>OHVO01000137.1_pt1 | contig 39106 bp, 35 predicted proteins | sample 1579371 | NCBI WGS metagenome assembly OHVO01 (sample SAMEA3882557, study PRJEB24775) | human gut metagenome | biome: human-associated habitat; feature: intestine environment; material: feces | place: Netherlands | collected 2009/2010 | reverse complement strand
AAAAAGGTCACAGAAAAGGACGTTAAAAAGCTTTTGGAGCGTACTTCAAAGGCCAAACAGGGCGACGACTGGCTGCATACTGACGGAAACAAGATACTTGACAAGGACGGCAAGGAGGTTTGGCTCACTGGTGTGAACTGGTTCGGCTACAACACGGGCACGAACACCTTTGACGGCCTTTGGAACAGCGAGCTTGTGTCCTCGGTGGAGGCTATCGCTGACCACGGTTTTAACCTTATAAGAGTGCCTATGTCGGCGGAGCTTATAAATCAGTGGTCGGAGGGTGAATATCCTCAGGCAAACTACAATAATGCTTACAATGAAGAGCTCAACTCAATGAACAGCCTTGAGATATTTGATTATTTCCTCAAGCTGGCAGAAGAAAACGGCTTGAAGGTAATGCCTGATATCCATTCGGCTGAAACAAATGCAAGCGGTCATACGGTAAATCTTTGGTGCACTGATAAGGTCACTGTGAAGGATTACTACCATGCTGTGGAGTGGCTGGCTGACAGATACAAGGACAATGACACTATTATCGCATTCGACCTGAAAAATGAACCTCACGGCAAGCCGAACGAGGGTGACGCTGCGGCAATATGGAACGATTCAAAGGACGCAAACAACTGGAAGTATGTTGCTGAAACGGCAGCAAAAAAGGTGCTTGCAAAGAACCCTAACCTGCTCATAATGGTGGAGGGTACAGAGATATATCCTAAGAACATCAAGAAAAACGGCGATTATTCTTCATCAAACAGTGATGATTACTACTTCAACTGGTGGGGCGGAAACCTCAGGGGAGTAAAGGACTATCCTATCGACCTTGGCAAGTATCAGGATAAGCTGGTGTATTCGCCGCACGATTACGGCCCGACGGTTTATCAGCAGCCGTGGTTCGAGGGGGATTATACCTACAATAGCCTTATGAAAGACTGTTGGAAGGACAACTGGTTCTACATTCAGGATGACAATATCGCACCGCTGCTCATTGGCGAGTGGGGCGGCTTTATGACAGAGCCTAACCTCACATGGATGACATACATGAGAAAGCTTATAAAGGACAATCATGTGAACCACACATTCTGGTGCTTTAACGCAAACTCAGGCGACACGGGCGGACTTGTAAAGGACGACTTTGTTACATGGGACGAGGAAAAGTATGACTTTGTCAAGGAAGTTCTTTGGCAGGAGGGCGGAAAATTCGTTGGTCTTGACCATGCGATACCACTTGGCGACAATGGAATGACCCTCAGCAAGGCAAAGGGTCTATAACAAAAATAACGGACGAGGTTTTGAAACTTCGTCCGTTTTGTTTTTTATCGTTTATCGCCCATAAAGAACAGTGCAAGTGTTCCCGGCCCTGAATGTGAACCTATGACTGAACCTGTGTAGCAGATGTGCACGGTGGTCTTTTTGCCAAGTTTTTTTCGCATAAGGTCGGCGGCGTATTCGGCGTCAGCAATGCAGTCGCCATGGCAGATCGCCACAGTGGAGTTATCCCAGCTGCCCATGCGTTCGCACATCATATCGACGAGTTTGTCGATAGACTGTTTTCTGCCTCTTATTTTGCCCACAGGGATAAGATGACCGTCATTGTCAACGTGCAAAAGCGGCTTGATGCCAAGTATCGAGCCTGCGACGGCGGCGGTCTTTGACACTCTTCCTCCACGGTGGAGATATTTCAGGTCATCAACTGTGAAAACATGGCAGAGGTGAAGTCTGTTATCTTCAAGCCATTTTGCAAGCTCGTCAATGGAAAGCCCCTGCTTTTTCTTTTCGTCAGTCTTTATAAGAAGAAGTCCCTCGCCTGTTGAGGCACAGAGGGAGTCGATGCAAATTATTTTTCCCTCGGGATATTTTTCCATTACGCTGTCCCGTGCTATGCAGGAGGTGTTGAAACTTCCGCTCAGTCCTGATGAAAAGCCGAGATAAAGCACGTCATAGCCTGCGGCAAGCTCCCTTTCAAAAGCCTCTTCATATTCGGCAAGACCGATTTGTGCGGTCTTTGTCACTGCACCGTTTCGCATTTCAGAATAAAACTCAGGCAGAGTCATTTCGTCTTTGCTTTTCACAACGCCGTTTACCTCAAATGAAAAGTCCAGCAGGGTGACATCCATGTTTTTTAATATATCCTCCGACAGGTCACAAGTAGAGTCGGAATAAAGTTTGTATTTTCTGTCAGACATTTTTTATCCTCCTTTGCCCTAGGCAATAGTATCTGGAAATATTATAACATATGAGCAGGCCTTTGTTCAACATCCATGAAATGAGTTTTGTAAACTTTTTATGAACACAGCTGTTTGCGTAGCTGAGCGACGGTGAGGGTATTTTCAGATATAGATACGGAGAAGTCACGGCAGCTTGAGGAAATGAGCATATCGCTTATTCGGTTCTCTATCATGGCGGTGATGATGTGACGTATCTCTCGTGCAGAACCGCTTTTTGACAGGGCTTGAGAGGCGATAAAAGGATAGACTTCAGGCTGGCAGGTTAGGGAGCAGTCAAGTTCAGCAAGCTTTTTTTCAAGGGCGGAAAGCTCAAGACGAGTGATGTTTTCCATGTCAGTCATGGTCAGGTCGTTGAAAACTATCACCTCGTCTATCCTTCCCAGAAGTTCGGGTGACATAAAGCTTTTAAGCTCGGCGAGCATGGCTTTTTTCTTTGCGTTTTGGTCGGTCTTGCTGCTTGAAAAGCCCACGGTCTTGGTTTCAGAAAGCTTTTTCACGCCGATATTGGAGGTCATTATTATAAGGACGTTTGAAAATGACACCGTTCGCCCTGAAGAGTCGGTCAGGCAGCCGTCTTCAAGTATCTGCAAAAGCAGATTGTAGATGTCAGGGTGAGCCTTTTCTATCTCGTCAAGGAGAAGAACGCAGTAGGGCTTGCGGCGTATCTGCTCGGTGAGCCTGCCGCCCTCGTCAAAGCCCACATATCCCGGCGGCGAGCCGATAAGCTTTGAAATGCTGTGCCGCTCCATATATTCTGACATATCAAGCTTTACAATGGCGTCATCTCTGCCGAAAAGTGCTTTGGCAAGATCCTTTGCAAGCTGGCTTTTCCCAACGCCTGTTGGACCGAGAAACACAAAGCTGCCCACAGGTCGGTCGCTGCCCTTTAGTCCTGAACGGCAGCGGCGTACCGCAGAGCAAAGTGACTTTATGGCAGACTGCTGACCAACGATGCTTTCGCTCAGCTTGCTTTCAAGACCGTTGAGCAGCGTTGCCTCGTCCTGACCGATATCCGCACAGTTTATTCCTGTGAGCGATGAAACTACGCTGTCAATGTGTCTTTTTTCAAGGGGGATACGCTTTGGCCGGCACTCTGTTATGGCGGTGAGGTATTCGTCACGGGTGAGTTTGCCTTTTACATAATCGTTGAAAGCGTCAGATATCTTTTCCCCTGAATTGTTTCCGCTGTGCTCTATCACCGCACAGGCACACGCCTCGTCGAGGATATCTATAGCTTTGTCAGGGAAAAACCTGTCTGTGACATATCGTGCGGCAAGCTTTACAGCATATGGGATAAGGTCAGGGGAGATGTCAACGCTGTGGTGCTGCTCATATTTGTCAGTAAGTCCGTTTAGGATACGGCAGGTCTGGCTTTGGGTAGGTTCTTCTATTTTTACTTTCTGAAAGCGGCGTTCCATTGCAGAGTCTTTTTCTATGCTGCGGCGGTATTCTTCAAAGGTCGTTGCACCGATAAGTTGCAGACCGCCTCTTGCAAGCTGCGGTTTTAGGATATTTGCGGCGTCTATCGCCCCTTCGGCTGCTCCTGCACCCATGATGTTGTGCAGCTCGTCAATGAAAAGTATCACGTTTCCAGCCTTTTCCGCCTCGTCCATGCAGCATTTCAGACGCTCCTCAAAGTCGCCACGGTATTTTGCACCTGCAAGCAGGGTGGTCATATCCAGTGAAAAAATACGCTTTGAGGACAGTGACGGCGGAACTTCTCCAAGCATTATTTTTTTCGCAAGCCCCTCCACAACGGCGGTCTTTCCCACGCCTGCCTCGCCAACAAGGCAGGGATTGTTTTTAGTGCGGCGGCAGAGTATCTCCATTATACGCTCGGTCTCAGCCTCTCGACCTATGCATGGGTCGAACTTTTCACACTCGCTTTTGCGTGTCAGTTCTCTTCCATAGTGTTCAAGGGTCTTGAGCTTTGGATAATTCCTGTCGGTGAAGATATTCGGCTCGTTGCCCGAAAGTGCACAGTCGTTATACATTTTGTTGCAGTTCACGCCAAGCTGCTGCAATATCTCAAAGGCACAGCAGTCGCTGCGGCGGAGCATCATGGCGAGAATGTATTCTGTTCCTGCAATACCGCCGCCCATGCTTTCGCAAAGCCTTTGTGCACCACGCAGCACTGCCGAGGCATTTGGCGTGATATCGCTTTTGGTCAGACGGCATGGCGTGCCCCTGCCAATGATGTACTCTATCTGCTCTTCTATCCTTTGTGCCGTAACTTCGTGCCGCAGCAGCACGGCACAGGCTGTGGAATCTTCCTCATAGGCGGCAGAGAGCAGGATATGTTCAGTGCCGATATAAGTGTGACCCCAGCTGCCAGCCAGAGTGACGGCGTTATTCACAAGCTCTCGTGCCCGTGGTGTAAAGCTTTCGCTATCAAAAAACTGATCGTTCATAAAGTTCACCCCTTAAAAATGTTCAAGGCTGCTGCCTCAGCTACATTCTTGACAGTTTTGCATCTTAATATTCCTGACGCTTATCAGTCGCTTTTATATTCTTATGCACAGGACAAATTCTGCTTGCAGATTATTTTTGTAACACATTTTCGGCGGCGTCATAAACTGTACTATAAAGCAACGGAGCAAAGTTCCTGCTTTATAAATCTTAACAAAAAAAGGAGATTTCATTTATGAACGGTTGTGGATTTGGCGGTTGCTGGTGGATCATTATCCTTATTCTCATATTCTGCTGCTGTGGTTGCGGTGGCTGTGGAAACGGTTGCGGTGGCTGTGGAAACGGCTGCGGCGGTTGTGGCTGTGACAATGGTTGCGGCGGCTGCGGATGCTGATCTGACGGCAAATAAAAGGCGGCGGAGCATTACGCTCTGCCGCTTTTTTCTGCTTATTCTTTTTCAAGACGCTTTTCAAGGCGTTTTACGATAGTTTTAAGTGCCTTTATGCGGGCATATTTTTTATCGTTGCCCTCAAGTATGGTCCAAGGAGCTATCTCGGTGGAGGTGAGGGACGTCATGCGGTCTACATATTCCTCGTAGGTATCCCACTTTTCACGGTTACGCCAGTCCTCATCTGTTATCTTCCAACGCTTTTCAGGCGTGTTTTCACGTTCCTTAAATCGGCGATACTGCTCGTCTTTGTCAACATTGACCCAGAACTTTATTATCTCTGCACCCCAGTTATGGAGCTGGCTTTCAAACTCGTTTATCTCACGGTATGCCATGTTCACACGCTCTTCAGGGGTAAGCTTTTCTATAGGCTCGACCATTACTCTGCCATACCATGTGCGGTCAAAGATAGTGAAGTGACCGTCTTTTTCAAGGCGTGTCCAAAAACGCCACAGATAATGCCTTGCAAGCTCTGACGGCTCAGGTGCGGCGATAGGGTGGACTTCATAGCCTCGTGGGTCGAGGGCGGCGGCAAGGCGTTTGATGTTTCCGCCTTTTCCTGCTGCGTCCCAGCCCTCATAGCATATTATCACAGGTATTTTCTTTTGATAGCAGAGATTTTGCAGTTTGAATAGCTTGTCTTGATATTTTTTTAGCTTTTTCTCATACTCTTCCTCGTCAAGCTGCTTGTCCATATCAACGTCTTTAAGGGCAGGGGCCTTTACGGTCTTGAACTCAGGATAGTTGTATCCGCAGGTATCAAACTGCGGTTCAGGCTCATAGCGGCTGCCGCTTGCTTTTTCAGTAACCGCTGCACTCACTGCATTTGTGACCGCCGTGAGCACTTCAATCTCAGCGGAGGCACGCTCGTTTGCTCCCACGCAGGTCCAAGGTGCAAAGGCGGTATTCGTGCTTTCCAGCATTTTATCATATTTGCGAAAAAACTTATCGTATTTTTCCATGTTCTTTATATCGTGGCTTTCCACACGCCAGCTTGTCACGGTGGAATCCTCCAGCTTTTCGATACGCTTTTTCTGCTCATCTTCTGTGATATGCAGGAAGATTTTCACGAGAACATAGCCATCGTCAGTAAGCTGCCTTTCAAAGGTGCGGATATCATCAAGCCTTTTATCTCTTGTGTCCTTGTCTATCTCACCGTACATACAAGCGTTCACGGTGTCACGATACCAGCTGCGGTCGAGGATAAGGAACTCGCCTTTTTTCGGCAGAGTCTGCCAGTAACGCCACAGCCATGGCATACGCTTTTCCTGCTCATTCGGTGCACGATAGGAAACCACATTGTAAAAACGTGGGTCAAGAGAGCGTATGAGCTTTGCTATCATTGAGCCTTTGCCTGCCGCTGACCAGCCGTCAAAGGTGATTATAACAGGCACGCCTGCGGATTTTATTTTGTTTTCAAGCATGGAAAGCTGTTCTTTCAGTTCTTTTAGCTGTTCGGATATTTCCGCCTTTTCGGTATTTTTCTGTATAACTTTTTCAAGCATTTTTGTTTCTCCTTTTTTATCAAATTGTTATAATCATAGCTTAATTTATTTGATTTATGTATATTATACACAATTTATCTTTAATTGTATATAGACATTTTTCATGAAAATGCCGACTTATTTTTGTTAATACGGAGTTAATATTATTGGTTTATACTAAACTAATATAAAATTCTTGCAAAGGACGGCAGTGATATGTCAAAAAAAGAAGAAAAGGACATTAATATATCAAGGCTTGACAAAAGTCTGGAGGGTCAGGGTCTGCTGGAGGACGCTGATGACGCTGAATATGAACGCACGCTGGCTCAGCAAAGGCGTGAGGCAGAGGAGCGTGAGCGTCAGGCTTTGGAGCAGGCAGAGGCTGAAAAGCGTGAGCGTGAACGTCAGGAAGAAAAGGAACGTGAACGCAGGCTCGCTCAGGAACGTATCGAACTTATGAAACTCAAAAGCGGCGTTATCGACGAAAGCGAGTCCACCATAAAGGAAGAGCACGACCAAATAAGAGAGCTGCACGGATTTGAAAAGGTATCGAACTTTTTTTATCACAACAAAGTGTGGATAATATTTGCGATTTTTATAATAGCGGTCACGGCGTTTATTGCTATTGACGCTGCAAGGCGTGAAAAGGCTGACCTCACGGTGCTTATGATAGCGAATAACGGTCTTGAGGCACGTCAGGACGAGCTTGAGGAGTTCTTTGAGAAATACACAGACGATTTTGACGGCAACGGTTATGTTCACGTTGATGTTATCATCATACCGCTAAATTCCCACAGCGACGATTATCAGCAGCAGAATGTGAACAGCACGAAGTTTATGGCTCAGCTACAGGGCGGCGAATCTATACTTGTTATAACAGACTCAAATACTGACGAGGATTTCAAGGAGATCATGACCCCTGACCTGCCAAAAGAGTTCCCGAACAACAAGTATGTTGATGACATGGGCATGAGCTGGAACATGGAAGTCATGGCAGAGGCTCTTAACTATGAGAATATGCCAAATGATGTTCATCTTTCCATGAGAACGCCGGTGCAGACCCTTGGCGACTCAAAGGAAACAATGCAGGAGAATTATGACAAGTCATTCAAGGTGTTCAAGAGGATAGTTGACGATATGACTGAGAAAGCCGAGGCGGCAGGCGACAAGGGCTTGACCACTGAGCCTGTTCATTATGATGGCAGCAGTTCAGATAGCACAGACAGTACGGTAAATTCAGAAAACAAATAAAAATAGCGGACAGTCGAATGGCTGTCCGCTTTGTATTTGTATCAATAATTGTAATATGTGTTGTCCTGATAATAGTTATCTGCCGTGTAGCCGCCCTGCTGGTCTGTTTGCGTATCGGAACCGCTCAGGCTTGAGCAGTTCTGATCTTCGGCGTATTTGTAATCAGATGTGACACCAAGATATTCTTCAAGGCAAAGACCGCTCTTTGTTACCGCCTGAGCTTTTTCCTTGCCGAGATAGCGGATATGCCACGGCTCGTACACATAGCCGGTCTTGTCCTCTTTTCCCTCAGGGTATCGGATAATAAAGCCATACTCAGCACAATGCTCGGCGAGCCAGTTTGCCTCAGGAGTGCCTGCAAAGCTGTTCTCGGTGGTGTTTACATCAAAGGTCAGACCTGTCTGATGCTCGGAATGTCCCGGTCGGGAGGAAACCTCGTCAGCAGCCTCAGTGCCACGCTCCCACGCATAGGAGTTATAAAGAGATTCCTGATCCTGATATGAGCGATAGCTTGAGTTCACAAACAGTGTTATGCCGTCCTCTGCGGCGGCAGCTGCCATATCGTCAAAGGCGTTTTGTGCCACTGTGCTCACACCCGGAGCGTAATCAGAGGGCAGGGAATAGGTCTTGTTCACAATAAGAATACCGTCAACAAAGGTCATGCCGTTTGACTGCTCAATTTTATGCTCGGTCTTTTCAGGGGTCGCCTTACTGCCGTCTGAGGCTTTCTTTTTGGTGGTAGTGCTTTTAGCCTCGGCCTGCTTTACGCTGTCGCTCTGAGATGATGACGCTGACGGAGCGTTGCCGTTGTCAGACTTTCCACCGCAGGCTTTCACTGAGATTATTATTATCAGCAGCAGTGCAACAAGTGCGATAACACGGTTACGCATGACACGTCTGTGATTTGCGGCACGTCTTTCTGCACGGCGTTTTTCCATTTCAAGACGTCTTTTTTCATATTCCTCGTCAGAATATTCGTTGTGTTCGTCAGGCTGTTCGTTCACATTCTGGGGATCGTTATTGTTTTTTATCTGATCGTTCATAAATATCCTCTTTTTGTAAATAGTTTTATTACGTCCAAGTTAAAAGGCAGCACCGCTCAAGATCGTGCGGCACTGCCTTTATTATATCACATTTGTTTATACTTTTCAAGTCGGATATTGTCAGTTGGCTTTCATGAACCATATTTCGGCGACATAGACATTGCCATGCCGTGGATCAGGATAAAAGCAAGTTCCCACATACATATAGTCAGTCTGGCTTTTGGTAATGCCCATGTAGGTGTAATTCAACATGACAGAGTAATTTTTGACTTCTTGCAAGTGAGCAATATATTGGCTGTAGGCTGTGTTATAATCAGTTGAATCTGTAGTAAAATGTTCTATCTGCTCAACGGACGCATCACTGGGCAGACCGTATTTTTCAAGATTCTTTTCAATAAGTTCCGGCAGAGCCTGTGTTATGGTGTATATACCAACATGATAATCACCAAGACTGTTTGCAAGCACGCTGTCAAGCTGACCGCTTGCCCTATATAGATTGACCTTGTTTTTCTCTCTTTCGGGATTTATGACAGCAAGGAAATCCAGTGTTGACTGTATCGCACCGTCTGCGGAATAATAGGTCGGTTCGGCGGTGGTTGTCTGAGTGGCAGTTGGCGGAGTATACTGCGTTGTTGTATTGTTGCTGCTGACGTTATTATTGGTATTGGCATTGTTATCATGCTCGTCAGATTCTTCGTTTTCAGACGGCTTTTTTTCTTCTACTGCGGTGGTGGTGACTGCGGCGGCTTTTGACTCTGCTAATGCCGCCCCTTCTGCAATATCTGACGCAAGTGCAGACTTGTCAGGCTCAGGTTTTGTGGTAGTGGTCGCAGCGGTCGTGGTAGTAGCAGGCGGTAGTGTAGTTGTCACCGTGGTAGTGGGCTGGGGTGGAATATCATCTTTTTGGACGGCGGTGTTCTTTTGGTCACTGTTATTATATGCTAAGCCACCGAACACAGCCGCAGAGCCCATTACTACTGCTGCGATCGGGGCAGCCAATTTAGGTCTGACAGTAACTTTCTTTTGGGTCCTAAGCTCAATATCTTTTCGTTGATTTATTTCGCTCATACAGCCAAAGCAGAAAATTGCGTCATCATGCAGTTCTCTGCCGCAGTTTGGACATTTCTTCACTTCTTGAGCCGCCTCCTTACTTTATCAAGTGCCTTAAAAAGCTCTTCGGCTGAACGATATCTGTCGTCAGGGTTTATGGACAGGCACTTTTTTATTATTTTAAGCAGCTTTTTGTTTTCGCAAAGCTTTATAGACGGGTGCTCGCCTGTTATGAGCACGTTCAGAAGAATGGCAAGTGAGTAAATGTCTGTTCTTGCGTCAGACTGCTGCAATCCGAACTGCTCAGGTGCGGCAAAGCCCACTGTGCCCAGCACTTGTGTGTCTGCATTTTTATCGGTCTTATAGATTTTTGAGATATCAAAATCAATAATCTTGACATTATTGTCGTCGCATATTATAATATTATCAGGCTTTATGTCACGGTGGACGATACCGCTGCTGTGAAGGGCGTAAAGTCCCTGACAGATGCAGCAGACTATGTTCACAGCTGTGTATTCAGAAAGCGTTCCGCCGTTCACATACTCGGTGAGGGTCATTCCTTCGCAGTATTCTTCATATATAACAAATGCTTTATCGTTCTCGGAGATCTCGTATATGCGGCAGAGAAAAGGATTGTTTATTTTCGCAAGTTTCTGATACACCGAAACGTCAGCAGGCTTGTAGAGGGTATGGCGTATCATTTTTGTTCCAAATTCATTTTCAAGAATAACCTTTTCGTGCTTGCTGTTTTTAAAAAGATAGTTTTTGCAGTCGAACATTTTGTCTATCTGTTCGGTTTCAAGGTCATACAAGCTTTTTTCAGACATATATTCATCTCCAATATAGAATAAAAATTATAGGAAGGAAACAGGTAACATGAAATCAACATCAGCACTTATGAATGAACTTAACGGAAGTGAAGATATCGGTGCTTTTCTCAGCAAAAACAAAGAATCTCTTGACACTCAGAGCTTTGCGGACTATCTTTGCAGGCTTGTTAAAGAGCATAAAACCACAAAGATAGAAGTGATAAGGCAGGCACAGCTCAATCAGATATACGGTTATCAGATATTTGCAGGCACGAGGCTGCCGGGAAAAGACAAGATAATAGCCATTGCTCTTGCGATGAAACTTGATGTTGACACTGTTCAGCGGTTGCTGACCCTTGCAGGAGAGCCTCAGCTTTACGCAAAGAACGCCCGTGACTGTATCCTTATAGATGCCATAAACAAGGGCATAGACGTGGCAGAGCTTAATAGGGTGCTGTTTGAAAACGGTGCACAGTGTCTTAAATAAAATGATAAAAGAAAGTAAATACAAAACAGTTCTGAGATATCAGGACTGTTTTTTCATATATTCTTTATTATAACACATTCTGACATGATTTTCAAGAGCTGTCAACCGTATGCACAACAAAAAAACGCCGCAGGAAATTCTGCGGCGTTTCTGTTATATCTCTTATGGAACAAGAGTTGTTGTAGTTGTTGTTTCAGCCTCTTTTGCAGTTGTAGTTGTTGACTCTGTTGATGCAGCAGAATCAGTTGCAGGAGCTGCTGTTGTGGTGGTCGTTGTTTCTGTTGATGCAGCAGATGAAGAATCGTCTGTTGTAGGAGCAGCTGTGTCGCCGGCCTTAGTTGTTGTGTAGCCCTCAGCCTTTACTACCTTCTTCGTGAAGTCGTCTTCCTTTTTATAGTAATTGGTTGAGAGTGAAGGATCTTCTGTGAACTTATCGCCTGTTGCAACAATGTTTGAGCAGGAGATAGAGGCATAGAATGTAACTGCCTTCTTTTCCTTGTCAGTCTTTACTGTTATCTTGTAAAGATTGAACAGTTCGTTTGTGTTCTCCCAAGAATCGTAGTTTTTCTTGTTTGTGAATGAAACATAAGTGTCAACATAGTCAACTGATTCGATAGATGTTACCTTGCCGTCAAAGTCAGCAGGATATGGAGCATAGTGATCCTTGATATCCTTTCTCAGATCTTCGATCTTGTCGTCGATAAGTGACTGATAGCTATCCATTGCAGCCTTGCCGTTTTCAGCTGTTACATATGCAGGGAATGTTTCGTCAACAGTTATCTCCTTAACGTAAACTGTATCGCCCCAGTCGTCTTCTTCTGTGTCGCCTGTAAGTGTTACACCCTTGTCAGCCAGTGATGAGTAAGCACTGCAAGTAACCTTGAACTTGCCGCCGATACCGATATAATCATCGCATGATACTGAGTAGTAAACATCGTCCTTGAGTACCTCAGGGATAGATTCGCTCTTAACTGAGTAAGGCTTTATAAATGGTACGCCGCCTGTGCACTCGAACTCGATACCCTCAAATGGGTCGATTTCCTGAGCCTTTTCAAGGCCCTCAACTGTGAAGTCCTTTGTTACCTCGCCGTCCTTAACGTCAGCTGTCTTGTATGTATAATACTTATCGTCATACTCGAACCAAGTCATGTCGCCGCTCTCTTCAGCATCATAAGCATCGATATCAGCTGTAACAGTGTACTTGTCGCCGTTTTTAAGGTCAGACCTGTAGTCATAATCATAGTAGATGAATGGATATGTTGAATCAAATGTAACGTTTGCGGAGCCGCTGCCATCAAAGCCTGAGAACTCGACGTTCACGCCCTTGAAGAAGTCTATCTGCTCGCCGTCTTTAAGACCTTTTACAGTTACCTCAAACTCAGTGTTCTTGAGCTTGACGTTCTTGTCTTTCAGAGAATCTTCGTTATACTTAACTGTGCACTTTACCTTGTCGCCGTTTTTAAGGTTCTTGTTAGCGTTTTTCTCAAACTTGATCTTGATCTTGAAGTTGCCGTCCTTATCAGTTTTGAGAAGTGCGTTTCTCATCTGCTTTGCCTCAGCAAAATCCTCTGCCTTGTCAAAAGCCTTTGTAAGAGTTTTCTTGTCAAGTGAGAAATACTTGCTCACCTTTGATGATTTGTCATCTGGATCTGCATAATCTGTAAGGTCGCTCAGATCTCCCAGATCGCCGAGATCATAGTCGCTGAGAGCGTCTGCTGCATTTGACATTGTGTAATACTCAGTGTCATAGCAGTTGAGTTCAGCTTCAACATATCCGCAGCCGTCAATGCCCTTGAACTCGATCTTGAAAAGATCCTTAGCGTCGATGACCTGATATTTGAGAATGTTGCAGATAATGATTATCGCAACGATAACAACGATCAGTGCCGCAGCAGCGATAAGAGTTATCTTCTTATGACCCTTTACCCAATCGCCAAGTTTAGCAAACGGATTTGGCTTTGCAGCTGCCGGTGCTGCTGCCTGAGCAAAGTTGTTAGCAGGCTGTGCAGACTGCTGCTCAAACTGTGGAGCTTGCTGTGGAACAGGCTGAGCCTGCTGTACGGGTGCCTGTGCAGGTGCTGCCTGCTGTGACTGGATACCTGCCTCAGCCTCCATTTCAGGAACGGACGCACCGCAGCCGCCGCAGAACTTTTCTTCAGGTCCTATAGGAGCTCCGCATTTGGCACAAAACTTGATAGTGTTCATTTCTTACCTCCATTAATACTTCTTTATAAAACAGAATAAAAAATTTTATCCTATTCATACATTCTAAGTATAATATCAGTAAAAAGAAATGTCAAGGGAAACTCCCTGAAATCGCCTTATTGTGTATGATTTTTGTAGATTTGTACAATTACAAAAGAAAAAAACATACATTTTAATAACGTTTTGGACACAAATTTTTCATGTCAAAAAACGGAATATAAATGGGGATACTGAGTGTTATATATCTTCTCTGTCCAGGAGCGTATGCTCTCACATTCTGACAGAAATTCTTCCGAGCCTTTTTCAAGAAGTGCAGGGAGTTTTGCGACGGCGTAGGATATATCGTCAAGGGTGCAGGACTGTGCGATATATGACACACGGGTGTAGTATTTTTTCCAGCCCTTTTCAAGCTCTTCAAGCCGCTCATTCATATCATCGCTTTCTTGTCTGTAGCTGCTTTCAGCGGCGTTCACAAGGGATATGAACCTATCGTTCTCTCGCTTTACCGCCCATACGGAAAGCACCGACATGGACGCTATAACGGTCAGAATGATCATGCAGGCGGTAAGTCTTTTCATGGTGCTTGCTCCTTTATATTTTTACACTTTTTTCTTGCCATTATCTTTTCTCACGGCGACTATTTGTCCTGAGGGGTCGGAGGTGCAGATATAGACCTCGCTGAGGGGAATATTTTTCTCTTTGAGCTTTTTTTGCAGCCAGCTTTCGTCCTTGCCGATAAAATCAAGGGCTGAATATATTATCCTGCCGTTGTCTACAATAAGCTGCGGCGGGTCGGTCTGAGATTCTTTTACATTCATTCCGCCGTTTGTGACAGGGCGGAACTGTGCCTTTTGATAGACTGATATTTTGCCAGTGGTTTCTACAACTGCAAGCTGCACCTCGTTTATATCGAATATCCCCATGCTGCGGAGGGATTCAAGGAGATCGTCAGCTGAGAAACGCAGGTCTTTGAGCTGCTTTTGGTCGATGACTCCGTGAGAGATAACTATTTTCGGCGAGCCGCATATAAGCTTTCGCAGTCCTCTGAATTTAAGCGAGCATTGGGAAAGGATAACGTCAAGGCACACAAGGGTGAAGATAGGCACGATGCCCATTGACATTGGTATGGTCATATCTTCTATAGGCAGTGTGGCGATATTTGAAAGCAGCAGCGTTATAACAAGCTCTGAGGGCTGCAATTCACCTATCTGCCTTTTGCCCATAAGGCGTATGCTTATGACAATGAGTATATAAAGTATCACCGCTCTGAAAAAAACTATCAGCATTTTGTTTTCCTCCAATATCGTTGCAGCTATTTTTTGCAGATTTCATACAGAATATTCTGACAACAGCCGCAGATAATAAATACAACAAAATTTCATGTAGGAGAAAAATGATGAACACACCCGATTTCAGAAATTACAAAGATACTGAGATAGATAAAGGCATTGACGCCGCCATGATCTCGCTGAGGACCATAACAGGCAACACAATGGACCTTAACATAATGAATGTGAAAATATGCTCTGTAAGCTGTGCCGTGGTATCCATAGAGGGAATGACCTCAACAGACGCAATGTCAGAACTTATTTTCAGACCTATAATGGAACTTTCTGCACAAAAGCCTGAGGGCAGTGCTAAACAGGTCTTTGACTTTCTCACAAAAGAAAGCCTGCTTGCCGCCGAGAGAAAAACGGTTTTTAATTATGGTGACGTTATCCAGTTTTTGTTCTCAGGCTTTGCCGTAGTATTTATAGACGGGCTTTCAAAAGCTGTCGTTTATGGTATCCAAGGCTATGACAAAAGGTCAGTTTCAGAGCCTATAAGCGAGCAGACCATAAGATGTGCTCAGGATTCTTTTACGGAAACCATAAGAACAAACCTTTCTCTTGTCCGACGCCGAATGAAAACTCCGTCGCTGCGGTTTGAGATGATGCAGATAGGAAAGCGTTCTTCGACTGATGTTTGCATGGTGTATATGAGCGACAGGGCAAGTTCTGACGCTGTGGACAGGCTGAGAAAACAGCTCAAAGGCATAAAGCTGGACACTGTTCTCACAAGCGGATATATCGAGCCTTTTATCGACGAAGGCTTTGGCTCGTCGGTGTTTTCGCAAATGGCGTATTCTGAAAGACCTGACATGATATGCACAAGGCTAAATCAGGGCAGGATATGTATTTTTGTGGACGGCACGCCTTTTGTGATTATTTGTCCTTCGCTTTTTGCAGAGAACTTCCAGACTATGGACGATTTTGCGGAAAAGCCTTTTTACGTCACCTTTATGCGGTGGCTGAAATACATTGCGTTCTTTCTTGCGGTGGCGTTTCCGGGGCTGTATGTTGCACTGGCGAGTTTTCACCCTGAGGTGTTTACACTGAAACTGCTGCTTAATCTTGCGGTATCGGAAGAATCTACACCTTATCCGCTGACGGTGGAGGTGCTCGTTCTTATGCTGCTGTTTGAGATAATGAAAGAGGCAGGCTTGCGGCTGCCTAAGCCTGTGGGCAGCACGGTGTCTATAGTAGGCGGACTTATAATTGGCGACGCCGCAGTAAAAAGCGGACTTGTTTCCGCTCCGCTGCTTATCGTTGTGGGAATAACCACCACATCTTCTTTTGTTATACCGAGCCTTTATCAGCAGACCGCCATACTGAGGCTTGTTTATATCCTGGTGGGCGGCGGTTCGGGACTGTACGGCATTGCACTTTGCACGGTGCTTTTGATGATAAATATAAACTCCATGGACGATCTTGCCATATCCTACACCGCACCTGTGACGCCGTTTTTCTCAAAGGGCATAAAGGACGTTATTTCAAGGCGGAGCTTTCGGTCATATGAGAAAACTCACAGCACCATTAAAGAATATAAGCTTGACGATAAGGGGGGCAGCCAATGAAAAAGTTTACGCCATTGCAGCTTTTTGCAATGCTTATCTGTACAAGAGCCTTTTCAATGATGACCTTTCTTCCTGAAAGCACTGCAAATGCTCTTGAACTTATGCTTGGAACGGTGCTGTCTACAGTTTTTCAGATAGTTATAATATGCTGTATGGCGGCGTTTCACAAGCGTTTTCCTAATGACGACCCATGCACCCTTGCGGTGAGCCGTTCAAAGTGGGCAGGCAGGGTGGTGTGCGGTGTGTATCTTGTATACTTCCTTGTAGTATCTTTTTATGTTATCGGCACTTTCACCTATTTTATGGATTATTATTTCTCCGACTATATCCCACGGCTGATGATAGTTCTGAGCATAACAGCCTGCGGCATTTATGTCGGCACTGCGGGGCTTGGGGCGATAGGAAAAACCGGCACGGTGCTTTTTGCACTTTTCCTCTTTGTGACCGCTACTCTTGTCATAAGTTCTCTTGAAAATTTCACCTTTGTGGATTTTCACCTTGCGGAGGAGAATGTGGGCAAAGGCATTTTCCATTCTGCCGTCAGCGAGATTGCAAGAAGTTCATATCTTGCGGTGATAGTTTTTCTTCTGCCCTCCATAAAGGGCAACGCCGCAAAGACTTCTGTTTATTTTCTTCTCACAAGGCTTGCACTGGTGGAGATAGTTTTAGGTTTTATCACAATGATACTAGGCGACTACACTCTGCTTGCAAAGCTGCCGTTTTTCGCACTTGCGGCATTTTCACGAACGGCTATTATCGAACGCTATGACGCTGCGGTAATGGGCGTGTGGGTAATGCTCTCGGTCTATAAGCTGGGACTTTATTTCCATTGTTCTGGCAGGTGTGTAAGATATATTTCCCCAAAGCTCGGCTCAGGTTCGGGCGTGATAATAACTGCGGCGATACCTGCGGCGGCAACGCTTTTCTGGCTCTTGCCTCACAAGTGGGAGAGCATCATATACACAGGATTAAGCCCTCTGCCGCTTATCATTCTTGGTGGAGTTATACCGCTTTTGTGCCTGATATTCGTGAAAAAGGGGGCAGGGTCTAGTGAAAAAGCGTAAGATACAGATGACGGTCATTCTTCTTATTGCGGCGGTGACGCTGTTGTTTTCCTCTTTCGGCAGACAGTTGGATATCGAGGAGCGTGTGCTCTGTCATGCCATGGGCGTTGACTATGAGGACGGAGAATACAAGGTGTCACTTCAGGTGTTCAAAACTCAGGGCATGGGCTCTGACACGCCTTTGGACGTCAGCCAGTCTAACATTCAGACTGTGAATTGCAGCGGAAGAACTATCCGTGACGCTATCGAAAGCTGTCAGTATCAGTTGGGAAGAGAAGTTTTTTTAGGGCATCTGCAAATAATATGTTTCAGCAAAAATGTGGATTTTTCCTCCCCTGAGGAGCTTTTTTCTTTTGCAATAAAGGACAAGAACGTTTTTCTGGGCGTGGAGCTTTGCATGGCTGAAAACACTGCGGAGGAGCTTATGAACGTCCAGCTCACAAGGGGAACGATGTCCTCGGAGAACTTCACGCAGGTGATAAAAATGGGCGTGAAAAACGAAATAACAGTGGAATGCCGCCTTATTGATCTGCTTTCCTGCATAAGGTCGCCACAGTATGTGGCAATGCCTGTTATCTCAATCAAAGAGCCTCAGGGGAATTTTTCCGACGGCAAAGAGGGAAGTGCACAGGAAGAGAAATCAGCGGAACAGCAAGAACCGCTTTTGGAAATAAAAAAGACCGCCCTTATAAAAAACGGAACGGTCCTTGAAGAGTATCTTTCCCACGCTGACGCATCAGGCTGTCAGTGGTTGACGGGAAAGGCTGAACAATATTATGATATAATAGATTATCACGGCAGTCCAATGGACGTGAGGATAACCTCTGATGGTCACAGTCTGAAACTCGACAGTGAGAACGGTAGGCTTGTGTGCAGGCTGAAACTCACGGTGCTTGCTCACACTGCTCTCGATATCCGTGATGAGAAAAGTTCCGACGAGGTGGCAGGGCTCGTTGAAAAGCGGCTTGAAGAGGATATAACAGGCGTTTGGAACAAGGCAGTGAGTGAAAACAAGACGGATATCTTCGGCGTGTGGCGGCTTTTCCGTCACAAATATCCTAAGAGCTATCTAAAGTATGCAGACCGTCTTGACGATGTTCTTAGCTCCATAGAGCTGAAAACAGATATCACCTGTCGGGTGTCATAAGGCGGCTCATGTCCTCTGGAAGGGGAGCGGTCACTGTCACTATCCTGCCGCTTTCGGGGCTTGAAAAGGTCATTTTCCCGCAGTGGAGAGCCTGACGGCTTATAAGGGGGCTTGCCTTGCCGTAAAGGTCGTCGCCGAGGAGTGGAAAGCCCATGTATGCGGTGTGAACTCTTATCTGATGAGTTCTTCCCGTTTCAAGAAAAAAGTCCACAAGGGACAGACTGCCTTGCCTTTGGCGGACAAGGTAGTCTGTTGCCGAATATTGACCGTCATTTCTCACACAGCGTTTTATTATAGTTTCCTGCTCTCTTGCGATAGGTGCACAGATACGCCCGCCGCAATGGGGCAGGTCTTTTATTATGCCCACATAGGTCTTTTCAAAGCTTTTTTGGAGCATTGCCGCACTTCGCTGACTTTTCGCCACAAGCACACAGCCGCTGGTGTTGCGGTCAAGGCGGTTCACTGGTCGAAAAACAAGGCTTGGATAAAGTGCTGCGAACAGATTACCAAGCGTGTCGTCACGATGCTTTATTGAGGGGTGGCAGGGCATAAAAGGCGGCTTTGAGAACACGACCACTTCGCTGTCCTCGTAAAGTATATCAGCTTTGAGGCAGGAATTAGGTTCAAGCGTTTCGCCGTCGCCCTCGTTTATCATGATAATATCGTTCTCATAAACAATGTCAACAGTGCGGATAAGGATTCCGTTTCTTGTCATGCCGTTCTCGGTGCGTTTTAGCCTTGTTATGAGCCTTTTTGAAAAGCCCCTTGAACGCAGTACACATTCAAGGGCTTTTTCGTTTTCTTCTTTTGTTATCGTCACGGTCATTTGCTGTATTTCCTCCAGCGTTTTATCATTGACGGCATTTTATCCTGCCAATAGCTGCCCATTATATCCTGCAAAAATACAATGTAGCTGAGCCTGAAATAAGGATATATCACAAAGATAGGATACACCAGCAGAAGTGCCGGAAGATACATGACAAAGCTCAGCAGAAATGAGATATATCTGCCGTGCTGACCGTCCATGAGTCTTACGGAAAGGTCGCAGGCGTCAAAAATGTTGGTGCGTGGGTTAAGGGTCATTATGTATGGGGCAAGTGCTAAAGATATCCAGTAATGCACCATAAGTCCGAAAAATACAACAGACAGTCCCAGTGAGAACATAAAGCAAAGCAGTCCTGCGGAGGTAAGCTCACTCAGCTTGCATACCCAGCCCCAGTAGTAAACGCTGTATGCCGATATGGCAAAAGGCACCGCTGAGAATATCTTCAGGGAGTTTATGATAAGCGAACAGAATATCATCTTTGCATAATAGGCGTAGGAGTGGGAGTTTATATACTGCCTTGACCCCACATAGCTGTCGGCTCTTGCTATATCAACGAAAAAGCGGCGTATAGTCCACATTTCAAAGGCGGCGAACGGTATCACCACGATAAGGTCGAGAAACCAGAATATTTTTACGGAAACGTGCTTTTTCAGTCCCTCAAAAGAAAAATAATAGTCCCAGCCGATACGCTCAAAAAGGAGGTAAAGGGCTATTTCACACAGAACGAGAAACACAAACACCGCAAACAGAAAGGCAGTGAGGGATATGCAGTTTCCCATGTTCTGACCGATATTTTTTCTTGCCAGCTGTTTTATCTCTTTGTTCGTCAAGCTCTTTTCCTCCCCTCGTTTTTTGATCTTGTTTACTTTTCGTCCTCGTCGGTATAGTAATCTTCAAAGGTGTAGTCAGGCATTTCCTCATATCTCGGCGGATATGTTCCTATGACCTCAAAGGCGTTTGAACGCTGCCACATTGAGGCTGTCACCATGACTTCAAAGCCCTCGCCGAAGTCGCAGGCATAGTCCATAGGCTTTCTTTTCGGCACGCCGAAACCTGCCAGCATATTCATTATAAGTCCGCCGTGTGTGCAGACTGCAACATTTGTAAGCCCCTCATACATCATGTCTGAGATTATAATGTTCAGTGCCTCATAGCAGCGGTTTATGACCTCTCTTGTTGACTCGCCGTTCGGCGGAGGATTGTCCAGTCCTCCCTTTATGAACTGCTCGTAATCAGGGTCGTTCATAAGCTCGTCAGCGGTTTTGTTCTCAAACTTTCCGAAGTCCATTTCACGCAGCTCGGGCATCTCTGCCACAAGCCTGTTCGGCTGAAGTATAGACACAGTCTGCTTGCATCTTTTCAGCGGCGAAGTGTAGACTTTCTGCACAGACGGGTAATCATACTTCTCTATCTTTTCATAAAGCTGGTCAGCACCCTCTCTGCACAGGGGCAAGTCGGTAGTGCCGATATAACGTCCGTCAAGATTTGCCTGAGTCATTCCGTGGCGGATAAATGCTATTCTGTAGCCTTTCATATTTAAAGTACCTGCTTTCTTTACTGGATTATAGTTAGCGGTCTGAAACCTGCACAAATTTTTCGCTCAAATTCGTGATTTTATATTTACAAATACATAAATTTATAGTATAATGTAATAATGATTGTGAAAACGATATGATTTTATACATAGGAGATATCATATGAGCAATGACAGCAAAGATGAACTTACTTTAAGGATAGGTGAAAAACTGGCGGCTGCACGCATCGCCTGCGGACTAACGCAAGCTCGTGCGGCAAAGGAAGTCGGCACTAGCCAGTCCTGCATATCAGCCATTGAACACGGCAAAAAGCAGAACGTAAATATGGTCATTGCTCTTATAAAGCTTTACGGAGCGTCATATGACGAGGTTTTCGGCGAGGTGGGTAAAAGTTCACAGTCAAAGGTTGTCAGCCGTTCTGACGAGGGAAGTCAGCTGCTTTCAGAACTCATAAAAGACAGCGGCATAAAAGGGCTTGAAACTCAGACAGACATGGCGGTGAAAATATGCACTTATATGCTGCTGAGAAAGCTGTATGCTGAAAATCCCCACAACTCCCAAAAGCTTTTTGAGCTTGACACCGCTCAGACAATGGAACGCTGCGTAAAATTTCTTTCCGTTCAGCCTTATGGCCTTGACAGGCTGCTTGGCTCTGCGGGAAAAAAGGTGAACAGGCTTGAGGTATCTGTAGGAAAAAATCCTGAACTAAGGGCGTTCATCAAAGAGTGTGAACACATTCTGCTCGCCTGCACATAAGAAATTTGATACCGATGTTATCATACTTCGGATATTATAACACACTTTTCAACTAATTTCAAGAGAGGTATCAAAATGAAAAAGCCTGAAAGGCGGCTGCTTATATCGGCGGCGTGTGCGGCGGCTCTTATGGTGTGCGGAGCGGTGATGATGCACTTAGATAAAAAGCCTGACGAGGCGACGTTTTTCGCCATGGACTGTCCCTGCACGGTGGCTGTATACGGCGGTGACGCTGAGGCGGTGAAGGACAGGATAAAGGCTTTGGAAAAGCTTTATTCACCTTATGAAAAGGGTTCTGAGATAGCAAGGCTCAACGAGAACGGCAGGCTGGAGCTTTCAGAAGAAACTGCTCAGCTTGTGAAAGAGAGCGTGGAGCTTACAAAAAAGTATGGTGGAGCGGATATATCCGCAGGGGCTGTGACGGAGCTTTGGAACGTCACCGGCGATGAACCGAGAGTGCCTGGGGAAGAGGAGATAAAAAAGGCTCTTTCTGCTGTGGAATATGAGAATATAAGTTTTTCGGGACAGGAGTGTGTCCTTGAAAACGGGGCTAAGATAGATGTGGGTTGTGACGGAAAGGGCTTTGCACTTGACGAGGTGAAAAAGCTTTTGGACAGCGAAAAAGCCGACTGCGGGGTGGTGAGCTTTGGCTCGTCAACGCTGCTTTATGGCGAAAAACCTGACAAAACGGATTTCAAGGTGGCGGTCACAGACCCTTTTGACAACGATAACACCTGCCTGAGCTTTACAAGTGACGGCGGATTTGTTTCCACTTCCGGGGGATATGAGCGGTTCTTTGAGGCTCAGGGAAAAAAGTGGAGCCACATTTTTGACCTGACGACCGGCTATCCATGTGATACTGACCTTGCCTCAGTCACTGTGATAGGGCAAAGCGGCATTGAAACGGACTTTCTGTCTACCTGCATTTTTATCGGCGGCAGCAAAGACATTGACAGGTGGCTTGGCAACGAAGATATAGAAGTTATCGCCATTGATGAAAACGGCGTTGTTTACTGCTCTGACAGCATAAAGAGCAGGATTAGTATAAGTGATGATAAATTCAGATTTGAATAGTCATAAAGTATGATAAGGGGGAAAATTATGAAACTCAACAGCATTTTTCTTTCCCACAAAAAGGGGACGGAAAACAGCGAAACTATCGCTATACCGCTGCCTGCAAGGGTGAAGATATCAATGTCTCAGCATATGGGTGCACCCTGTGAGCCGATTGTTGCAAAGGGCGACAGAGTGCTTGTGGGACAGGTCATAGGCGAAAGCAGTGCATTTATGTCATGCCCTGTTCACTCGTCTGTGTCAGGCACAGTGGCAGCGATATCCGAGCTTTTAACAGCAGGCGGAAAGGTATGCAAAATGGTGGAGATAGACACCGACGGCGAGCAGGAGATATCGCCTGACGTAAAGCCGCCTGTTATAACAGACAAGGCAAGTCTTTGCGAGGCTGTGAAACAGTCGGGCTGCTGCGGAATGGGCGGTGCAGGATTCCCGACGCACATAAAGCTCAACTTTGACGAGGAAAAATACAAGGTGGATACCCTTGTTATAAACGCCGCCGAGTGCGAGCCTTACATAACGAGCGACTACCGTGAAATGATCGAGAACGCTGATGACGTTATGTGCGGCATAAAGCTCGTGCGTGATATGCTGAAACTGAAAAAGGTCGTTATCGGTATCGAGGACAACAAGCCGCAGGCTATAAAGCTTATGCGTGAAAAGTCAGCAGAAGAGGACAACATCGAGGTAAAGGTGCTGAAGTCCTGCTATCCTCAGGGTGCTGAAAAGGTGATAATCTTCAATACCACAGGACGCATAGTCGGCGAGGGTCAGCTGCCTTCAGACCAGGGCGTTATCGTAATGAACGTCACCACAGCAGGCTTTATCGGCGAGTATTCAAAAACAGGTATGCCTCTCATATCAAAGAGGATAACCGTTGACGGCGACGCAGTTTCAACGCCTTGCAACGTGAGAGTACCTATAGGCACATCTGCGGAGGATATACTGAAATTCGGCGACTGCGACAATGAAAGGGTGAGAAAAGCACTTTTCGGCGGCCCGATGATGGGAATGTGTCTTTATGAGCTTGACACTCCTGTGACAAAGACCACCAACGCTATCCTTGCTTTTGGTGAAAAGAGCGACAAGAAAAAGGGTATCGAGGACAGATGTGCACATACAAACTGCATAAAGTGCGGAAGATGTATCTCAGCTTGTCCGCTGAACCTTATGCCTACAGAGCTTGAAAAGGCTTACGACAGGCGTGACAAGGAGGCTCTTATAAAGCTCAAGGTAGGTCTTTGCATGAACTGCGGTTCGTGTTCATACGTCTGTCCTGCAAAGAGAGATCTTGCAGAGAAAAATCAGCTTGCAAAAGCTTTCATAAGAACGTAAGGAGGTAAGATGATATGGAAAAAATGCTGGTAAGCCCTTCGCCTCAGATAAGGGATAATATTTCTACCTCTAAGGTAATGACACATGTGCTCATTGCTCTTTGCCCTGCACTTGCAATGTCTGCCTACGTTTTCGGCGGACGTGCACTTATGCTCACAGGCTTTTGCATGATAACTGCACTTATATGGGAAAGACTTTGCAATCTTATAATGAAAAGACCTGATTCCACAAAGGACGTTTCGGCACTTGTGACCGGTATGCTGCTGGCGTTCAATCTGCCTGTGACAATGCCTTACTGGCAGGCTGCTATCGGCACATTCGTTGCTATCGTTATCGTAAAACAGCTTTTCGGCGGATTGGGACAGAATTTTGCAAATCCTGCTATCGTGGGAAGAATAGTTCTTATGCTTGCATTCACAGGAAACATGACCCACTGGGTAGTGCCTTTCTATGACCCTGACAATATAGTGACAGGTGCGACCCCTCTTGCAGCGGCACATTCTGCACCTGCCGATTATCTCGACCTTTTCCTTGGAAGAGTAGGCGGCTGTCTTGGCGAGGTGTCTGCTGCGGCACTGCTCATTGGCGGAGTATATCTTATAATGATGAAGATAATCTCAGTACATACTCCGCTGGCATTTATAGGCACGGTGTTCGTGTTCTCATATCTTTGCGGCGAGGACGGTATCTATCAGATACTTGCAGGCGGCGTAATGCTTGGTGCATTCTTTATGGCGACTGACTATGTTACAACTCCTGTTACAAAAACAGGCAAGGTCATATTTGGTATCGGCTGCGGCGTGATAACCTGTGTGATTCGTTTCTTTGGCTCTTATCCTGAGGGCGTTTCATTCTCCATACTGCTTATGAATATCCTTACACCATACATAGACATGGTAACAAAAACAAAGCCTTTAGGGGCTGTAACAAAGAAAAAGGAGGCGAAGTCTGAATGAAAGATAAAATAATGCCTCCACTGGTGCTGACTATTATATGTATCGTTGTCAGCGGACTGCTTGTGCTTGCCTATAATGCGACCTATGTTGACAACACCGGCGTTCTTACTGACGATATGAAAAAGGGCTGCGAGGAGATATTCGGCAAGGGCAGCTATGAGATAATGCTTGACGGCGAGGGCGACAGCAAGACGCCTGTTACGTTCGACACAGAGGGCGTGAACTCCATTATCACAGACAAGGATAACGGCAGATGTGTTATCGAGATAACTGAGGACGGCTATTCAAAGGGCGGACTTCACCTTCTTATCGGTATAAACAGCGAGGGAACTATCGAGGGGATAGAGTTTCTTTCCATAGGCGAAACTCCTGGTCTTGGCACAAAGGTGCAGGACGATAGTTTTCTTTCAAAGTTCAAGGGGTTCGGCGTTGACACTGATGAAAACTCTATCGACAACGTGACCGCCGCTACCTATTCTTCAAAGGGAATGAAATCTGCGTGCAAAAAGGCTGTAAAGCTTTTTGACGAGCATAAGGAGGAGATACTCAATGGCTGAGAAAAATTCTAATCTGTATGAATTTACAAAGGGTATCATAAAACAGAACCCGACACTTGTTACGCTCCTTGGTATGTGTCCGACCCTTGCGGTCACCACAATGGCGAAAAACGGTATCGGAATGGGACTTGCTACAACATTCGTGCTGGTGTGCTCAAACTTTGTTATATCCCTTTTGAAAAACGTTATCCCAAAGGCTGTAAGACTGCCTTGCTTTATCGTAATAATCGCAGGCTTTGTTACACTTATCGAGTTTCTTATGAAAGGCTATATCCCTGAGCTTTACAGTGCTCTCGGCGTGTTCCTTTCTCTTATCACCGTAAACTGTATAATCCTCGGCAGAGCAGAGGCTTTCGCAAGCAAGAACAAGATATTCCCGTCAGTCCTTGACGGACTTGGAATGGGTCTTGGCTTTACTCTCTCACTGTTCACAATGGGTTCTATAAGAGAGATACTTGGAACAGGCTCATGGTTCGGTTTCAAGATACCTTTCCTGTGCGACGACCCTATGACAGTGTTCATTATGCCGGCAGGCGGATTTTTCGTGCTGGGCTGTCTTATCGCACTTGTAAACAAGATAGCAAACAAGAAACCGCCTAAGGAGATATCCTGCTCAGGCTGCCCTAATGCAGCTTTGTGCAAGGGTCAGTGCAGAACAGACAGCGAGGAGGCATAAAAATGAGCTACATACTTATTCTTATCGGCTGTGTATTCGTAAATAACGTGGTGCTTTCTCAGTTCATGGGAATATGTCCTTTCCTTGGCGTATCAAAGCAGATGAAATCGTCAGTGGGAATGGGTGCTGCGGTAATATTCGTAATGATATGTGCAACAGCTATCACATATCCTGTATACAGACTGCTTGAGCATTTCGGCATAGAGTATCTCAAAACTGTGGCGTTCATACTTGTTATAGCAATGTTCGTCCAGCTTGTTGAGATAGTAATGAAAAAGATGATGCCGCCTCTTTATAAGGCTCTCGGCGTTTATCTGCCTCTTATAACCACAAACTGTGCAGTGCTGGGCGTTACTATCGGAAATATCGACAACGGCTATAATTTCCTTCAGTCCCTTACAAACGCACTGGGAACAGGTCTTGCGTTCACACTTGCACTGCTGCTTTTCAGTGGGGTGAGAGCAAGGATAGAAAACTGCGATTTTCCTGAAACTTTCAAGGGCGTGCCTGCTACGCTCATAGCGGCGTCAATAGTGTCACTTAGCTTTATGGGCTTTTCGGGAATAATCTGATAATAATTTATCGATATGAAACGATCAAGGGTTGAATTTACAAAGCCGATGAAAAAGACCCACACTATATTGATACCATCAATGCTTGACTTCCACTTTCCGCTGCTTAAATATGCATTTCTTAGCGGCGGATATAAGTGCGACGTTATCGGGGTGAACGAATACAGTCGGTCACAAATGATAAACGCAGGCTGGGAATATTCAAATAATGATGTCTGCTTTCCCTGCAACCTCATAATAGGACAGTTCATATGTGCACTGAAAAGCGGCAAATATGACACCGCAAAAACAGCCCTGCTGCTGCCTCAAACAGGAGGAGGGTGCAGAGCGTGCAATTACATTATGCTGCTGCGAAAAGCTCTTTTGAAAGCCGGTCTGCAAAATGTTCCTGTGGTGTCACTTAATGTCAGCGGCGTTGAGAAACACAGCGGATTTTCCATAACGCCTAAAATGGTGCTGACGGCTTGTGCAGCGATCTATTACAGTGACTTGCTTTTGCATCTTTATAATGAGCTTTCACCCTATGAACTAAAAAAGGGTGAAACGCTTGATAAAGTCCGCCTATGGAACGGCAGGCTGTCACGGCTTTTTGAACATGGCAAAGCAGCCGATCCGATCTCAATGTGCGTCATATTCCGCAAGATATGCGAAAGCTTTGCTACAATAAATTGTGATAAAAGCAGATCGGTCAAAAAGGTCGCCATAACAGGGGAGCTTTACATAAAATTCTGTGCTCTCGGCAACGGCGAAACGGAGAAATACCTCCGTGATCTCGGTTGTCAGATATATATGAGCGGCTTTGTTCCATACATAATGTACCTTGCCGATTCCTGTACAAATGATGATAACATTTACGGAAGAAAAACTTTGGCAGGTGTGGGAGCAAAAGTCCTTATTGCCTATATGAAAACGCTTTGGTGCAAAATGAATTCTGCACTTGTACAAAACGGTTTCGAGCCTATGGAAGGCTATAGATCCTTGAAAAGCTACGGTGAAAACTTTGGCTGCCTTGGCGAAACAATGGGGGACGGCTGGCTTATCGGTGCAGAAATGTGTTCAGCGTTGAAGAACGGCTGCAAAGGTGTTGTGATGCTGTTGCCGTTTGGCTGCCTTGTGAGCCACACCTGTGCAAGAGGCATAATAAAGCGTATAAAAAAGCTCTACCCAGACAGCATCATAACGGCGGTCGATCACGATTCGGGAACAGCGGACGTTAATATTAAAAACCGCATTAAGATGACCCTAGATTTTATGGATAATAATATAATGAAACACAACAAAAACTGAAATTCTGAAAGAGGAGAATAATATGGAATATATGATCCCTTTGGCTATATTTGCAGCTCTTGGAATATTGGCAGGAGTTCTTCTGACTGTGGCATCAAAGGTATTTGCCGTTGAGGTAGACGAGCGTGTGGACGCTATATCAGAGGCTCTGCCGCAGGCAAACTGCGGAGCCTGCGGGTTTTCGGGCTGTGCAGACTATGCGGACGCTATCGTAAACAAGGGTGCTGAGTGTAATCTCTGCCGTCCGGGAGGCGACGCCGCCGCAAAGAAGATAGCCGAGATAATGGGCGTTGAGGTCACCGCCGCTGAACCGCTGGTGGCTTTTGTACGCTGTTCAGGCGACTGTTCTCATACGCCGCACAAATATGATTTTGACGGTGTTCAGAGCTGTGCTGCCTGCAACAGATTTTATGACGGCAGCAAGCTTTGCACAAGCGGCTGTCTTGGTTACGGCGACTGCATAAAGGTGTGCTCTCAGGGGGCAATATCTATCGTTGACGGCATCGCTGTTATCGACAAGGCAAAGTGCATGGGCTGCGGACTTTGTGCTAAAGCCTGTCCTAACGGTCTTATCGCAGTCAGGAGGATATCACAGGCTGTGGATATCTGCTGTTCATCGAGAGATGTGGGCAGAGTAACAAGATCTGTTTGCCCTAACGGCTGCATAGGCTGTAAGCTGTGCGAAAAGAACTGCCCTTCAGGTGCAGTCACAGTTCAGAACAACCATGCAGTTATTGATTATGACAAGTGCACAAACTGCGGAAAATGTGCCGAAGTTTGCCGTGTTCACGCTATAAGACCTATCATGGGCGAAAAAGCTGTGAACAGCTGAACAAAATAAAAAGGAATTTCTCCCGTGACGCTTAGCTGCGTTGCGGGAGTTTTTTCGTGCCAAAAATCAGTGACAGTATTTGTGCAGTGTTCACGAAAAATTAAAATTTTGTTGACATATGTTTCTAAATGAATTATAATAATACTTATGTAAATATTTATATGCGGCGAAAGAGATATAGCCGCTTTTGTAAGGAGATCAGGCAAAATGTTCAATAAGGTCAAAAATCCAAGTGATAAAAACGTTTTCAGACGTGCGGCGGCTCTCGTTGTCACTTTTATGCTTGCCGTAGCTATGATACCTGACGTTGGCATTGCCAATGCGGAAATGTCTGTGGAAGATATCGTGGGTTCGGCGGCTGTGGGAGCGGCTTTCGATACCGACAGCGAGGAAATGGCAGTTGTTGATGTGGTTGCGGACTGCGGTGCAGACAACACCGGCAACGCAATGACAAACAGGCAGATACAGTGTGCTCTTAATATTGCAAAGGAAAATTCCGCTAATGGCGTAATGACAAAGGTCATAATACCAAAGGGAACATATCTCATTTCATCAGCACTTGTGGTATCAAGCGACACCTGGATATACTGCGAGGACGGTGCGGAGTTAAAAAGGTGCAACTCATATGGCCCTATGCTTATGAGTGAGGCTAACGGTATCGGCGGCTATGACGGCACAAAGAACGTCATAGTTGAGGGCGGAATTTGGAACGGAAATACTGACGGCTGGCTCAGTCTGGCTGATTTTTCAAATATAAGATTCGCACATTGCAGAAATATCCTGCTGAAAAATATGCAGGTCAAAAATAATCAGGACGGTCATCATATGGAAATAGGCGGTGCGGCTGACGTGACTATAGAGGGCTGTACCTTTACGGGATACACTGGCGAGCTGAAAAAAGAGGCTATCCAGCTTGACTGCATGAACAACAGCAGGGTTTTTGAAGGCTATGCACCATTTGACGATACTTCATGCGAAAATATCGTCATAAAAAACAACCTGTTTTCAGGCATTTGCAGAGGTCTTGGCTCACATTCTGCTACTCTTGGCGTCTATTATACAAATATCGTGATAGAGGGGAATACATTTGAAAACCTTGACGATATCGCCATGATAATGTATAACTACAAGGACTGCACGATAACAAACAACACCATAAAAAATTGTGCCAGCGGTATCGAGTTCAAGGCAATGTCAAAGCTGCCTAACAACAACTTCAATCCACCTGTGAACATGACGCTGAAAGAGGCTATAGACAGCGTTGACGCAGATTCAAACACGGTGATATCTTCAAATACTATCTCTGTGAGTGCTGACAACGCCCATGGCTATACAGGCGGAATACTTTTGACTGGCTATGAGCTTAAAGACAACGGCGTTATACCTGACCATGATTTCCGTGTAGCAGGGGTGAAGATATCCGAAAACAGGATAGAAAGCAACGGCACGACTATATCTCTCAACGACGCTGAAAACTGCACCATTGAGTCGAATGTGCTCATAACAAAGCGTGACGGCGTGAATTTCAACGACAAAAACGGTGTTATGATAAACGGCAGTGACGGGATAGTTCTTTCTGATAACTATATTTCAGGCTCTGCAAAAAGCGGAATGGCTTTTACTGCAAGCTCCGGCAATGTTATAAATGGCAACACTGTTACAAATGTAGGCTCAAATGGTATAAATATCTATAGCAGCTCAAAGAATAATTCGGTAAGCTCAAATACAGTGACCTCTGCGAAAGGTCACGGCATTGCGGTTTCAACGAGTTCTGCTGCTGGGATAAAGGCGAATGATATAGCAGGCTCAGGTGCTACAGGAATATCTGTGTATAATCATTCAGCTGCTGACTGCTCAGGCAACAAAGTAACAAGTGCGAGAAATCATGGAATAGGATACAGCAAGTATTCTTCAGGCAAGGCAACTTCAAATACTATTTCAGGCTCAGGCAAAAACGGTATCGTTTCTGCTGACCACAGCAGTGTGACGGTAAGTTCAAACAGCATAAGCGGCTCAGGCAGCAACGGTATCAGCGTAAGCTCAAAGAGCAAGGCAACGCTTAAAGACAACACCGTGAACAGCTCAAAGAAGTCGGCAGTTGCAAAGAGCAGCGATTCTACTCTTAGTCTGCCAAAGGTCACAGGAGTTTCTGCAAAATCAGTGTCCACAACAGGTGTGACTCTGGGCTATTCAGGAAAGTCTACGAACAAGTGCGGCTATGAGGTCTACAGAAAAAAAGGTGCAAAGGGAAAATACTCCTCTGTGGGAACTTCCTCTAAGGACACATTCACTGACAAAAAGGTTCAAAGAAACACAACATATTATTATAAGGTACGCTGCTATGAAACAGTTGGCGGAAAGAAAGTATACGGGGGATATTCCTCTGAGATAAAGGTAAAGTCGGCAGCAAAGATCTCGGTGGCGAACGCTGCTGTGACAGTGCCGAACAAGGTTTGGACCGGCAAGGCGTTAAAGCCTGCTGTTACAGTGAAGGTTGGTGGCAAGAAACTAAAAAGCGGCACTGATTATACTGTAAGATACTCTTCAAACAAGAACATAGGCACTGCAAAGGTGACTGTGACAGGCAAGGGCAGTTATACAGGCAAGATAACAAAGACATTCAAGATAAATCCTCAGGGACAGAGCATTTCTGTCAAGGGTGATAAGAGCAAAAAGAAGATATCCGTTGCCCTTAAAAAGCACAGCTCAAACTCAGGCTATCAGGTATATTATGCCGACAACAGCGGCTTTAAAAAAGGAAAGTCACTGTGGCTCAGCGGCAGGTCAAAGAACAAGGGCACTATAAGCTCGCTCAAAAAAGGCAAGACATATTATGTCAGAGCAAGAGATTATAAGACCGTGGGCAAGACGAAATTCTACGGCAAATGGTCAGCAGTCAAAAAGGTAAGTCTTTAGGGCAAAAAATTTTGCAAGCCGATTGACAAGGCACATATAATGTGGTATAATTCAAGATATGACAAGGAAGGTGAAAATGATGACCAATGTTGTAAAGGGCGATCAGGTAAAGGATTCATACGGCAAGATATACGATGTTATCGAAGTTCATGAGCACAATGTTATGGTGCTTGAGCCGGGCAAGCCGTACTGGGAGCGTATCTGCATGGGACGTTTTGATTTCGACTCATATTTCAGAAGAGCAGATGAGCCTTTGACTGACGATATGCCTCGTCCAATGGACGCTGATGATGACTACGACGAGGAAGAAGAATAAAAAATTATTGCGGTTGACTTTTTGAGCCAGCCGCATTTTTATTTATGAAAAAAACCACGGAGAAAAGCTCTCCGTGGTTTTTGTATTTATGCTGTTTCTTCTGCGAAGTTTCCTGTGTAGAGCTGATAATATTTGCCCTTCTTTGCGATAAGCTCGTCGTGAGTTCCACGCTCGATTATCCTGCCCTGCTCAAGGACCATTATGCAGTCTGAGTTTCTGACTGTGGAAAGTCTGTGGGCGATAACGAATGTCGTTCTGCCCTGCATGAGAGCGTCCATGCCTGCCTGTACAAGGCTCTCTGTTCTTGTGTCGATAGAGGAAGTAGCCTCGTCAAGGATAAGAACAGGAGGGTCGCCGACTGCCGCTCTTGCAATGGCGATAAGCTGACGCTGACCCTGTGAAAGGTTCGAGCCATCGCCTGTGAGAACAGTGTTATAGCCGTCAGGAAGTCTTTCGATAAAGCCGTTTGCATTTGCAAGTCTTGCGGCTGCGATACATTCCTCGTCGGTGGCGTCAAGGTTGCCGTAGCGGATATTTTCCATTACAGTGCCTGTAAAAAGGTGTGTATCCTGCAAAACTATGCCGAGAGTTTTTCTCAAAGCAGGCTTTTTTATCTTTGTGATATTTATTCCGTCATAGCGTATCTTTCCGTCCTGAATATCATAGAAACGGTTTATAAGGTTTGTGATAGTTGTCTTTCCTGCACCTGTTGAGCCTACAAAAGCTATCTTCTGACCAGGCTTTGCAAAAAGCTTAACATCATGAAGAACTATCTTGCTGTCATCATATCCGAAGTCAACGCCGTCAAAAACGACCTCGCCCTCCATTTTCTTGTAGTCTACAGTGCCGTCAGCCTGATGACGGTGTTTCCATGCCCATATGCCTGTGCGTTCTTTACATTCTTCAAGCTCGCCGTTCAGGTTGTATTTTGCGTTCACGAACTCAACGTAGCCCTCGTCTGTTTCAGGTTTCTGGTCAAGAAGGTCAAACACTCTGGCTGCACCTGCTGTCGCCTGAACAACGAATGTCATTTGCTGGCTTATCTGTGTGATAGGCTGTGTGAAGTTCTTGTTGAGGGATACGAATGTTACGATAGTTCCAAGGGTAAGACCGGCATAGCCGTTTATTGCAAGAATTGCTCCCACAATGGCACAAAGCACATAGCTGAGGTTTCCGATGTTTGCGTTTATCGGCATCATGATGTTTGCATATTTGTTAGCCTCGTTGGCACTTACTCTAAGCTTGTCATTTATCTTTACGAAATCCTCTATTGCCTTGTCCTCATGACAGAAAACCTTTACTACCTTCTGTCCGTCAAGCATTTCCTCGATAAAGCCGTCAACTGCACCAAGGTCATGCTGCTGTGCTGCAAAGTGCATTCCTGATTTTGACGCCAGTGAGTTTGTGACCTTTACCATTATGAACGCCATTGCGATAGAAAGTATGGTAAGCGGAATGTTGAGGACTATCATGGAAACGAGTGTCGATATAAGTGTTGCAAGAGAGTTTATGAGCTGAGGTATGCTCTGGCTGATAAACTGTCTGAGAGTATCAACGTCGTTTGTGTATACTGACATTATGTCGCCGTGCGGATGTGTGTCGAAGTATTTGATTGGAAGAGTTTCCATGTTGAGGAACAGGTCATTTCTTATGTTTCTCAGAGTACCCTGACCGATGTTTACCATTATCCTGTTATAAGCGTATGAGGCAGCGATGCCCACAACGTATATGACTGCAAGTCCTCCAAGGGCTTTTGCAAGAGGTGAGAAATCATGGCTGGACGTTTTGAGCAGAGGAGTGATGTAATCATCAACGAGCGACTGCATGAACATCATTCCCACAAGGGTGGCAGCCTGTATGAGTATGCACGCCACAACTATTATAAATGAGAACTTATAGTTTTTGAGCATATATTTTATAACTCTGCCAAGGACCTTCATCTGGTCGCCTGACATTTTAGGCTTGCCGCCCATTTCTTTTTTCATTTCTTCAGGCATTTAAGATTCCTCCTTTCCTGCTGACTGGACGTCGAAATCTCCGCCGCCCTTTATCTGTGACTCGTATATCTCACGGTATATCTCGTTGTTTTCAACAAGCTTTTCGTGTGTGTCAAAGCCGTTTACTCTGCCGCCGTCAAGAACGATTATCCTGTCGGCGTCCTGAACGCTGGATATTCTCTGTGCGATAATGAATTTTGTTGTGCCCGGTATGGTCTTTGCGAACGCTGCTCTTATCTTTGCGTCTGTTGCAGTGTCCACGGCACTTGTGGAGTCGTCAAGTATGAGCACCTTAGGCTTTTTGAGCAGTGCTCTTGCGATACAAAGTCTTTGTTTCTGTCCGCCTGATACGTTCGTACCGCCCTGTTCGATGTATGTTTCATACTTGTCAGGGAAACGTTCTATGAACTCGTCTGCACAGGCAGCCTGGCACGCCTCGATACATTCGGCGTCTGTTGCATTTTCATTGCCCCAGCGGAGGTTGTCAAGTATAGTGCCTGAGAAAAGCACGTTTTTCTGCAAAACTACAGATACCTGATCTCTCAGATATTCCATATCGTAATCTCTTACGTCTTTGCCGCCAACGCACACAGAACCGTCGTCAACGTCATAAAGACGGCTGATAAGATTTACAAGGCTCGTTTTTCCGCAGCCTGTCGAACCTATGATGCCGATTGTTTCGCCTGATTTTATGTGCAGGTCGATATTGTTGAGCACCATTTTGCCGCTGCCGTGCTTGTATGAAAAGCTTACGTTGTTGAAATCAACAGAGCCGTCCTTCATATCTTTTGAAGGGTCATCGCCGTTGTGAAGGTCAGGTGTTTCTCTGAGTATCTCAGAAATACGTCTTATGCTTGCTGTACTCATTGATATCATAACGAATATCATTGAGAGCATCATAAGTGACATCATTGCGGAGATAACATATGTGAAAACTGATGAAAGCTCACCTGTTGTCATAACGCCGTTTACAACGTTCTTTGCACCCAGCCAGCTTATGAGCATTATGCAGCTGTAGATAACTAACATCATAACAGGGTTGTTAAGTGCGATAAGGCTCTCAGCCTTTACGAACATCTTGTAAAGGTTGCCGGAGGCTTTTGTGAACTTCTTCTGCTCGAAATCTTCTCTTACATAAGCCTTTACAACTCTGATAGCTGATACGTTTTCCTGAATACTTGCGTTCAGGTCATCATACTTTTTGAAAGCCTCTGTGAAAACTTTCATAGTCTTTTTTACGATGATACCAAGAACTACGCCAAGGAGAACGATAGCGATAAGGAAAATAAGGCTCATTGAACCGCTGACCGCAAAGCACATTGCCATTGAACATATGAGCATGAGCGGTGCTCTTACTGCGATACGGATTATCATTTGATATGCGTTCTGAACATTTGTAACGTCTGTGGTCATTCTTGTTACAAGACCTGCTGTGCTGAACTTGTCGATATTTGAGAATGAATATGTCTGCACCTTGCGGTAGATAGCCTCACGGAGATTGCAGGCAAAACCTGATGACGCCGAGGCTGCATACTTTCCTGCGAGAAAGCCCGAAAGCAGGCTGACCATTGCCGCCGCTATCATTACGCCGCCGAAAATATAGACGTTTGTCATGTTGCCCTTTTCAATGCCGTCGTCAATGATCTTCGCCATTATAAAAGGCAGCAGCATTTCCATAAAGACCTCAAGTGCTGTGAAAATAGGGGTCAGAATGGAGTCCTTTTTGTACTGTTTGATCTGTGCTAGTATTTCTTTCAAGCCAGATCCCTCCTCTCACGATCTTATTTTTTATAATGTATTGTCTATCATTTTTTTCTGAAGCCTTTCCATTTCGTCAAGCTCCTCGTTTGTGAAGTTTCTGAAAGCCGTTGCCTCTATTTTGTTGAGGCAGTCGCAGATGTCATGCTGCAAGGCATATGCCTTTTCCGTTGCGACTATCTTTTTGTGACGTTCGTCCTCGTCACTGCCCTCATAGGTAAGATATCCGCCTGCACGGAGTTTCTTTATCAGTCCCGAAACTGTTGCACGGGAGATGTTAAGGTCATGATGTATCGCCGTGGAAAAAACAGGCTCGCAGTTATGCTCCATTATGTACATGAGCACATGGCTCTGAGCGGCGGTTATGCCCTTGCCTGCAAGCATTGTGTTTATCTCACATTCTATTTTAAGATGTATATGCTTGGAATACCGCAGAATGTTCTTTTTTCTGTTATCCGCCAAATTGTTCGCCTCCTTACATTTTTGTACCTAACATTTTGCTTTAATTAATAATATCACATTTTTACTTGAAAGTGAAATACAAATATGTTATAATGAATAAAAGAATTTTATAGATTACTATCAAATTTAATTTTTATTAAGAATTGTTTACCGAAAGAAACAATTTGCGGAAATAAACAAACATAAGGGAGCGATTTTTGTGAATACTGTACAACTGGAGTGCTTTTTGGCTGTGGCACAGTATCTTAACTTTTCAAAAGCGGCAGAATCTGTAAGCATCACTCAGCCTGCGGTTAGCCACCAGATAAGTTCCTTGGAGGACGAGCTTGGGGTAAAGCTTTTTGTGAGAACGAGCAAGAGCGTTTCACTAACAAGAGAGGGCGTAATGTTCATTTCTGACGCAGAGCAGATACTGAAAATAGCAGGCTCAGCGAAATTCAGGCTGTCTGAAAAGCCTGAGGACGAGCCTGTGAGGCTGGATATAGGCTGTCACAATCAGGCGGAACTGAACGTCCTGCCGCCTGCCTTGGGGGAACTGTCAAGGCTTTATGAGGATCTTTTGCCGTCAATACATATTCTGCCTTTCAAGTCTATAGACAATCAGCTTAAAGATCAGAAAATACAGCTTTTGCTGTCTTTTAAAAGCACGCAGAAACAGCCTTTTGATTACACTGAGCTTTGCCGCTGTCCGTTCATGTGCCTTTGCACAAAGGATCACCCACTTGCGGCGGCTGAAAGCCTTGACATAGAGGACTTTTCAGGCAGACCGCTTTTCATAGAGCGGCACACCTGTCCTGAAGAGGTTTTCTCATTTCAGCACAAACTTCTTGCACAGGGAAAGGTGGAAAAGATAACATTCTGCGGCGATTATGAAAGTGCTATCACAATGGCGGAGGCAGGGATAGGCTTTTTTGTCTACCCTATGATAGGGGAAACCTACAGAGGTCCGCTTAAATGTATCCCTATAAATGGCGTGAGAGAAGTGTCCTTCGGGGTGTATTATCTCAAGTCACAGCTTGAAAAGCAGGCAAAGGATATGCTGAGGATATTGAAAAAGCAGTTCAGACCGGCATAATAATTAGGGCAGCACCGAACAGATATGCACGGCTGCTGCCTTGAATTGCTTTTTATGATGATATGTGATATACTTGACTACAGAAATGATTTGGAGGCTTAAAAATGCTTTACATAATGCGTCACGGCAAAACCGAATGGAACGCTGAGCATAAATTGCAGGGAAGAACGGATATCCCCCTTTGTGAAGAGGGCAGGCAAATGGCGAAAAATGCTCACGAGGAGTATAAGGACGTGCATTTTGACGTGTGCTATTGTTCGCCTCTCTGTCGGGCAAGAGAAACCGCACAGCTGCTCCTTGAGGGTAGGAACGTTCCTGTGATAACGGACGAAAGGCTCATTGAAATGAGCTTTGGCATCTACGAGGGCAAGCCTTACAGCTTTGATGACTGCGACAGCCCTGTGGACGTGCTTTTCACTCACCCCGAAATGTACAAGACACCATTTGAGGGTGCTGAAAGCTTTGAGCAGCTTTTTGCAAGAACCGGAGAGTTTCTCAAACAGATCGCAATGCCCCTTGTGAGAGAGGGCAAGGACGTTCTTATAGTAGGTCATGGGGCAATGAATTCAAGCATCGTGTGTCAGGTGAAAAATATACCGATAGTAAAATTCTGGAGTGCAGGTATAGAAAACTGCAAGCTTATGAGATTGATATAGGTCTATGAGGTTTTATGCAGATATTCTTCAAGCTGCGACGATGTGACGATGTCGGCGTAACTGTATGTCACATAAGCGGGCGTGTAAGCCTTTTTGACGATTTGTTTTGTGCATATCGACGATTTTATATAAAAGGTCTTGACTTGGAGCTAACTCCAGGTGGTAAAATGTAATCAATAAATAAAACTCTATGAGGTAATTACCATGGCAGTAAAACAGACAGTAGGAAGAAACGGTCTTGGCGACCTTGCACCAAAGTTTGCAGAGCTTAATGATGACGTTCTGTTCGGCGAGGTGTGGTCAAGAGAGGACAAGCTTTCTCTTAGAGATCGCTGTATCGTTACAGTAACGGCTCTTATGGCAAAGGGCATAACAGACAATTCTATCAAATATCATATCGAGAACGCTAAAAACCACGGCGTAACAAAGACTGAAATGGTGGAGATGATCACTCATGCCGCATTCTATGTTGGCTGGCCTAACGCATGGGCTATATTCCCAATGGTAAGAGAGGCATATGCTGAGGAAAAGGACGGCTGTTCAGATTCACTTTTTGGTCTTGGCGAGCCTAATGTGAACTTCGCTCAGTATTTTATCGGAAACAGCTATTTGAAACCGCTGAATGTTAAGGGCGTAGGCGTTTTCAACGTTACATTTGAACCAAAGTGCAGAAACAACTGGCATATCCACCACAAGGGCGGACAGATACTCCTCTGCACAGACGGCGAGGGCTGGTATCAGGAATGGGGTCAGCCTGCAAGAAAGCTACACCCTGGTGATGTTGTTTACATTGCTCCGGAGGTAAAGCATTGGCACGGTGCAACAAAGGACGAGTGGTTCACACACGTTGCCCTTGAGATACCTGCCGAGGGTGCGTCAAACGAGTGGTGCGAACCTGTTTCAGATGAGCAGTATGAGGCTCTTTAAAGGAGAAAGCTATGACGATTTCTGAAGTAAGCGAGAAATACGGACTTACACCTGATACTCTGAGATATTATGAGA
>OHVO01000135.1_pt1 | contig 39638 bp, 34 predicted proteins | sample 1579371 | NCBI WGS metagenome assembly OHVO01 (sample SAMEA3882557, study PRJEB24775) | human gut metagenome | biome: human-associated habitat; feature: intestine environment; material: feces | place: Netherlands | collected 2009/2010 | reverse complement strand
TTATATTCTGGAGAATTCTTTAATTCTTCTTCTGCATACTTAATTTTATGTCTTTTATAATATATAAAGATGTAAACAAAAGTTAATATAACAGATATCGTTGTTGATAGATTTCCTCCTGCAGCCATTATATATGCGTCTTTGCCTATAAGTGCATACACAAATGTAATGCTTAAAACACAGTTTAAAAACTGTTCCAATGTGTAGGAAACACTAGCTGGTTTCATATTGCTTTGTGCATTGAAATAACCTCTAAATACTGAAGATGCGGCAACAAATACTATTGCTGGTGCAAGTACTTTTAAAACATAACTAACATCCGGAACATTTAGTATTTTAGTTGCTATTAAATCTGCAAATAAAAATAATGTCACAGAAAAGAATAAACCTATTCCAGCAAACAATTTCATAGTTATTCTAAAAATTCTTTGCGCTCCTGCATTATCATTTATTGCCAGTCTTTCCGATACTAGTTTGCTTACTACAGATGGAATTCCAATAGAGCACAATGCTAATAATAAAGAGTATATTTGGTAACCAGATGAATAATAGCCTAACCCTGTGTCTCCAAATCCTTCAATATTAGTTATTACTAATTTATAAATAAGTCCCATAACTTTTACAGCTACTTCTGAAAACATAAGTATTAAAACATTTTTCATAAAAGATATTTTAGGTTTTGCATTTGCTGTATTTTTCTCTTCCAATATAATTTCCTCACTTTTCTTTAGAATGTTATTAAAATTCGAATTTATCTTTCATCCAATTTTCTATTTCATTTATGTTTATTCTTATTTGCTCCATTGTATCTCTATCTCTTATTGTTACAGTATTGTCTTCCAATGTATCAAAGTCAACCGTTATACAATAAGGTGTTCCAACTTCGTCTTGTCTTCTATATCTTTTTCCTATACTTCCTGCTTCGTCATAGTCGCACATAAATTTCTTAGAAAGTTTTGTATATAAATCATTTGCTTTATCACTTAATTTTTTAGATAATGGTAATATTGCCATTTTATATGGAGCAATTGCTGGGTGCAAATGCAGAACAGTTCTTACATCTCCTTCTGCAATTTCTTCCTCTTCATATGCTTGGCATAATACTGCTAATACAGTTCTATCTAAACCATATGTAGACTCTATTATGTATGGAATAAATTTTTCGTTTGTTTCTGGATCCAGATATTCTTGTTTTATTCCAGAAAACTCTTGGTGTCTTGATAAATCATAATTTGTTCTATTATGAGTTCCATTTATTTCGCCCCAACCAATTGAAGGAAATAAATATTCAATATCACAAGCTGCTTTAGCATAAAAAACTAGTTTCTCGTGATCATGGAATCTTAGTTTTTCTTCTGGTAAGCCCAAATCTATGTAGTATTTTTTTCCATATTCTTTAAAATAGTTGTATATTTCTTCATCTGAACCTTCTTTACAGAATGTTTGGAATTCCATTTGTTCAAACTCAATTGTTCTAAATATAAAGTTTCCGGGTGTAATTTCATTTCTAAATGCTTTACCTATTTGAGCAATACTAAATGGTAGTTTAGCTCTTGTTGATCTTTGAACATTTAAGAAATTAACATATTCTCCCTGTGCATTCTCCGGTCTTAAATATATGGTACTTTTGCTGTCGTTTGTTACACCTCTATATGTTTGAAACATTAAATTAAATTGTCTTATATCTGTAAAATTGCATTTACCACATTTTGGGCATGGAATTTTATTTTCATTAATATATGCTAGCATTTCTTCCTGTGTCATTCCCTCTGCATGTGCATCTGGATTAAAGTCGCTTATTAAATTATCTGCTCTATGTCTTGTTTTACATTCTTTACAGTCTAATAGTGGATCTGAAAAGCCTGCAACATGTCCACTAGCCTCCCATACTCTTGGATGCATTAGTATGTCCGCATCTATTTCATAACTGCTTTTTCTTTCTTGAACAAATCTTTTTCTCCAAGTATCTTTAATTGAATTCTTTAATCTAGCTCCCAGAGGTCCATAATCCCATGTGTTTGCTAATCCACCATATATTTCTGACCCTTGAAAAATGAATCCTCTATTTTTACATAAACTAACTATCTTATCCATTGTTAAATCAGCCATCTTGCATACTTCCTCTCTTTATATAACTTAATAAATTCTACCAATTTATCAGTCAAAAGTCAACAATAATTTTACGTTCTTATTTCCATTTTATTACATTTTTTGTCTTATGTTACACTATTATTACAAATTAGTTTACAAAATATGGCTTTTGTAATACTGTGGATAATGTGGATAAGTCTGTGAATAACTACAAATAGGCACTTTATTTTCATTATTTATTCACAGTCGATTTTTGTCGTTTGTTTATGAAAACCGTAGAATTAAGTTGAGTTTACATATTAATCGCAAAATAAATTGCCAGTACAATTTCTGTTATTAATATTACAGGAAATCCCACTGAGAATCTTAGTTTTTTTGTTTTGTGTCTAAAAACATACATTCCCGTAATTCCACCTATTGAGCCTCCCAACATTGCCAATCCCAATAAGGTTGATTCTTTTATTCTCCATTCTCCTTTTTCTGCCCTTTTTTTATCTATAAACATTGCTAAAAAAGTAACTATATTAATGCTTATTAAATATATTACTATATTCTTAACTGTAAATATTTCTTCTATATTTAGCATCTTCTTCTCCTTATTTTATCCAAACAAACTCATTTGGTTACTTTGACTCATTCCCTTTAAGCATCCCATTTTAGTTAATAATTCCACAACAGAATTACCTATTTTAGAACGTATTTTCATATCATCTATAGACATAAACTTGCCATCTTTTTTAGCTGTTTCTATACCTTGAGCTGCTACAGTTCCCAATCCAGGTACACTATTTAATGGAGGCCTAATTCCCTCATCCTCTATTTGAAATTTTGTAGAATGCGATTTGTATAAGTCAATTGGTAAAAAGTTTATTCCTCTTTCATACATTTCAAGTACCAATTCTAGTATTGCATACATATTTTTATCTTTCGTAGTTGCCGCATTCCCCTGTAAATCTATTTCTTTCATTTTATTCTTTACTTTTTCTTTGCCATAACACATAACATCACTATCAAATTCGTCTGCTCTTATTGTGAAAAATGCTGTGTAATAAGCTTTTGGCTCATGCACTTTAAACCATGCTATCCTAAAGGCATTTGTTACATAAGCTGCTGCGTGTGCTTTAGGAAACATATATTTAATTTTCTCACATGATTTTATATACCATTCTGGTACTTTGTTTTCTTTCATCATTGCAACATATTCTGCCCATTTAGCTGGGTCTTTTAATGCCTTTCCTTTACGCACTGTTTCCATTATTTTAAATGCATGATTTGGAGGTACTCCTTTTTTTATTAGATATATCATTATATCATCACGACAACATATAGCTTCATTCAGTGTTACGGTTCCTTCTTCTATAAGGCTTTGTGCATTTCCAAGCCATACATCTGTACCATGAGACAATCCAGATATACGTATCAACTCGTCAAATGTTGTAGGCTTAGTATCTACAAGCATTCCTCTTACAAATTTAGTTCCAAATTCTGGTACACCATAACTACCTACTTCACTATGTATTTGCTCTGGTGTTACTCCTAATGCCTTTGTAGAACTGAATATGCTCATTGTTTCCTTATCGTCAAGCGGAACCTTAGTTGGATCAATTCCTGTTAAATCATACAACATTCTTATCATTGTTGGATCATCATGGCCTAATATATCCAGTTTTAAAAGGTTTTGATCTATTGAGTGATAGTCAAAATGTGTTGTTATTATATCCGAATTCGGATCATCAGCTGGATGTTGTACAGGTGTAAATTCATATATTTCTCTTCCTTTTGGAACAACTATGATTCCTCCTGGATGTTGTCCAGTTGTTCTTTTTATTCCTGTACATCCCTGTGCTATCCTTAATACTTCTGCATTATTAACAGGTATTCCTCTTTCTTCATAATATTTTTTTACATATCCATATGCAGTTTTATCTGCTACTGTACCTACTGTTCCCGCTTTAAATGTTGTTCCTTTACCAAATATTACTTCTGTATATCTATGTGCCTTAGCTTGATATTCACCTGAAAAATTTAAGTCTATATCTGGTTCCTTATCCCCATTAAATCCCAAGAAGGTTTCAAATGGTATGTCTATTCCATCTTTTACCATTTTAGTGCCACATTCCGGACAATCTTTATCTGGCAAATCATATCCACATGCATATCCATAATCTGTAAAATCAGAATGTTTACATTTTGGGCATCTATAATGTGGTGGTAAAGAATTTACCTCTGTTATTCCTGTTGCATATGCCGCAAATGATGAACCAACAGAACCTCTTGAACCTACTATATATCCATCTTCATTTGACTTCCAAACTAACTTTTGGGCAATAATATACATAACAGAAAAACCATTTTTTATGATAGAATCCAATTCCTTACTTAATCTTTCTTCTACAATATCTGGTAATGGATTTCCATATAGTTCATGTGCCTTTTTATAAGCTATATCTTTAATAGTTTGCTCACAACCTTCAATATGTGGTGGACATTTTTCTGGAGATATTGGGCTTATATTTTCACACATATCTGCAATTTTATTTGTATTTGTTACTACTACTTCGTATGCTTTTTCTTCGCCAAGATATTCAAATTCCTTAAGCATTTCCTCTGTTGTTCTTAAATATAAAGGAGCTTGTTCATCTGCATCATCATACCCTTGTCCTGCCATTAATATTCTTCTGTATATTTCATCTTGCGGATCCATAAAGTGAACATCACATGTTGCTACAACAGGTTTTTGTAGTTTTTCTCCTATCTCTACAATCTTTTTATTAATTTCTTGTAGAGCTTCTACGTTTGCCACAGTTCCATTTCTAACCATAAACATATTATTGCCATTTGGTTGAATTTCTAAATAATCATAATCATTTGCAATTTCTTCTACTTCTTCATCTGTCTTGCCTGCAACAATTGCCCTGTATATTTCTCCCTGTTCACAGGCACTTCCTAATATTAATCCTTCAGAATATTTCTTAAACAAAGACTTTAATATTCTTGGTTTTTTGTAGAAGTAATCTAAATGTGAATACGAAACTAATTTATATAAGTTCCTAAGTCCTACATAGTCTTTCGCAATAATTATAGCATGATATGTCTGTAATGATTTATAATCTGCTTTTCCCGATTCTTTTTTGTCAATGTCATCTAATGTTTTTACTCCTTGTTCTTTTAACATATCTAACATTATATTGAAAACTTTTACTGTAGTATCCACATCGTCTAAGGCTCTATGTGCTACATCAACTTTTATACCAAGATTTTCTGCAATAATACCTAGCTTATATTTCTTATACTGAGGAAATAATTCTTTTGCTAACTTCAAAGTGTCCATGTATGTATTATTTAATTTTAATCCTAATGCTGTTGCATTGTATTTTAGAAATCCAATATCAAAGTCTGCATTATGAGCTACTAAAACACTATCTCCTATAAATTCAATCACTTTAGGTAAAACTTTATCTATTGTATCTGCATCTTTTACCATATCATCTGTAATGTTAGTTACCTCAACGACTTTTTGGGGTATTGGCTTTTCTGGATTAACAAAACAAGAAAAGCTATCAAGCAATTCTCCATTTCTTATTTTCATTATTCCGACTTCTGTTATTTTTTCTGTTCTGAAAGAAATTCCAGTAGTTTCTAAGTCTAACACACAATACGTGGTATTATCTAAACTTTGATTTTTAGAAAAAGATACTGGAGATACTTTATCTGGTGCTAAATATGCTTCAACTCCATATAAAATTTTAATATCTGGATGGTCTTTTTCCAAATATTTATGTGCCTCTGGAAAGGCTTGTACAACACCATGATCTGTTATCGCTATAGATTTCATTCCCCATTTTACAGCTCTTTTTATCAAATCCTTTGCCGAAGTCATTCCATCCATTTGGCTCATTTGTGTATGCATATGTAATTCTACTCTTTTTATAGGAGCATTGTCTTCCCTTTTTTCGCGCTTAATTCCATTACCTTCTATTATAGTGTTTGCAATAACACCAAGTTCTTTTGCAAATGGGTCAAATTGTGCTGTACCTTCTACTTTCACACCTCTGACTCCACTTAGTTTTCCCAATATTTCCTTTGCTTTCTCTTTTTCCAAAAAAGCCTTGCACGTAATTGTGCTTGTTCCATCATACAAATCAAACATTGCTAAAAGTTTGCCAGATTTAAGCTCTCTGGAATCTATATTTAGTATTTCACCATCTAACAATACACGTCCACTATCAACAGATAAATCTGCAACTTTTACTAAAGTTTCCTTTAGTTTTACACTTCTTCCATATATTAATGGGCTATTCTCTTCTTGTTTCTCTTCTATAACTTGTTTAGGAGATTCTTTTATTTCTTCTTTTTTCTCCTCTATTTTTTCTTTCTTGCTTTCCTTTTCTTGATTTTTAATTGTTAAGATATATTCTTCCTCTAATTTTTTGTTTTGTTCTTGTAGATGTAACATTATATCTTCAAGTGGCTTTTCTACAAATTTCACATTACATTTTTGATTGTATAAATTCATCATAGTTTCTGCAATTATTTGATCAAATCGTCTAGTTTCTAATATGTCTTTTCCTTTTAGAGCTAAATTGATATTTACATTATTACCATCTACATTTACTATACTGCCTTTTAGCAATGCTTTTGTTAATGGATACTTATATGCAATGTATTCAATTATATTTTTCCATTCTTCTATTATTGTAAAAGGTGGAAGTTTAATATATTCTATTTTTATTATGGTTTCTTTGAATCCAAACCTTTTTTCTATATATCTTTCAAATGCTATTAGATCCAAAATTTTTATTTGTTTTTCTGCTATTAATATCAGCTCTATCCTTCCAGTTTTTTTAAATACATTAACTGTTTTTATTTTTGCTTCGTTTAACTCAAAACTATTTGAATTATAGTCCTTAAATACTTCTTTAATCGTTTTTTCCATTATTTTCACCTTGTTCTAATAGTCTTTAAAAAATCAATTCGTCTAAAAAATTTTTAAAATGTCATTATATGTTACTACAATACTTAGGCCTATCAAAATGCAAAAGCCTATCATTTGTATTTTTAGTTCAACATTTTCTTTTAATGGTTTTTTTCTAATTCCTTCTATTAATAAAATCACTACCTTTCCACCGTCTAGCGGTGGGAATGGCAATAAATTAGTTACTCCTAAAGAAATAGATATTAAAGCCAATATGTTTACAAATTCGCTTATACCCTTTGTTTCAACAACTACTTCTCCTATTCCAACAGGACCCATTAGTTGATTTACTGCTACATTACCTGTAAATAGCATTTTTAAATTATCTATTATAGAAAATAAGAAATCACCTGTATTCCAAAACGCATAATAAATATTGTTAGTAAAGTTATTTTCTGCCATTTTTAAATTGATTCCTAAATAATAGTTAAATTTTTCTTCTGCCTCTATATTAAAATCCTTAATTTCATTATTTCTTTGCACAGTAAATTGTATTATGTTCGTCTCTGATTTGCTTATATTTTCTACTAACTTTTCTGCATCGTTTTCTACATCTATAGAATTTATTTTTAAAACTACATCTCCGCTTGTTAGTCCTCCTTTTTCCGCTGGACTATCTTTTTGTACCGCTAGAATTTCCGTTGAAGGGCTGTTTTCAATATATTTTAATGCAATACCTGTGTAATTGTATTTTTCTTCTGTTGGTACAATTTTATATTCAATTTTATTTTCGTTTCTTTCTACCTCAACTATTAGTTCATTTCCATTGCATTTTCTAATTTCTTCATCTAAATCATTTTTTGTTCTTATTTTATGATTATTTATTTTTAAAATCTTATCCCCACTTTTTATTCCATAAATTTCTGCGCTATAACCTGGTATAGTTGTATCTACAATATTAGATATATTATTACCTGTAAAAGACATCAAACTAAAATATACAATTAGTGCAAAAATTATATTTACTGTTCCTCCTGCCATAACAATTGCTATACGTCTTGGTATAGAGGCATTACTAAAAGAACCTTCTTCTTCAGAACGTTCTTCTTCTCCCTCCATACTTACAAAACCACCAAGTGGTATAAGTCTTAAAGCATATTTTGTTTCTTTACCTTGCTTACTCCATATTGTTGGTCCAAAGCCTATTGCAAATTCATTCACTTTTACCTTACATAGTTTTGCTATTATAAAATGTCCACCTTCATGAATAAAAACAAGAAAGCCAAGGATAAAGACTATTTTAATTGCATTTATTAAAAAACTAATCAAAGCGTACCTCCAAAATTAAATAAATGATAATAAAAAGTATGCAATAGGTGCTATAAATAATACACTATCTATTCTATCCAACATTCCTCCATGTCCTGGTATTAAGTTACTTGTATCTTTTATTTCTGTATATCTTTTTATACTTGATTCCGCCAAATCTCCTAATTGACCTATTATGCTAAGTATAACACTTATTACGGTTATAAAAATATAATTTATTTGTAAATTCCATATTTTATTACATACAATAGTATATACCATAGATAAAAGGACTGCTCCTATCACTCCACCAATACATCCTTCAATGGTTTTATTGGGACTTACCTCGGTAAATTTATGTTTTCCTATTCTTTTTCCAACTACATATGCAAATATATCTGTTCCCCAAGCAGTAAGAAAAACGTACCATATTAATATTTTACCATTTGCTAGGTTTTCTCTTATCAACGGAATAAACATTATAAAAATTACTATATAACAGATTCCAAAAAAAGTAATTGATATATCACTAATATTTGTTTTCATATTACTAAATATTACTTTTAAAAATAATATTAATATAGATATTGGTATTATTGCTGCAATTACTTTTAACGCTATGTCAATAGGAATTACATGAATAATTGCTAACATTGCTGCTGCTATATATCCAATAACTGCAACAGGCTTATTTTTTGTTTTAAATGCATTATAATATTCATATAATCCCATAATTGCTATAATACTTATTAAAGTATCTACAAAATATGTATTTCCAAAAATAAAAATAATTGCCATTATTAGAAAAAGTATTACTCCTGATAAAACTCTTTTATAATTCATAATTATTTTACCTTTCTTTTTTAGTTTGCTCCAAAATTCCTATGTCTTTTTTGAAAATCTTCTACAGCATTGTCCAAGTCTTTTTCATTAAAATCTGGCCAGTACTTATTTAAAAATACAAATTCTGTATATGCTAGTTGCCAAAGTAAGAAATTACTTAATCTTAATTCTCCACTTGTTCGTATCATTATATCTGGATCTGGTTGCCCCTTAGTATATAAGTAATCTCCAACCATTTTCTCATCTATGTCTTCTACATTTATATTGCCTTTTTTTACTTCTTCTGATATTTTTTGTGTAGCCTTAACTATCTCATCTCTACCACCATAGTTAAAAGCAATATTTAATGTTAGCCCTGTATTCTCTTTTGTTTTGTCTAATATTCTATTTATGCTTTTTTGAAGTGATATATCCAATTTAGAAATATCTCCCAATATGTTTATTTTTATGTTATTCGAATTGGTTTTTGCAAGCATTTTTTCTACATATGCTTTTAGCAATAGCATTAAACCTTTTACTTCCGCCTCTGACCTTTTCCAATTTTCTGTAGAAAAAGCATATACTGTCATATATTTAATTCCAATTTTATTTGCATATAATGCAATCTTCTCTAAATTTTCCGCACCTGCATAATGTCCTTGCTTAATATCTAAGTTTCTTTCTTTTGCCCACCTTCTATTTCCGTCCATTATAAGTGCAATATGTTTAGGTAAATTTTTTTCCATATTATTAATTGCCTCCCAATTGTTTTATATGCTCATTACTTCTTTTTCTTTATTTTCTAATATTTTTTCTATTTCTTCTATTTTTTTATCAGTTAATTTTTGCATTTGTGTCTCTGCATTTTTTAAATCATCTTCTGTTATTTCAGAATTTTTTTGTTTTATTTTTGCAGAATCTATGCCATCTCTTCTTATTGCTCTAATAGATATTTTAGCTTCCTCAGCTAATTTTCTTATATCTTTTACAATTTCTTTTCTTCTTTCTTCATTTAATTCTGGAAATGCTAGTCTTATTACTTTTCCATCATTATTTGGGTTAATTCCTATATCTGCTTTCAAAATTTCCTTTTCTATTTCTTTTAATAAGCTAACATCCCATGGTTGTATAACAATTAATCTTGCCTCTGGCACAGAAATTCCTGCCACTTGGTTTATTGGTGTTGCTGTTCCATAATAGTTTACTGTTATCTTATTCAAGATTGCTGGATTTGCTCTTCCTGCTCTAATTTCTGATAAATTCTCCTCAAATACACTTATTGTTTTTTCCATTCTTTCTTCAAATTCATTAAATTCCATAAATTCATTTTCCTTTCTTAATTTACTAATGTTCCTATTTTTTCGCCTTTAATGGCTTTAATAATGTTTTCTGGTTCTTGCAATGCAAATACTACTAATGGTATATTGTTTTCCTTGCAAAGAGATATTGCTGTTAAATCCATTACTTTTAAATCTTTATTTAAAATATCTTGATATGTTATATTATCATATTTTATAGCTGCCGAGTTAATTTTAGGATCATCTGAATATACACCATCTATTGTTTTTCCAACTAATATTGCATCAGCATTTATTTCTGCTGCTCTTAAAGCTGCTGCAGTATCTGTTGTAAAATAAGGATTACCTGTTCCACTTCCAAAAATAACAACATTCCCTTGCTCTAAATATTCTACAGCTCTTCTTCTAGAAAATTGCTCAGCTACTGGTTCCATTTTTATTGCAGTTTGTAATATTGCGTCAATACCATTTTTTTGCAATCGACTTTGTAAAGCTAATCCATTCATTGTTGTTCCCAACATTCCTATATAATCTGATGTTGTTCTTTCTATTTCATCTTCTTTTTTACCTCTCCAAAAGTTTCCTGCACCTATTACAATTGCCACTTCTGCTTTTGCTTCTAACATTCTTTTTATCTGATTACTTATCTCATCCAAAACAGATATGTCAATTCCTCTTTTTTCTTGTCCTCCAAGCATTTCTCCACTTAGTTTTAACAATACTCTTTTGTATTTTATTTCGGACATATTTGCACTCTCCTTTATTTAAAATTTACTTGTTACATTGTATCATACATTAATATATTTTTGCATCCTTTTTTGAAAAAAATATTATTTTTTAATTTCACATGACGTTCAATCAAGATTCACCTGCAACATAAAAAAGATGATTTCTGCATTATACAAAAATCATCTTTTTATCTTTTATTATCTTTAATTTTATACATTATAACTTCTTACTTTTCTATATGCATATACAGCAGAACCAACACATACAACGATAAAACCTATTACTGTAATATCTTCTGTAACACCTGTTTTTGGTATTGTATTTTCACTAGTATTTTTGTTGTCTTTATCATTTAATGTTACATTTGTATTTTCCGTATTTCCATCGGTTGTATTATTAGAAGAATTTTCAGTATTATTGTTTGCTGTATTGTTGTCGTCACCATCATCAATTAGTGAATTCAAGTCCAAGTCTTCGTTTGTTGCTTTTACCTTGCTAATTAATGGTAATGCTACCGCACTTATTAATATTATTATACCTAAAACTAATAAAGTCTTTTTTAATACATTTGACATATCTTTTACCTCTTCTTTCGACATATATTTTTAAATTACCTTTAAATAACTTCTTACATAATTAATTGTACTATTTTTGTCGCACATAGTCAAGCCTTTTTTACAATTTTTTTTATCCTAATGCTACATCTAAAATCATCATTATAACAAAACCTAATATAAGTCCAAGTGTTGACAGATTTTTGTGTTCCTTAACAGATTCTGGTAACAATTCTCTTGCTGCCACTATAATCATTGCTCCTGCTGCAAATGCAAGTAAAAATGGCATTATACTCCTTATATATATCACAAGTATTGCGCCAATTACAGCAGATATTGGTTCCACTAATGCTGACGCTTGCCCTATCATGAAACTCTTAAATCTTGAATAACCTTCTCTTCTTAATGGTAATGCAACTGCTGCCCCTTCCGGAAAATTTTGAATGCCTATTCCAATTGCCAACATAATAGCTCCAATTATTGTCATTCCGTGGAACATTATTTGCAATTCCTCCAAAGGCTACTCCAACTGCCATTCCTTCTGGTATGTTGTGAATAGTTATAGCAGATATTAAAAGTATACTTCTTTTTAAAGATGTTGAACTTTTTAAGTTGTTTTTTGCTTTTAGCATCCTGTCTAAGAAACCATCTGATATTAATACAAACATTCCTCCTAGCACAAAGCCAAGTGCTGGTAGCAACCAAGCTATGTAGCCAAGTTCTGCCGATAAATCTATGGCTGGTGCAATTAAAGACCAAAAAGATGCTGCAATCATCACTCCTGCACTAAAACCTAAAATGGTATCTAAAATCTTGCCATTCATTTCTTTAAAAAAACATACAATAAGAGCTCCTAAAGCCGTTACAGCCCACGTAAAAGTCGTAGCTAATATTGCTTGCATAACTGGTGTTAAGCTCTCAAACCAATTCAATCTAAATCACCTCATTCCATATTACATAATATGAAATGAGGTGATTTATGTTGCTTAGTGTGCTGTATGTCATTAAAATAATTTAATATTGTATTTTGTGCAATTATTTACACATTAAATCTAAATAAAACAATATCTCCTTCTTGCATTATATACTCCTTGCCCTCTGAACGCACTAGACCTTTTTCTTTTGCATTACTCATTGAACCCTCTTTTATAAGGTCATCATATGAGACTACTTCTGCTCTTATAAATCCTCTTTCTATGTCTGTATGTATTTTTCCGGCTGCTTGTGGGGCTTTGGTACCTTTCTTTATAGTCCATGCTCTTACCTCTGGCTCACCTGCTGTTAAAAAAGACATTAGTCCTAATAGATTATAACTTTTTTGTATAACTCTATCTAGTCCAGATTCTTTAATTCCCAATGCTTCCATCATTTCTTGTTTGTCCTGTCCCTCTAGGCTTGCAAGCTCTTCTTCTATTTTAACGCAAAGTGGAACAACTTCTGCATTTTCCTGTTCTGCATACTCAATAACTTGTTTTACATATTTGTCATCTTCAATATTTTCAATTTGATGTTCAGAAATATTTGCAATATACAGTATTGGCTTCATTGTAAGTAGAAATGTTTCCTTTAGTAAGCCTATTTCTTCATCTGTAAAATCCAAGGACCTAGCCGGTTTTCCCTGCTCCAGTGTATCTTTTATTTTTTCTAACAAATCTAGTTCTTCTTGAAATTTTTTGTCTGCTTTTATTTTTTTCTTTACGCTTTCAATTTTCTTATCAATTGTTTCAATATCAGCAAAAACAAGCTCTAAATTTATTGTTTCAATATCTCTTATTGGATTAATAGTTCCATCAACATGTGTTATATTACTATCTTCAAAGCATCTTACTACTTCGCAAATTGCATCTACTTCTCTTATATGTGATAAAAACTTATTTCCAAGACCCTCTCCTTTGCTTGCTCCTTTTACTAAGCCAGCAATGTCAACAAATTCTACTATTGCATGTGTTATTTTTTGTGTTTTATACATTTCTGCTAAAACATCTAATCTTTTATCTGGTACTGGTACAACTCCAATATTAGGCTCTATAGTGCAAAAAGGGTAATTTGCACATTCTGCTCCTGCATTTGTAATAGCATTAAACAATGTACTTTTACCAACATTGGGAAGTCCAACTATTCCCATTTTCATATTTATTCACGTTCCTTTCTTAATGCATAAAATGGAGCTTCCAGCCGGAATCGAACCGGCGACCCCAGCCTTACCATGGCTGTGCTCTACCTACTGAGCTATAGAAGCATATTTTGTGCATATATGATATATGCACATTCTATTCTGTTATTTCTTTTGTCGCTTTTTTTCTTATTCTTTGTATTGCATTATCTACTGATTTTACCGGTGCATTTAGTCTTTCTGCAATTTGTACATAGCTTTCGCCTTTTATATATCTATTTAACACTCGCTTTTCAAAATCACTAAGCATTTTGTCTATAGTGCTTTCTACTCTTGCATAATATTCTCTTTTTGTTATAGTCTCAAGTGGGTCTTCTATTGTTTTTGAATCAAATGTATCTATTAACTCTGTGTCATTGTCTTCTCCCTCATAAGCCACCTGATTTAGTGATAAATATGAATTAAGTGGCATGTGTTTTTGCCTATTTGAAGTTTTTATGGCAGTTATCAATTGTCTTTCTATACATAAACTAGCAAATGTTTTAAAAGAGTTTTGTTTGGCTGTATTAAAATTTTTAATAGCTTTAAATAAACCTATTAAGCCTTCCTGTACAATGTCTTCTCTTTCTGCACCTATTATAAAATATCTATTAACCTTTAGATTTACTAAGTTTCTGTATTTGTTAATAAGATACTCTAACGCACATTTATCCCCAGATTTAACAAAATCCACTATTTTTTCGTCATCTATAGTGTCATAATTTAAATTCGAAGAAAAAAACACACTTTTTTTATTCATATTTTTCTGCACCCTCCTGAAGTTTTCCTTTATGAGAGTATTATAAGGCACAAACTTCTTTAATGTCAATAGAAAGTTTACAAATCCTCTGTAATTTGTTATAATTTTCTCAAAAGTTTTTAAAGTATATGGAGTGATTTAAAATGGCCTTTGATGGTTTAGTTACCAAAAGTGTTGTATATGAATTAAATAATTCTTTAATTGGTGGAAAGATAGATAAAATTTTTTGCCCATCTTCTGATGAGGTTTTAATTGGTGTTTATGTAAGTGGTATAAAATATGCACTTAATATAAATATTTCCTCTGCTAATTATAGAATTAACTTAACAACAAATACAAAGCCTAATCCTCTTGTTGCCTCTAACTTCTGTATGGTTTTAAGAAAGTATTTGTTAAACACTAGGATTTCTCGAATTTATTCTTTAGGCTTAGAAAGAGTTGTTGTTATTGAATTTGAAGATTTAGATATGTCTGATAATTTTACAACCAAAAAACTAATAGTTGAACTTATGGGAAAACATAGCAACGTCATTTTGCTTGATGATTGTGATATTATAATAAATAGTTTAAGACATTTATCTACTTCTAATGGTTCAAATAGAGATATATTGCCTAAATTTAAATATCTATTTCCTACTTCTAATAAGCTAGATTTATTGTCTTATAATAATTTTGATGACTTTGAGGAATTATTTAATGATAAAAATAGCGATTTACCGACTTGCTTTTCTGCTATGTTTACTGGAATTAGTAGAAATTTTATTGAACATTGTTGCACTCTATTAAATATTCCTTGTGAAATAAATAGCCAAAATTTATTTATTATATACAATTATATTTGTAATTTAATAAATAATCTAAATTCAAATAATATTATATGTGCATTGTATGATAAAGATTTCTATCTAGAGAATGGAAGTAAAGAAGGCAATTTGTCTATTAATTTCTTTTTGGACGACTTTTACACCAGAAAAGAAGATGCGGAAAACTTTAAAAATTTTAAGAATAATATATTAAAACTATTACTTAACAATATAAAAAAGCTACAAACAAAATTGCAAAATGTTAATTTAAAGCTAAAAGAATGCAATGAGATGAATACTTATAAATTATACGGCGAATTAATTATAAGCAATTTATATCGTATAAACAATTATAATATTAATAGTGTTGACTTAGAAAATTATTATGAAGGGAACAAAATAATAACAATTCCTTTGGATAGTTCAATTTCGCCAAGTGAAAATGCTAAAAGGTTTTTTAAAAAATATAACAAGTTAAAATCGACTTACGAAATTGTAACTAAGCAAAAATTTGAAATTGAGCAAGAAATTGAGTACATAGAAAGCGTTATTTATTCTGTAAATAATGCACTCTCAATTGAAGAATTAAATGATGTGTATGATGAAATTTCTGGTATACTTGTAAAACCTTCTAAAGTAAAAAATACTTCTAACAAAAAAAAGAATTTTGAAGTAATAAAATATACAATAGATGAATTTACCATTTTTGTTGGAAAAAACAATTTACAAAATGAATATATTACTCATAAATTAGCTAACTCAAATGACTACTGGTTTCATGTTAAAGATAGTCATGGAAGTCATTTAATATTAAAGACTGATGGAAAAATGCCTCCACAGGAAGTTATAAATAAGTGTGCTGCCATAGCTGCATATTACAGTAAGTCTAAATATTCATCTAATGTACCTGTTGATTATACTTTGAAGAAAAACGTAAAAAAAATGCCTAAAGCAAAGCCTGGCATGGTTATTTATACTAATTATAAAACTGTTAATGTAATACCTACTAAAATATAATATCGGAGATGAGGAAAATTCATTCCTCACCTCCTTTTCTTCTCTGGGGTGACGATCTTATGTTCAGCCCAGATTCATGATCGCCATTATTGTTGCACAGAGCAGCTCTACTCCGTGCAGGGATTCTTCTCGACACTCTCCAGGCTTGACCATCCGCCAAAGCTGGTCTAAAATTTTAATTTTCGGGTTATGAGCGCCGGCAAAAGCACTTTTGAAAATTTATGAAAACTTAAGTTTTTACTGGTATTTAGCCATTTATAGAAGATTTAGTTTGTTGAACATTTATGCAATTTTAGGATGTTTTTGGAAGCAATTCTTCCCAAAATTTTCCCAATTTTATTTAGTAAAATTTTGCAGTAATCTTCTATAAATTTAAAAATCATTTTGGAGGTTTTATTATGAAAAATTTAAGAGAAGTTAATGACGATATTTTAAAAGATTGGTTTATTTATAGAGATGAAGATATCTCTGCTTTAAAATCTGATGAAGATAAAAAACATTGGATTTATTTTGATAAAATAGCTGAAAATATTTTAAGAAATGTACCTGAATGTAATAAGAAATATGTTAGACAACAATTACATAAACTTGATGATAATTTTTTAGATTATTGTGATTATTGGAATGAGAACTATTATAGAAATGGATTTTGTGATGGGGTGCAGTTGATTGGTGGATGTTTCGAAAAATAGAAAAATAGGGAATTTGGATTTTATTTCAAATTTCCTATTTTTTTACCAATTATAATCATCAAATATATCTAATTCTTTACTTGAAATAACAGGTGTCAATTCTTTTATTAGTAATTTTTCTACAATTAACTCTTCATTTATATCTATATTAAGCCAACTTGAATTCCACAACTTAGCGGTACTATCATATATTATTTTACAAATTTTTGAATTGAATTCTCTTTTTGCATTATATGTAAGCGTAATCCTTTGTAGCCAAATGCTTAAATAATCTGTGTTGGGTAGTTTTGAAAATTTTTCTTCATACATTTAATTATAAATTCCTTATTACTTTTATTTTCAAAAGACAATAATTTACTTAATATTATAACACAAATCTGGTATAGGTTCGGATTATTGTACATTAGATCAACTATAATACTAATAATTTCTTTATTGTCATTTCTTTTCTTCTTTAATTTCTCTATTGTCTCTTTATAAAAATCAACTAACATTGTTTTTAAACTTCCACTATTGGGATTTTTATTTGCAAATTCTCTTATAACTAGTAATTTTTTTTGTATACTAATATCACTATTAAGATTCAAATCCAAAGCTTCTATTTTATCTCGTTTTATAGATTTAGAAATAACATCATTTGATATTGTTGTCTTTTGTGTATTCATTTTAAAATTCAAAGTTGATAAATTTTCAGATAATAATTTTAAAATTTTATTTAAAGTTGATTCATCCTTAGTAAATATCCTATAATCATCTCTATACCTTAAAATAGTATAGTCCTCAATTTTTTCCTTTTCTAAAATTTCAGTAAGTAATAAATCTCCATATCCTAATATTATCTCTGCTATAAAATCCATTAATGAGCTTCCTTGTGGAATGCCATTAGTTTGTCCATAAGTCATGTTTCTTATTTTCTTATCAATCGTATTTCCTATTAATGTTTCTTTTCGATTTATTTTTGCAGTAGATATCCCATGCAGTGCCCACGCAATTGAATGTGTATATATTGAACCATAACAATCTGTTATATCTGTTATACCAATCCAATTATATTTTAATGATAATTCTATCGACTTTTGTTCTACATTATTCCACCAATTCACTATAGATGCCCCTTGGTCTTTTGTCTTTGAGCTTGACTCTACTATATCGCTACAACACACAATCTTTTCATTACTTTTGAATTCTTTAAATCTATTTATAATTAGCTTCCAATTTTCTGTTTCAGTAATCAAATTAACTAAATCAACATATATTGCTGGATGTATTAATTGAAACATTCTCCATGCAAATTTTCCATCTTTATTTTGATGAAATTTATAGTTTATATCATCATATTTTTCGGGTTTGTCATGCCATAATTTAGCTAATGGCAAATTATTTATTTTTTTATCTACATCTACTAATAAATTTGTAAAATCTAAATATTCTGGTAAACTCATACTAAAATAGCTAGAATTTTTCATAAAATAATTTTTGGCCTCTTTTTCTGTCATATCAAGAACTTTTTTCATTACTTTCCTCCGTTTTCTCTTATTTTTCTAAAATTGTTATTACTTCAAATTCATATTCACCTGTCTCATCCATTTTTTTAGTTCTTCCTTGTAAATCGAAAAAATGATTTCTATCAACAGTCTTATTTTGCGGATCGTAAATAAAAAATATCATATATTTTGGATTATATCTATAATATGACTCTATATCTATTTTTATTTGCTTAATAAACTCTTTTTCGTCCTTATCTGAATCTTTTATCATTTTTATTTCTAATATAATTCCAAACTCTTTGAATATAAAATCAGCTCTTTCAGTCTTGCCCCCTACCTGTGGAGTATTTTCTTCTGGTGTAACTTTTGGAAATATGGATTTTAAAATTACATGTAATAAATCTTGAACATCATATTCATCTTTTATCTTATATTTATCATGATCTTTTCTTCTTTTTAAAGTCACACTTTTTATAGAGTTATTAAATTCTTTTAGTATTCCTATTATAATATCTTTAGGTTCGTCATGATATTGAATATCCAATCCTATCATTTTCTCATATAAATCTTCTAATATTATTAAATCACTAATATTACTAGCATCTTTAATCATTTCCGTATATGCTTCTTTTTGTGGTAACTCCATTTTACTATTTAATATATTTTTTATAATAATTGATTTTATGTCATAATTACCTTCAATATCATATTTTAATTTTTCTTGTATTTGAGGATAAATTTTATATATCAAATATTTATTTTCTAATGAAGTGTTTTCATACTTTCTTATCAAATCATTTTCTAATTTAGCATCATTTCGTTTAAGCAGAAAAATCCCAATTAATTCATATATATTACTTCTAAAATCCATATTTTTTACAGGTGGTCTTGAAAGAATATTATTCATTATTTTTTCATCTATTGTTTTATTAGAATACCCACATATTGCTAATTCTCTAAAATTATTAGGGATTACTATATCTGTATTATTTTCATTTCCCCTAATATAGTTATATAGATACACATCTATATCTGTTATATCATTTAACAATTTTTTCCTTAATCTATTAATTTCATCTTTTATAAAAACCATAATTTATCTCCTATTCCTTTTAATAAATCATAATCCCATCCTTCAATATTTTTTATTTCATTTGTTAATTTAGATATTAAATATGGATATTGCATAGTTACAGTTTTTTTCGATGGTATAAAACTCCTAAAAGATAAATGACAAAACCAATAAATTTGTTTAGTAATATAATCTTTGTCTTTAAATGTAGATCGATTATCAATATCTATTAGAAGTGGATTTATGCTCTTATCTGATAGTGATAATAATGTCTTATTTTCATCTATGTTTATATAAATTCCTTTCCTATTATTGTCCTTTCCTTCATTATTAAACAATCTAAAATTATGATTGTAATTTAAATGTACTATTGCATAACTAATATTTAAATAACTAAATTTACTAATAACACTATTTATCGCCTTAATTTCATATTTATTACTAGGAGATTTATTAATATGAAAGATAAGTCTATACTCTTTACTAGTATTACCTTGTGTTAATAGAGCTTTTTTTAATGTTTCTTCTAAATAATTTTCAAAAGCTTTTTCATATTCCTGAATTGATGTTAATGGAGTACAATCAGTAACAATATAATTACCATTGTATTCAAATATTTGTGAAACGCCAAATATTTTTCTTTGAAATTTATCAAAGCAAGAAGAAATACCTATTATAAATTCCTGTTTTTCTTTTTCTATCTTTTCAACTGTCCATGCTGTTCCGCCTATTTTAGCGTAAATATTTAAGGATATATTATTTAAAATAAAATCATTAATTCCTTTTATCCTTTCAATTAAAATTTCTTGAGAAGGTATTCCTTGGCCTATCAACTTGGCCTTACAATAGTAATATGGTGAATTAATTACATTTAATTTTTTTTGTTTTTCTTCTAAAACCACTAATACTATATCTGGTTTTTTATCATTAGCAATTAAATTATCATAAATTACTTTTTTATAGTCATCAAGACTTGTATCATTTAAATAATATTTGTTAAATTCAATTTTAAGATGAAAAATTTCCTCTAATTTTTTATTTAATTTTATAGAAAAAACTTCTTCTGTCCCTTCATATTTTTGAGGACATATAACAGCACATTTTATTTTTTTATTCGAAAACATTTCGTATGTATAAGGTTTTAATTCTTTTAATGCTTTATCATATTTTCCTTTTTGAGTTTTATTAGAATAATAGTAATGATCTGGTATTGATAAATTATCCATCGAAAAAGCATTATTTTTATATGGTAAATTATTAAAGAAAATTTCTGATATTCTTATATTATCGCTTATGTATATATTAGATAAATGCTGTTTTAAATAAGCATATGTACCATTAATATCTTTATACTGTTCTATAAATGAGTTAGCTTTCCATATTGTTGTTTTATATAAATTTTCACTATTTGTATTTTCAAGAAATCTATTCAATGCTATTTTATTACAAAATACATTATCATTGTCACTTTTTAAATCTCTAGTATCAACTCCATGTTCTGACAATTGCTTCTTATTCCATATAAATCTATTTTTTGTTCTAAACGACATCGTTATTCCTAACATTTTGTTTTCTTTACTATAAAAACTATCTAGTATTAATATTTTTTTTACCTCTAATCCTTCAATATTTTTCATAATATTTTTATTTGAATATATTTCAAAAGCACTCGAATATTTTTGTTTCTTTACAAATGCTCCATTTTTTTCAAAATAGTTTGCAATACTATTTATCAACATTATTCTAAATATTTGTGGATAATCATCCAATGATAAATGTATACGAATTCCCCCAATATCTGTAGGAATAACGCTATCTTTATGTTTTTTCCAATAGTATATTTTATTTCCCTCAAACCTATGAAAATATATACCAGGATATTTTTTTCTTAATTCTTCAAATGTTTCTTTATCTTTATAGTCAGTAGTATATACCTCTACTATATTATTACTTAATTTACACTCGAAAAAATTTAAAAATGTACCACTCATTATTCTTGCCCCCCTTATATAAACCTATATTTATATAAAAGCAAAATAATCCTGTAATTATTAATTACTCTCATACTTTGCTTTTCATTCGTAAAATTTATTCTAGATATTCTTTCAATCCATCTACTATTTTATAAACTTTAGTCATTGGATTTCTTTGTGATGTTTGTCCACATTTATTTAATATTGCCATATATTTACAATTTTCTATTGCAGTATTTAACTTTCCTTTATTTGTAATCTTCTCAAATATTTTCACATCATTTTTAACATATTCGCCTAAACCATTTCTTTTAAATTCTTTGCTTAGTTCTTGTAATACATCATCTTTTGAAATATATCTATTTACTTTCTTAAAATGTGCTAATAACCATAGTTCAAAATTCGGATTAGACCATGCAACATTATAATCACAATTCTTTATTGCTGAATCGAATTGTTCATCATTGTAATCATCTTTGTCAAATACAACCCAAACTTGTCCATATATCTTATGAGTATAATTTATTATCTTTTGAGTATATTTTACTAAAGATGTAGTATTCATACCTGTCCCTTTTACATCAATATTAGGAATTAAAACATCTACCTTATTACCATACTTCTTATTTATCTCTTGCTTTAATCCATTAAAATAGTTAGGCTCTGTTTGTTTTCCTTCACATACAATCAAATAATTTGCTGGTGCAACTTGCAAAAAATTTGATTTTCTTTTTTTCCCTTTGAATTCTTTACTTTTCATTATACTATATCAAAATCTTCTAATACTGGAATTGCACCATATCTTCCAGACAAGTAATCTTTATTGTAAGTTGCATCATTTCTTACCTTTGTATCATTTATTTTATAATCAGACAATGAATAAATTGTAGAAATTCCATCTTTATTTTTTTCTGCAAACCATATTTCGTCTCTTCTAAAAGTATCCTTATTTAAATTAACAGTATCATGAGTTGAATATATTAACTGTCCATTTCCAATATTAGTTTCTGGATTATGGAATAAATTTATAATATATCTTGTTAATAATGGATGTAATTTTGCATCTAATTCATCAACCAATAAAACCATACCTAATTTTAATGCATCCATAAAGAAGTCAAATAGATGAAACATTTTTCTTGTTCCATTTGATTCAAGTTCTAATGGTAATGCCTTAATAATTTCATTTTCTCCTTTATGAATTAATTCTATCTTTACAACACCATTATTATTTTTTACAGCTTCTACTGAATCTGGAGTAACTTTTATACCTTCAATGCCAGAATCAAATGTTTTTATAAATCTTATTAATTCATTTTTATATTTTTCATCACTTAATATTTTTAATGATATTCTATTATTTATATTATTTTCAAACAAAGGATTTCCTAAGTCTAAATAATTAGCATTTATAAACCATTCTACTACATTATTAAGATCTTTGTTATTGCTATCAATTTTACTATAAATATTTAAAAATAAGGTTCTTTCATCTATATTAGAAAATTCTTGCTTTTTATTTTCGTCTTTTAAAATTACATTGTTACTATCTCTTTCAAATATTGTATAAAACTTATTTATTTTTTTTTCAAATAGCCATTCTGATATAATATAATCCTTCAATACTTCAAAACCATACTTATATACTTTTCCATTTTTAGCTAGTATTTCTACTTCTAAACTAATTGGCTCGTTATTTATCATATAGCTAAAAACATTTTCTTCTGCTGGAGAATTCTTTCTTGAATCGTCTGTTATTAACACTCTGTTTTTCATGTATCCAAATGCTTGTAACACATTAGTTTTTCCACTAGCATTTGCACCATAAATTGCTGATACTTTTAAATATTCACCATTTTCCGTTTTAGCTATATTATATTCATGTTCTTTTAGTGATGTTGCTTCCATATCCAAGCAATTTTCATTTTTAAAAGATTTGAAATTTTTAAAACTAAATCTTATTAACATTTTTAAATCCTCCTTTTCTTTATATATTATATGCTAATATCTCAAAAATATCAACATTTTTGAGATATTTTCTCAAGTTTTATTGATATTTTTCAATTTATTATATTTGTATTTTATTTTAAAGTGCAATTTTTGCACTTTAAGATGTAAAAATTGTACTTTAGATGTGAGATTTATTCTCGTCTTTTTCTATCTATATATAATTATTAACCCATCAAATTTCTATATATGGCTTTATAATTTCTATCATAAAAGTTACAAGTCTATTTTCAAATACATTTCCTATTATTTCAACATACTGTATTTTTTTCATATTATTATATATAATTTTAAAGTATTCTTTATATATTACCATAGATTTTTCATTTGAAAATATCTGTTCAATTACTTCTTTAAATAATTCCTTATTTTTTTCTGTAAAATTATCATACAAATTTATAAAAATTTTTTCAAATTCAATTCCATGAATAGCATATATATAATTACATTTTGCAAATTTAATTATATTATCCATAAAAATATCAAAATTTACATTATTATTAATTAAATAATTAGAAGTTGATGTTTTTACATTATATATATTACTTACTCTTCTTATAAACAAATCATCACATATATATGGTATATTTTTATCTTTTGCAATTTGAATTGAATCAAGTTGAGCTTTATCTAAATTTTTTATTAATTCTTTATTTAATTCCGTATTTCCTTCAAATTCACTATCTACAACGTTTACCCTATCCAAAATATTTTTTACATTTTTCCAGCAATTAATTTTTTTACTATTAGGTATTTCTTGAAGAACTATTTTATATTCATTATTTGCATTTTGATCATATCCAATAATAATTTCTTTATTATCATATTCTGTAAGAATATCGTTCCAGAACGATTCAAATTTATTTTTAAAAATTCTTGAAATATAAATTTTTTTACAAATATCATCATTAAAATAATCTAATTTATCTATTAATGCTAATACAATGATTGATGTTAAATCCAATACAAAGCCTTGTTCAATATTAACTTTTATACTCTCTCCCGAATAAAATAAATGATTTTCATGCATTAATGTATTGATTAATTTTGTATAGTCATCAAAACTTTTTCCTTGATCAATTAACATACTTAAAGGTATTTTATCCTCAGTTTCATAATAATTCAGTCTTTTATTCGTTGCTTCAGAATCTTGTTTCATCAATTCGCTTATTTGCTTTAGACCATTTTTATCATCTTTTGTTGACTCAATAAGCGTAATTCCTTTAGTATTTTTTACTTTTTCAAAACAAAATCTATATAAATATACATATTTATTCGTAATTTCACAAATTTCATATTCTTCATTATCCTTAACAATATAATCTCCAATTTTTTTATCAATTAATGTATAGAAAAATTCACTATTTGAATCAGTTACTATAAACTCTAATTCAGTATTTTTGGGATTAATGTTGAATTCATCTTCAAATATATATTTTATTTTTTTATTTGATTTTTTGTTTTTTAAAATTACAAGTGAGGATTTCAAGTTTTTATCATCATCTTTTTTCTTCTTTAACATCATTATGCTAATGTATTGATTATATGGTGCATTATCTTTTTTTCCGTCAAATAGTAAAATGGACTTAAAGGCAAATTTTATAGCTTCATTTATTTTTTTATTTTCTTTGAATGCTTCTGCTACTATCATAAGCATTTGTTGATTATTAATTTCATTAATATTTGGTAAAATATTAAAATCAATTTCATTTTGTGTATTCAAAGATAAAATTAAATACTTATACAATGCTCGTTCATTTTTATTATTTAAATATGAAATTTTATATTCTTTTATTGCTTTAATTTTTAAGCCCTTGTTTTCATAAATTATTCCATTAATATAGCTATGTTCTATAGTTGAGTCATCTAATTCCATATTATATTCTTCAAGAAGTTTTAATTCTTTTAGAGTTAATTCACGTTTGTCCTTTAATAAATTTAGTATTTTATATTTAATAAAATCATTTGGTTTTTTAATTTTTAATAAATACTTTAACATTACTTGTTGCTCATTAATTAAAATAGAGGTATTTACTGCTACTTCAATAAAGAAATAATTTTCTTCTTGTATTAAGTTCAGACCATTTTTAAATTGTTTTTTATATCTTTTATCTTTCAATCTATACAATAGTTGTGCACTTCCTAAATTATATAATGGCATATCAGAATATTTTTGATTTAACTTTATTATTTGTGCTGAATTATATTTGCACAATTCATTCTTTGATAACATATACAATGTTATTAACAAACCGCTCTTATCAATTTTATTGATATCTATATCTTTTAAAACATTCACTACTTTTTGAAATTCACCATTTATAAAATAACATTTTGCTAAATTTATTAATTGTTCTTTTTCTCCATTTTTAAAATATAATATTTCTAATTTTTTTATAACTTTTGTTATATCATTTATTTCAATTAATGTATTTAAATATAATTCATAATCTTCTTTATTTAAATTGTTTTTCTCAAACTCAATTTCAAATTTTTCTACATACTGCACCTTATTAATTCTTTGCAAAATAACTAAAAGATTATGAAAGTAAATTTTTGTTTCATTATTTGGTTTATCTTTATATAAATATTGTAAATTATCTAATTCATTATAAATCTCATTTAATTCTTTTTTATTGTTTTCACCAATATATAATAACGTTGATGAATTATTTATAATTTCTCCTGCTCTACTATATAAAGAATTAATATGATTTATTACTTTGTCAAATTCTTCTTCTTTCACCTTATCTTTTATTAAATTAGCTATCTGTTCCTTAGATATATCGTATAATTTATCAGTATCTTTTAATCCTAAATATTGTTCCGCAATATAAGGAAGTTCTTGTTGTATAATATTACAAATTGTTGCAGCTCCAAGTACTTCAAATTCTATATTTCCACATTTTTTTTCAAATTCTTTTATTTTGCTCAATGAAGGCTGTTTTCTATTATGCATAAAAATTATCTTAATTACTTTACCTTCTAATTTTTTATCTCTAACTTCTTTCAAACATTTATCTATATCATCATTTATTTTTCCGTTTAATTTATTTTGTGCAAATGTCGTGTATTCTACAAAAATATATTTATTATCTTTTTTAAAGACTGAATCTGGTGTTCCAGGAGTTGTTTTATCTGTTCCTAACTGTGAACCTATATAATCAAAGGGCTCATAACCTTCTCTTCTTGCAATAATTTCATTACCTATTTTCTGAAATATACCTTGTTCTTTTTGAATTAATCTTGATTCTATATCTGTAATTGATAACATAGTTCACCTTCTTTCTATATTAAAGATAAAAGCATAAATGAATAAAAAATTCACTATGCTTTTATCTTTAGCATTATTTAAATATTTCTTTCATTACTCCGTTTTTTAAATCATAAATGTTATAAATATCATCTAGCACATCAAATGTTTCTTTTAAGTTATTCTTAGCAGAATACCATCCTGTTCCATCAGTAAACCAGACAAACTTAAAACCTACAATATTTTTTGATTCTTCAGCAATCATTTTATAACTTCTTGCTGTTTCGTTTAATTTTGAACCATTTGAGGCATAAAAATTAGTTTCTATTCCATAAATACAATTATCTGTTTTTACAACAAAATCAAATCTTTTAGTTGCTTGATTTTTGTTGCTTATAAATGACATATCTAACTTCCATTTGTTTTCTATTTCTTGTAGATACATTTCCTTAAAATATGTTTCACCTTTTTTGAATCCAACTTTTTGAATAAATTTTTCCACTAAATCTTCCATTAAGTGTCCACCACGATTTTTTCTAGCATTTGAATTTAATCCACATTCAACGCCTAGAACATAATCGTATAAGTTATTTACTAAATGATTCTCTAATAAATCGAATAGTCCTGTTTCTCTCATAAAAATTTTATATTGATCTACATTATAATTCATTTTTTTAAAATTGTATTCAAACTTATTTCCTTCATCATCTAAAACAATAATTTCAGATTGTCTAACTGCTAATAAAGTTGGAATACATTTTATTACTTCTGGATATTTATTAGCTAAATTTTCAAAATCTTTTTCTATATTTTTACTTCCGATTAGTGAATTCATCATATTTAATTCTACTTTATATTTTTCTGCATTTTTGTATATTGTTTCAAAATCTATATAATATCTATAATTCGCTATACTATCTGTAAAAGTTAACAACCATTCTGCAAAATTTCTTGACATCTTCTATCCTCCTACTCAAATTCAATTATAACTTTATTATTTTCTTCATCTATCTTCCAAAATGATTTCTTCTTATTATCTCCAGTATAATCATAATATCCAACATTTCTGTATATTTCAGTAACTCCTCCAAAGTATCTTCTTGTTGCATTTATATTTAATTCCTTTATTTCATTATTAATTTCTACTTTATATTTTGTGTATTCCTTTATTTTTTCGAATATTTCATTTGGAATCGGTAAAATACGTGCTCTTATATCATTTCTACTAATAAGTCTTATTATAGCTTCCATTTTAAATTTATCTTTTGATTTTATAAAATCATTATTAGTATTTATTATTTGTTTAACCTTTTCAACAGAAACGACTGGATTCCATTCAAAAATATAATCTTTTTCTGGATGTCCCATATAGAATTTTAAGATTGATTCGCCATTAATTAAAATTATTTTTCTAGAACTATCCTTCTCAGATTCTTCTATTCCACTTTTTGAAAAGTCACTAGTTGTTATAAAGATCCTTTTCTCATAAGACGCTGTTCCTTTAAATTCACGTATTTCTTTTACTGGTACTGTGTTTTTATATCTCTTTGCTTGAATAATATATTTTTCAGGATCTATATCTAAATCACCTATAGAATTTTTGTATGCAAGTAAATCTATTCCATTATCTCCACTCCTTTTTGTTACTTTTATATCTGTAAATCCTAAATCTTCTAAAAATTTCTTTAAAAAGTATTCAAAATCATATCCTGTTTCAAAGCAATTATAAAAATCATTAATCATTTTTCTTGTTATTTCTAAATTCATGTATGTGTTCAAACCTCCTTATTGATAAGTCTAAATATTCCTGCGAATTATCTATTCCTATAAATTTTCTATTTAATTTATTTGCTGCTATACCTGTTGTGCTACTTCCACAAAAAGGGTCTAATATTAAATCATTTTTTGTTGAGGATGCTAATATAATTCTCTCTAGTATCTCTAAAGGTTTTTGTGTTGGATGTTTTCCTTGTTTCTTTTCAGATGGTTTTGTTAGAGAAGTTGTCCAAACATCTTTCATTTGTTTGTTATTATTCAAGCTCTTCATTAGTTCATAATTAAATTTATATTTTACTTTTGGCAAATCTTTTCTTGCCCATAATATTGTTTCTGTAGAATGTGTAAATGTTTTACAAGCTAGATTAGGTGGAGGATTAGTTTTTTGCCATGTTATATTATTTATAATTTTAAATCCTTCTTCTTCCAATGCCATACCTATTGAATATATATTGTGTAATGTTCCACTTATCCAAATAGTCCCATCATCTTTTAAAACTCTATAACACTCATTAATCCATTTTCTATTAAAAGAATGCTTTGATTCAACGTCTAATGACTTGTCCCATTCACCTTTATTTACACTTACCATTTTTCCACTACTACATGTTATCCCATTATTTGAAAGAAAGTATGGTGGATCTGCAAATATCATATCGAATGATTTTTCTTGAAAATTTTTCAAAGCTTTAAATGTATCTTCTTTTATTAATTTAAAGTTTTTATCTTCAAAATAAAATTCACCATTATACATTATCAATTCTCCTCATAGTTTGTTATCAATAATTCAGAAATTGCTCCTCTTCCTTTGCAATTTGCATTTATCATTCTTTTGGCTGAAATCTCATTTATATTAAATCCTTTATAAATTTCTTCAAAGAAATTATCCTCTTTATTTGTATTTTTAGGATTTGAATTAGATAACATCAGTTTAGCATTCTTTTCATCTAATTCTTTAAAATAATTTGCTAATTCTTTTTGATTTTCATCATTAAAATCTTCTTTTGTATATGATGTAAATCCTGATGTTACATTTAATGGTCTGTATGGTGGATCAAAATACACAAATGTATTTTCTGTTACATATTCCATACTTCTTCTATAATCACCATATTGAAATTGCACATTCTGTATTAATTCCGATAAGTTTCTTAAGTTTTCTTCATCACATATTGTAGGATTTTTATAGCTTCCAACTGGGACATTAAATTTTCCACTTTTATTTACTCTATATAAGCCATTAAAGCATGTTCTATTTAGGTATATAAATTGTGCTGCTCTTTGAATATTTTGTTCATTTTCTTCTAATGTGTAATTATTATATTCATCTCTTTTATTATAAAAGTAATTTTTTCTTTCTTCTTGTCCTAATTGTAAATATTCTGTTTCCATTTGTTTTAGATTTGTTATCAAATCTTCTACATTGTTTTTTATAATATTATATGAATTTATTAAATCTATATTTATATCAAATGCATATGCTTCTTGCACATCATATCTTTGTAATATATCTATTAATACCGCTCCTCCACCTACAAATGGCTCTATATATCTTTCTATTATTCCATTTTTTAGTTCATATGGGTAGAAATTGTTTAGCTGTGATATTAAACTTCCTTTTCCTCCAGCCCACTTTACAAATGGTCTTATTTTATCTAACATTTTTGTACCTCTTTATTGTATTTTTTGTAATTTTATCACATACTATCCAATTTATCTATACTTTGTTTTAATAAAAATATTTTTTTATTTTATCTTGTTTTTTTATAAAATTTAAGTTTAAATACACAACCAACTGGAGGTGAAAATATGAACAATAAAACAATTAAACTCTATACAATGGAGAGTACACTTGTATTGAGAAACCAATTCCTGAAAATTCTAAATACTCTAAAACGTTATCAAAATGTACATCACTTCAATATGTTTTTTTATATTTCAACATTTTTTTAAATCTATACCGATTATCACATAAAAAAATCGTAACTACTTAAGTAATTACTATTTCTATAATTATATTATTATCCCATTTGTATGGTCAATCTCATGTTGTATTATCTCGGCAACAAATTCTGTATATTTTCCATGTTGTTTATTAAAATTTATGTCCAAATAATCAACCTCAATTTCTTTATACCTTTTACATTTTCTTTCTCCAAGTAAAGATAAGCAACCTTCTTCTGTTTCATACTCTCCGCTTCTACTCGTAATAACAGGATTTATCATTACAAAATCATAAAATCCACCTGATACACAAATTATTGCTTTGTTGTATCCTATCATATTAGCGGCAAGTCCTACACATCTATCCCTATTAGCCTTTAATGTATCTAGTAAGTCATTTGCTATATATTTATCTTTCTCTGTTGCTTTTTCGGCTTTTTGTGATAAAAACATTACATCTTTTACTATTTCTTTTACCATACTAATCTCCTTAAATTATAATAATTCTAAATTTTCTTTGCTATTACATTAAATATATGCCAATGTTTCATTTTACCTAATCCAGTAAAATCATCTTTTTCTACTTCCTTAAACTCTATAATTTCAAAATTTTTAAATAATTCCATTACCTGTTCTTTTGTTAAGAACGTCATTTCTTCTTTTGTATTTTTCCATTCATCGTTATCTCCAAAAAAATTACCAACAAAATATCCATCTTTTAAAATACTATCAGCTATTTTATTCCATAATTTTTTAAAATCATTTTTATTGCAGAATGGAAGACTAAAATTAGCAACTACCAAATTATTATTTTCTAATTCAATCTCCTCAAATTTTTGCTTTAAAAATTTAAACTGTTTTAATTCTTCTGCTTCTAATTTTGCTGCAATTCTTGATTCAACATTTTCTTTATCTATTGCCGTTACATTCCATCCATTTTTTATTAAACATACCGTATCTCTTCCTGCTCCACATCCAAGTTCAATTGCATTTCCTGATTTGATTTTCAATTCAATAAATTTTTTTATAGTATAATTAGGTTTTGCATCTGTTGTATTTTTATAATATCTTTCTATATTTTTCATATATCATACTCCCACAAACTCAATTTTCCTTTTGCCTCTATCGGTTCATCAAATACTTCTACATTCTCCAGCTGCCATGCAAATTTTTCAATAAATGTGCTTTTAGCATAAACATCTTTATTCTCTTTTAAACATTTTCCTTTGAAATCATCATCACATTTTATGCAATCTATTAATGTTACTTTTCCTAATATTTTTCCTACTGGCAATTCTTTCGGAAGATATTTTGATAATCTTTTCATTGTTTCTTTATCAATTCCTTTTCCTGCATGTATTAATAAATCTCCTCTATATTTTGTTTGCCAACTTCTAAATTCATATCTTTTGTTACCTTGCATTATTAATGTTGCCCAAGGTTGTTTTATCGTTAATACTTTCATAATATTTTTCCTTTATTTTGTATTTTTACTATATTGATATTCTTCTCACATTATTTTACTATACTTTTATAAATTTCGAGAAATTATCCTAATATTAATAAACTAGTTGTTCAAGAAGATTTATCTTTGAATCTTTTTTGTTTAGAACATCTCTCTTTCATATAGTTTTTTCGCAAAATCTTTATATTCTTCTAGTTCATCATTAATAAAGTCCATGTCTAATTCTTCTCTTCCCTCATCCTTTGGATAATATTCTTCATATCCATATGTTCCCCCACAATCTTCTGGATATGCTCCTGATTTTGCCTTTATACACAATGGATATTCTATTTTTTCATTTATTTCTTTTTCTATTATTATATCATGTACCCAGTTATCTCCAAAATCATATATAAATTTCATTCTTTTATATTTTTTGAAATATTTATCTATTTTCTCTTTTCCAGAGTCTAATGTCTTTCCTCTTATTTCTTCTATTCCATATTCATCTTCTGAAGGTACTGCTATAAATTGTCCCATTTCATGTAAAGTTGCCCCTACCTCAAATTCATATAAGTGGTATCCGCACCATTCAAATGCAATTTCTATAATTGCTGCTAAGTCATTAAATGTTATATTTGCTGGTATTCGTAATCTTCTCCATGTTGGTGGATGTGATTCTCTTATTGTAACTTTTATTTCATAATATTTGTTCATAATATTTCTCCTCTCATTTTCCCAAATTATACCACTCCCTGTGCATAATTCCAACAAATTTATTGTTAAAATTTGTCTAACTCAGTCAATTCTTGCCCTAACTGTAACCAAAGTGTGACATTTTCACTTGAAAAAGCAAGAAAAAAGCACCCACCAAAATTGAAGTGAACCCAAATTATTAGACAAAAAAGTTTAATAAGGAGGGTTCATTTTATTATGTTTTCCGAGTCTAGTATCAAATTATTGGTATCCGGGTTATGAGGCATATTGCCTCCTTTCTAAGAATTAACTGTGCGAATTACAAGTTAATCCTTTTGCCCGGTATGTCAAGTGCTCATTACTTTATACTCTATTTCTTCCATATGTGGGAACATTTCTTTTACTCTTTTAAATGTAAGCATTGCATGGGCAGGTTGCGGATTTTTTTCTGCTTTGCTCAATAGTTTTTGTGTGTAGCAGTTTTCAGCTGTTTTAAATATTAGGTATCTGTTACGTACATAAGTATAGTAAATTTGATATCCATTTTCTAGGTTTTCGTAAAATTCTTTAAATGTATATTTACCTTCCATATCTCTTCTCATTTCCTTTTTATTTAATCATTTTATTAAATTCTTCTTCTGTTAGAATTGTTATTCCAAGCTCTTTTGCTTTTTTTAACTTACTTCCTGCATCTTCCCCTGCTAAAACATAATCTGTTTTTTTAGAGACACTGCTTGAAGTTTTTCCACCAAACTTTTCTATTACTTCGCTTGCCTCTTCTCTAGAAAATTTTTCTAAAGAACCTGTTAAAACAAAAATTTTTCCATCAAACCTATTATCTGTGCCATGTTCCTGTTTCAGCTGCATATTTACTCCTGCTTGTTTTAGTCTATTTATTAAGTCTATACTTTGTTCTTGTTTAAAGAAATTATATATACTCTCTGCTGTTATTAACCCGACATCTTGTTTCTGTTTTAGTTCTTCTAGTTCAGCATCTATTAAATTATCCATTGTCGTATATTCTTTAGCCAAGCTTTTCGCAAGCTTTACTCCTACATGTCTAATACCTAAAGAAGTTATTACTCTATATAAATCTCTTGTTTTGCTTTCTTCTATTGAATCTATCAAATTTTGTGCAAATTTCTTTCCATCTTTTTTTAATGATTTCAAATCTTCTAACGTTAGTTTATATAAGTCAGCAATATTTTCTATTAACTTTCTACTTATTAATTCATCTATTATCGCATCTCCTAAACCTTTTATATCCATTGCATCTTTTGATACAAAATGTAATATTCCTCTGTACAATTTTGCAGGGCATTCAACACCTATACAACGTATAACTGCTTCTCCTTCTTCTCTTACAGCATTTGCACCACATACAGGGCAAGTCTTAGGCATTTCAAATTGTTTTTCTTCTCCTGTTCTTCTACTTTTTACCACTTCTACAATTTCTGGTATAACATCCCCTGCTTTTTGAATTATTACAGTATCTCCTATTCTTATATCTTTCTCTTTTATAAAGTCCTCGTTGTGTAATGTAGTTTTAGAAATATTTGAGCCAGCTACATTTACTGTGTCTAAAATTGCCATTGGCGTTATTGCACCTGTTCTGCCAACTTGGCATATTATATCTTTAACTCTTGTTTCTTTTTTTTCTGGCGGATATTTATACGCTACTGCCCACTTTGGTGTTTTATATGTTGTTCCTATTTTTTCCCTTAATTCTAAATTATTTACTTTAACAACTGCTCCATCTATTCCAAAGGTCAAACTTTCTCTGTCCTTACCTATTTTTTCTATAGCCTTAATTACTTCATTTATATTTTTGCATAATATTTTTACTGGATTTACATTAAATCCTATTTTTTCAAGATATTCTAGTCCTTGATAATGTGTAGTTATAGTTTTATCTTCCGTTTCTTGAATATTAAAAATATATATGTCTAAAGGTCTTTGCGCAGTTATTTTGCTATCCAACTGTCTAAGTGAACCAGCAGCCGCATTTCTTGCATTTGCAAATCTTTCTTCCTCGTCTGCCATTCTTGCTTCATTTAACTCATCAAACTCCTTTTTTCCTATAAAAATTTCTCCACGCACAATTATATTTATAGGTTCTTTTAATTTATGTGGTATACTTCTTACTGTTTTCAAATTATCTGTAACATCCTCGCCTACAAGACCATTTCCTCTTGTTGCTCCTTGTACAAAAATTCCATTTTTATATTCTAGTGCAGTAGATAATCCATCAATTTTTGTTTCTACAACATATTCCAATGGTAAATTATATTCTTCTGCCAACTTTTGCATTTTTGTATCAAATTCTCTGACTTCTTCAAAAGAAAAAACATCTTGTAAACTTTGAAGTGGAACTTTATGTGTTACTTTTTTAAACCCTTTTTTTATAGGACTTGTCCCAACTTTTTGTGTTGGAGAATCAGTAGTTATAAGCTGTGGATATTCCGCTTCAATTTGTTTTAATTCTTTCATTAATGTATCAAAATCAAAATCGCTTATAACCTGTTCATCTTCGTAATATTTTATAGTATAATATTCAATTTTAGGCTTTAATTCATTAATCCTTTCTTTTGCTTCTTGTAATGTCATTTCAATAAATCCTTTCCATTTTTAATATAGTCCCAACCTGAAAAGATTGTAGCTATAACACATATAATCATCATTAATGTTACTATTAAATTTATTGCGAAATTGTATCCTGTTAAAGAATTCGTAAATATTGCTCCAAATGGATTAGTATCAATAAATGCCAATATAATTGCAATCATTTGTGTAACCGTTTTTAATTTTCCCCATATACTTGCTGCAACAACTTCCCCCTTTTTTTCTACCGCAATCAATCTATATCCAGATACTATAAATTCTCTCATTATTATTATTGCTGGTATCCAAGAAGGTATTTTAGAATGTTCAACTAATATTATCATTGAAACAATTACCAATATTTTGTCTGCTATTGGGTCTAAAAATTTTCCAAATGTTGTTATTTGGTTTGTTGATCGTGCTATGTAACCATCTAATTTATCTGTAATAGATGCTATGATAAAAATTATATCTATTATGAACATATTAATAGGTATTCCTAATATTGTTCCTTGCATATTTATAAGTGAAATTATTAATATTACAAATACCAAAATAACTCTAAATACTGTTAACTTATTGGGTAAATTCATCTATATCTCTCCTCTTTGTTTTTTTCTATTATATATAAATTCTAAAAAAAAATAAATAGTATTTACGATTTTTTATAACATTTTTATTTTTACTATTTCTATAATATCCAAGATGTATTCACTTATTACAGGAAGATTTAGAGCAACTATTTTTTGTAAGACTACTAATAATATAGCTGTTAATATAGTAAAACCTATTCCTGTACCAATGCCTTTGATAATTCCAGACCAAAAATTTCTAAAGAAAAACTTTTTCCTGTTACCTAAAAGTTCTATTAATTCTAATATATTATTTTGAGATAATGTATAATTTATTTTATCTAATCTTTTTATTAATTCCTTTTCCTCTTTTTTCTTTTCAAACATAAAATCCACCCATTATTAGAGTGGATTTTTTTTGCTTTTTTATTCAATTTTACTAATTAAATTTATTCTTTATTATTTTTTACTAATAAATCTAATTTTTTTATTAGTTCTTGTAATTTTTTCATATCTTTTCCAATCATTTCCCAATCGTTACTATTATTAGATTTTTCTAAATTTTCATTTGCCTTTATTATTGCTTTTATTGTTTCTTCTATAGTTTCTGTACTTTCTATTTCTATGTCAAAAGCTGATTGAGATAACAAATTATTTATTGCCTCTTCTATATTATTTCCTATAGCAAATTTATTTCCTGATGCAACAACTACTTTTTTTAATAATGGTAAAGAATTGTCTTCATTGGTATATTGCTGATAAATTGATTGCACATATAATAATGTATTTTCAATTGGAACAACTATAGTATTTTTTGTTATTTTTGTCCCTGTAACCTTAAGTTTTTCTATTTCTCTATATATGTTTTCATCTTGTTCTGTTAATGAATTTAATTGCATTGTTCCTATTGCATTACTATCTGAAGCATATTTGTATATCGTTAATTTTGGTGTTCCATTTTCATATGTTCCTACTGTATATGATATTATATTCTGTTTTTTATATGGTGTATATGGAATTACTAAACCTAGCTGTGCATTTTCCGAATCAATAGTCTTTACCATTGTATAATATGGCTCTATTTCCGTTCCCGTCTTTGAAGTTGTCTTTCCTGTAACATTTGTTGCTATTTCCCATATATCATCTCCTCTATATAAAACATCAGGCTGTATATTATGATATCTCGTGATTATATTTGCTTGAATTTTATACAAAAATTTTGGATATATAAATTGATTTTTTATATCTTCTTCAATTTGTTCATCTTTGTCTACAAATAAACTTGGATATATATTTCTATATGACATTATTATAGGATCTGCTCTATCTGTAATATAAAACTTTGTTGTTCCATCATATGCATCTATTAAAACCTTAACAGAATTTCTTATATAATTTATATCTAGCTTTGTTAATAAATCTGTTTGAATTGTAGACATTTGAGAATATGGATATTCACTAGAAGTAGTATATGCATCTATTACCCAAACCAATTTTCCTTCTTTATTTACTACCAAATATGGTTCTTCGTCATATAATAAGTATGGCATTAACGTTTTAGCTCTTTTTATAACATTTCTGTTTGTTAATATTTTGCTCTCTTTTGTTGTATTTGTTGAAAGAGCTAATCCAATATTTCCCTCTTTTATTCCTAATATAAATCTATCAATAAAATTAAGTTGAAGTCCTGCATTTCCATCGTAAGTTTTTTTTGCATTTTCAGCCGTATTAGAATTTAACTTTGGATAATCAAATTCTTCTCCATTTTTATTGTTCGTTACTACTGGTTCATTTGTCTGTAATCCGTAGTAAATTCTTGGTTCTGTTATCTTTATTACTTCATTGCTTTCAAAATCTTTTTGAAGATTTATTATTTCCCCTTCTTCATTGATTTTATTAGCTGCTGTAACTATTATCCCATATCCATGTGTATACTCATACATTTTATCGTTGTATGTACCAATGTTTTCTGATATTTCTCTAGGTGTTATATATGCTAATGATAATTTACCATTTAAATTAACTTTTGCAATATTACTGTTCCTATATGAATAATATCCTTTTGCTGTTTGTAACATATTTAAGTTCTTTAATACATTTTCCTTACTTGTTATTGTAATATTATTAATTACTTCTTGATTTTCTTCTTTTATTTTTGCACTTAATGTTTCATTATTAGCTATTGTTTTTTCTTCTATTTCTATGCCATAAGCCTTTTTGGTAAATTCTATATTCTTACTTATATAGTATTTTTCTTTGTCTAGCTCATTTGATTTTACAAGAAAAGTTTGGGTTATTATTAATACTATTAGTAATCCTATTAAATATACTGGGACTGCTGTTATACTTTTTATTACATTTTTAACTTTTCCCTTTTTGAAGAATATAACTGCCAAAATTATTGAAATTACCATTACTACTGTTAATACTTTATATCCCCAAAGTTTTATTGTTACATCTGTAAAACCAGATCCATATATTGAATATGCTGTTTCTCCTTTTAATGTTAAAAATTTATTTGTTCCCATATCTTGTATTCCTACATATGTTAGGATTGATAATAATATAACTATTACAATAGTGTGAAAAACCAATTGTTTTGTAAAATGGTTATTCTTCAATATTTCTCTATTTATTCCATCAAAAAACATATTAAATGAAATTATGTAATACAATATGGTATATATTGTTAACCCTACTATGAGAAGCATTATATATATAAGCATAAATTCTATAAATGGTTTTTTAAACATGAAGTAACTGATATCATATCCAAATATTGGGTCCTCAATTTCAAAAGATGCACTATTAAAACATAGCATTATTTTTTTTAGCATTATATTTGTTGTAAAAGTACTTATTATTATTGAGCTTATAACTGCAATGGATTTATTTATTAACTTCGGCATTGGCTTTTTATCATCATCAAAAAAAGCTTTTAATCCTTTTTTTATTTTTAAATTTGTAAAATATATTAATAGAAATAATATTATAAAGTTTGCACTAAAGGCTATAGCCGTATATTTTATATTTTTCCAAAATATTTCTACATATTCTTCCCCTATTTCTAGTACTTCCAGATATTTACCTCTAAATAATACATAGCCAATTAAAATTGCCAATAGTATAAATGCTAGTACAATTATAATTCTTTTATTATCCTTTTGGGTTGTTATTTTTGTCATTTTAATCTCATTCCTTTCTAAGCTTATCTTCTATTGCTTATTTGGCTATATTAATGCATTTACAAAATCGTTGCTGTTAAATATTTCCATATCATCTATTTGCTCACCTACACCAATAAATTTTATTGGTATTTTATTTTCATTTGATATTCCAAGAACAACTCCACCTTTAGCTGTTCCATCCAATTTTGTAAGAATTATTCCTGTAATATTAACTATTTCCTTAAACGCCTTTGTTTGTGAAATAGCATTTTGACCTGTTGTTCCATCTATTACAAGCATTGTTTCTTTTGATGAGTCTGGCAATTCTCGATCTATTATTTTGTTTATTTTAGATAATTCATCCATTAAGTTCTTTTTATTGTGTAGTCTTCCTGCTGTATCACAAATTAGTACATCTACATTATTTGCTTTAGCTTGTCTTATTGCATCAAACACTACTGATGCAGGATCTGCTCCTTCTTCTTTTTTCACTATATCACAACCA
>OHVO01000134.1_pt1 | contig 39719 bp, 39 predicted proteins | sample 1579371 | NCBI WGS metagenome assembly OHVO01 (sample SAMEA3882557, study PRJEB24775) | human gut metagenome | biome: human-associated habitat; feature: intestine environment; material: feces | place: Netherlands | collected 2009/2010 | reverse complement strand
GTTTCCAGCTCGTGCCGCGTTTGGCTTCGGTGTATTCCTTGTAGTCCATGCCCTTTTTCCGCGAAGGTGGGATCACAGACAGCCCATGCTCTTTGCATATCTAACGATTTCCTGTCTGTTCTTTGGCATATAAAATTCCTTATATTCTTTCTTAAAATCAAAAGCCATACACAACCTCCGACTCATGTGATTCTCAAAGTTTCAGTCCTTCAACCCACGCCGCAAGCTCCTGATGTCCGATGTTGCCCTTGAAGACCTTGCCGTCCATCAGCTTTGCTCCTTTGCAGCTCGGCATAGGGCGTCCAATACTTTCAAAGGGGTCGCGAGGTCGTGATCTTCATCGGAATTTCTCGATAGTGGACATTCAGCTCCGGACATGCATATTCCTCAGGTATCTCGATCCCACGGAATCCGATATCCCCTACAGGGCCTTCACCAGAAGCAGCAAAAGAACTGCAAAACGTGTTCCAGCACGCCCCATATGCCTTTTCCGCGTGATTTGTGGAGCAACTCCAGATACAATCGCAGGTATAAACGTTAGACTGCTGTAGATTGCTATTGATGACATTGACACTCCGGTGAAGGAAGTTGGCGGCGAGCACTGCATGTCGTTGCGCTCCTTTCGCTTCTGAGTTTGCAGCTTGCATACCGTTTGCCTTTCAATTATAGGGGACAGCGGCGGAAAAAGCAATCACAGAGACACTGAAACATGTCAGCATGATTTGATAAAAGGCAAGCTGCCGCCCATTCCGAGCGGCAGCAGATTTTTTTCTGCTTGGGTCTCGTATTAAAAAACCAACGGCAGTCTGCGCGTTGACGGAATGCTGCTTTCAAAACAGGGGGGAAGACGGCCGCAGATTCCTGCTGGATAAAAGCTGGACTGGCGGCAACAAGAAGATTACAGACAGACATCTTTTGAAAAACTGGAAAGTTGTCGTACAAATTGCACTTTTAACAGAAAAGAAAGAAGGGGAAACAGGGCGCTTTTTTGCATTTATCCAAAGATTTTTTGGGATAGTCGGTTCCTGTTGACACTGCCCAAAAGCACTGGTAATATGCAAGCAAGAATTATATGAAATGCTGAGTAGGGGATGCTATGAGCCAAGTTGAACATCGTGCAGAGCGGAGCTTTGCAATCAAGGGGACGCTGGTTTTTACCGCACAGCGGGATCAGTTTACCATCATGGAAGATGCGTATCTGGTTTGCGAGGGAAAAAAGGTTGCAGGAGCCTATGACACGCTGCCGGATCAATACCGCCAGATCGATATCCTGGATATGGGCGGCAAATTCGTCATTCCCGGTACCTGTGATATCCATGTCCATGCCTCTCAGGCGTCCTTCCAGGGAATCGGGCAGAATATTGAGAACGGCCAGTGGAATACATGGTTTGACCGCTATGCGTTTCCCGATGAGTCCAGATTTAACGATATTGCGTACGCGGAACAGGCCTACACCCGTTTTGCTGAGTCCCTTCTGGCTACACCGACAACGCGCCTGTGCGCCTATGCAACGACCAGCCGCGAAGCGACAGAGATTCTCATGAAAGTCCTGGCAAAATACGGATTTGCAGGCTATGTCGGAAAGGTGAATATGGACCGGAATTCTTCGCCGGGCCTGCTGGAAACAACACAGGAGACGATCACGCAGACCCGCCTTTGGCTGGAAGAGACAAAAAACGGAATTGGTACAATTTATCCGATTCTCACGCCGCGATATTTTCCCAGCTGTACGGAAAGCTGCCTGCAGCAGTTGGGACAGCTTGCAGAAGAATACCACGTCCCGGTGCAGTCGCACCTTTCAGAGGGGCTGGATGAAATCGACTGGGTGCGGGAGCTTGCACCGGATCTTGACTATTATGCACAGGCCTATGACCGTGCGGGGCTGCTTGGATCGAAGACACAGGCCGTGATGGCACACTGCGTGTTTTCATCCCCGGAAGAGGTGGAAACACTGAAAAAGCGCAATGTGCTGGTAGCGCATTGTCCGCAGTCGAACATGAACAGCTGCGGCTGAGCGGCGCCGATCATGGACTATCTGGACGCTGGGATCAAAGTCGGATTGGGTACAGATGTCGGCGGCGGCAACACACTGAATATGTTCCGGACGATGTTTGAGGCGATTTTGGCTTCCAAGGTCTTTTGGGCTTCCAAAAACAGTGCGCGAAATATGGACCAGCGGAAAGTTCTGTCTCTGCCCAATGCGTTCTACCTTGCAACAAAAGGCGGCGGCGTTCTCTGGAAAAGCGGAAGCTTTGAGCCGGGATATTGTTTTGATGCGGTGATTCTGGATGACAGCCGTCTCTGTGACAGCGTACAGCGGACGCCCTATGAACGGATGGAGCGCCTGATTACAAGGTCGGATGACCGGGATATCTGTGCAAAATACATTGATGGTGTCTGCGTCTATAAAAAAGGAGAATAAACCATGACAGCATTTACAGGGGACATTCAAATTCTTCTATATACCGAAGAGGTGGATTTTTCTGCCTGCCGGGACTTCTATCAAACGCTGCTCGGCCAGGAGCCGTATTACAGCTGGGACGAAGGAACGCAGGATCGCGGCGCAAAATTCCGGGCCGGCCGCGGCACAATCAGCGTACTCTGTCAGGCACATGACAGAAAGACCGGCCCTGTGATCGTCAATCTGGAAACCGAAGATGTCGATCAGACCTATCGGGAGCTTACGGCTGCAGAAGGCATCCGGATTGTGAGCAAGCCTGTCACACAGAGTTACGGCACACGGTACTTTGCCGTTGAAGACCCCTGTGGAAACCGGATTAACCTGTATCACAGCAATCACTGAGTTCAGACGATCCTGCGGTTCAGCTGATATTTGATATAGTCCGTGTCCGAGTAGATCTGTGAGCTGATAAACGGTTCATTGTGACTATCCAGACACATGCTGCTCAGAAAGAGCAGCGGATGCTGCTTGTCCTCGAGCAGGGATTCAAGGAACGGGTAGTCTTCCGGTTGGGCAACGGAGATTGTGGTTTCGTCCTGACAGGCGGCGCGGCCGGTTGCGCGAAAAAGGAAAAGCCGCAGATCGGTATTGTTTGACCCAAGCAGCTGTACACACTGACCTTCCGAGAGGAAGGCCAGCGGGAAACTGTCTTCAGCCAGTACACAAAAATGTTCATCTGCCGTGTACAGGCAGCGCCGGGTGAGGATCCGATCTTCTTCACCGATGTGAAAACGGGTGGAAAAGAAAGCTCCTGCACGCTGCTGCACAAATCCGAGCTGCCGCATGGCGGGCGTGTGTCCCTGCTTGGAGATCAGCGTCGGAAAATCGACAAAATGGAGCAGGCTTTCATCCTCCAGCAGCGGCTGACGACGCACATAGGTGCCGCTTCCTTGCCTGCGCTGGACAAAGCCCTCTATTTCCAACTGGCTCATGACTTCCCGGATCGTGGTTCGGCTGACGTCGAAATGCTTTGCAAGCGCAGGCTCTGAGGGCAGCCGCTCGCCGGGTTCTGCATTGCGCAGCAGGAGTTCAAGCTGTGCGCGCACCCTGGATTGTTGTGTTTGTGAGGATAGACGGAGCATAGAAGCAGCACCTCCAGCTTTTTTGCTGATTATAGTCATTTATCAAGAAGTTTACAAGTAAATATATGTATTTCGAGTCGATATCCGAAACGGAAGAAAGGAAGAGAAGCATGCAGCACAGAGATTATTTTGAAAAAGAGGTACGGACGGTTCTCTGCGTCAGAGACTTGGAGCGGAGCCGGAACTTCTATCAGCAGACATTGGAACTGGTTCCGGTCTGGGACGGCGGAATGGAGGGCTGCCGCTTTGCTGCAGCAGGCGGTGCAGTAGAGCTGCGTCCGTCCGGCGCCGATCTTCCGCAGGGGCCGACGACGATTATGCTGGAGGCGGACAATGTTGATGACTGCTATTCGCGGTTGGCAAGAAAACCGGGGCTGCATGTTTATGAACATATCGCGGACCGCCCGTATGGGATCCGGCTGTTCCAGCTGCTCGATCCGGATGAAAACGTGATTGTGATCTTCTCCTGGAGCCGTGATGTGATGGAGTACCAGCATGGTTGGCAGCCGACAGTTCCGGGGATGTTCCGTGGTGAATACCGCGCAGTGGCGTATGTAGATGTGGCGGACTATGAACAGAGCCTGGCATTCTACCGGGATATCCTCAGGCTCCGTGCATGCTATACCTGGGACTACGGAACAAAGGACCGGGGGCATAAATTTGTAATCGGATCCGGGGACGGAACGCTGGAGGTACTTTGCAGAAAGGATCCGATGCCGCAGGGGAACGAGACGCTGATGTTTGAAGCACAGGATGCAGACAGTTGCTTTGAGGCAATCATGAAAAAGGCGGGGCCGCTGGTTCAGGTTTTGCAGGAGCCCTGTGGCTGCAAGGACGGAACGCGGGCGTTTACCCTGCTTGATCCGCATGGAAATCATGTTGTGATCTATAGTGAGCAGAGACGATAAAACAGGAGGAACGGCAAGTGGAACCGATTTTACGGGCGGAAAAACTCACGAAACGATTCGGAGAATTGACGGCAAACCGGGAGATTGACATCGAAATCCACGCCGGTGAAATCCATGCGATAGCAGGCGAGAACGGTGCGGGAAAAAGTACGCTGATGAAGATGCTCTATGGTGTCTATCAGCCGACTGCCGGAAATCTGTATATTGACGGAGAAAAAATGGAGCGCTGGAATCCGACGATTGCCCGGGAGAAGGGCATCGGAATGGTGTTTCAGGATTTCAGGCTCGTTCCGGCCTTCACCATTCTGGAAAATGTATTTCTTTCCCTCCATTCTGCCGGATGGAAGATCAATAAAAAGAAGCTTCGCGCTGAAATCAATCGGATCGCAGCGGAATACCATCTTTCTGTGAACCCTGATACAGAGGTCTGGAAGCTTGATCTTGGACAGCGGCAGCATGTGGAGATCCTGAAGATTCTGCTGGATCCGCAGACCCGTGTGATGATTTTCGATGAGCCTACAAGCGTGCTGGCACCGCACGAAGTGCAGGCTTTTCTGCAGATGCTGAGCGGGTTCCGCGATAAGGGCTATGGGATATTCCTGATCACGCATAAAATTGATGAGATTCTTGCCGTGTCGGACCGGATCACGATTCTGCGTCAGGGCGAACATGTCTGTACCTTCGAACGCAGAGACGGCTTCAGCCAGCAGCAGATCATCTCGGCAATGATGGGGAATGTTCCGGTCAACTTTGAGCTGGAACGCCCGGAATGCAGTGCGGAAAACGAAGCAGCGGCACTGCAGCTGTCGCTTTCCGGAGTCAGCATAAAGGATGACCACGATCAGTTGATTCTGCATGATGTCAGCTTTGAAATGCACAAAGCAGAGATCCTGGGCATTGCCGGCATATCCGGAAATGGGCAGAGAGAACTGGCGGAGGCCATATACGGAGCGCGGAAGCTGCAGAGCGGTATCCTGAGCGCAAATGAAGAGGATATCTCCTCAACGGATATTGCGCATAGAATCCGGTTGGGACTGCGAATGGTGACAGAGGATCCTATTCGCGACAACGTTGTTCCTACGTTTTCGATTCTGGAAAACATGGCGCTGGTTGGCCTGGATCCGATTTACCGCCATGGTGACATGGACTGGCAGGCAATGCGCAGTCAACTGCAGACACATTCTGAGGTCAAGGCCCTCCGGGTTCCACAGGCAGAAAGAATTGCCGGGACACTTTCTGGTGGCAATCTGCAGCGAATGGCGTTTGCCCGTGCCGTTATCTCCAGACCGCGCCTGTTAATTGCCAGTTATCCAAGCCGGGGACTGGACATCGCCACAGTACACGCAGTCCACCAGACGCTGTTCCGGCTGAAAAGACAGGGCGTGGGTACGATCCTGATTTCTGAAGATATCTCGGAGCTGTTCACGATGTGCGACCGGATCCTGGTCCTGTCTTCTCACACTGCGTTTGGACCGTACTGTGTAGACGCGTGTACGCCGAATGAGATCGGAAAAATTATGCTTCAAGGAGAGAACGCACATGAATAAGGCACAAAAGAAGCCGCTGCAACTTCAAGACAGCTTGGCAGTTCGGATTCTGATCTGCGTCCTGTTTCCTCTGATCGCGTTTGCCGTGCTGCTCCTGTCGCAGGGCAAATCGCCGCTTGTGGCGTATCAGACCATCATTACATCTATTTTTGGTTCGGCTTACGGCTTTGGCGAAGTAATTGTCCGTGCGGCGTATCTGATCCTGACGGGTCTTGCGGCAAGCATTCCGGCCCGTGTTGGCTTGGCCAACGCAGGCGGAGAAGGCCAGATGGCGATTGCCGCTCTCGGAACCGCTGTTGCCGGAAGCACGGTGCTGGCAAATCTGCCCGGTGTTATCGGAATCCCGCTGATGCTGCTAGTTGGTATGATCTGCGGGGCTTTGTATGCAGGCGTCGGTGTTTTTCTGAAGCAGAAGCTTGCAATGAACGAGATCCTGACGACAATCCTTATGAACTATGTTGCGACCTACCTGATCTCTGCCATGCTGTTTGGCAGCCTTCGCGATCCAAATGGATGGAATTACCCGCAGACGGTAGAAATTGCGCCCCAGCTGCGTTTTCACACCTTTTTTGGAACAAGAATGAACGCCGGTATCTTTGTCGCGATTGCCATGGCAGGCTTGACCTGGTATATCATCTATCATACAAAAGTGGGGTTTGCGGTACGTACAATCGGCGGAAACCAGATGGCTGCACGTTACGCAGGCATACAGGTGAGAAAAATACAGACTTGGGTGTTCTTGTTCGCGGGTGCACTTGCCGGCCTTGCCGGCGCGGTCATGGTCGTCGGCGTCGAGGGCCGTATGCGGATCAGTGCGGGCGAGACCATGGGCTTTATGGGCTTCCTTGCTGCAGGAATGGCCGGAAACAACCCGCTTTTGCTGATCCTGTCCGCCTTACTGATCGGCGGTTTGACCGTCGCCGGTAACGGCATGGAGATCAACACCGGGCTTCCGGCGGCGACAATGCAGATTTTGATCATGCTCGTTTTGCTGACAATTATGACGGTGGGAGGAAAGAAAAAGGCATGAACGAATTGACAACGATTCTCATTTGCATGGTCAGCGCAGGAACTCCCATCATTTACGCGCTGCTTGGAGATCTGATTGGCCAACGAACCGGCATCACCAGCCTGAGCGTAGAAGGAAGCATGCTTTGTGGCGCATGTGTAGGCTTTGCCGTAGCAGCCGGGAGCGGAAGCCTGTTTTTGGCTGTTTTGTGCGCAGCGATTGCAGGCGGCTTGATTGGGCTGATCCAAGCGTTTCTTTCCATCTCCAGAAAAAGCAACATGATGGCGACCGGATTTATCCTGATTTTCTTTGCGCAGGGCCTGACCACCTTTTTTGGAAGATCACAGCTTGGCGTCAGCCTTGGAAAGTCGTTTTCCCTCGCCATTCCGGTTCTGAGCAAGATTCCGGTGATTGGGCCGGCCTTTTTTCAGCAGGATATTCTGACGTATATCGCTTATGTACTTCCGGTGTTGGCTTGGTGGTTCCTGACAAAAACAAGAACGGGGCTGGTGCTCTGTTCTGTGGGGGAACGGCCTGATGTCACAAGAGCGTACGGGTATAACCCGGTGGTTCTGCAATACGGAGCGGTTATTTTTGCAGGTGTTCTGGCTGGAATCGGCGGGGCACATATGAGCGTGATCTATGCGATGAGTTGGGCAAACAACATGATCAACGGACGGGGAATTATTGCCTCCTCTCTGGTGATCCTCTGCTCGTGGAAGCCGCAGCGAGCATACCTTGCGGCGTATCTGTTCGGCCTGGCACAGGCGCTGCAGATATTCTTCCAGATCCACGAAGTGCCCATTTCCATGTATGTGACATTGATGATGCCCTACCTGTTTACATTGGTCGCTCTGGCAATTATTTCGACGTCCAAAAAGCCGTCGATGCCGGAACAACTGAAAATTATTACTTAAAGAAAAAGGACGGAGGAAAAACAATGAAAAAAGTAGTTGCAATGATGTTGGTGCTGGTTCTGCTCGCGGCAACGCTGGTGGCATGCGCAAAGCCGGCTGCATCGCAGGAACAGGCAGACACCACCCAGACGCAGACGGAACAGACGGGCGACGTCAAGCCCGGTGCGGGGGCAAAGAAGCTTGGCATTATCCTGAGCGGAACAAAAGACGACTATGGCTTCAACCTGAATTTCGTGCAGCTTGGTGAACTTGTTGAGAAAGAGCTTGGCATTGAAGTCGTGATCAAGGAAAACGTCCCTACAACCTCTGACAGCGAAGGTGTCATGGAGGAGCTGATTGCACAGGGGTGCACCATTCTGTTTCCCTCGCAGTTTGGATTCCTCGAATACTCGCACAATGTCGCGCTGCGTCATCCTGAGGTAGCGTTCTATTCGCTCCCGATCACGGATTACGCCGGTGGAAACTTTTCCATCATCCATGGAGAAGTGCAGGATGTCTGGTATCTGAATGGTGTCCTGGCCGCCATGTATTCGACAACGGACAAGATCGGCTTCATTGGCTCTCTGCCGATCCCGGATGTCATTGTTGCCATCGACGCGTTTGCACTTGGCGCGCAGTCGATCAAGCCTGAGATTGATATTACCGCGGTCTTTACCGGGTCGTGGGCGGATACTGGCCTGCAGACCACATCTGTGAACCAGTTGATCGACAGCGGTTGTGATGTCATTGCGCCGTTCCAGGATTCCATCAAGACGATGATGGAAATCTGCCGCAGCCGTGGCGTGCACTGCTTCGGCTGCAACTCTGATGCGTATGAGCTGGATCCCCAGACGTGGCTGTCTGCGTGCATTACGGATTGGAGCGGCTATATTCCGTATCTGAAGCAGGCGATCGACGGAGAATATGAACCGGTGAACATCAGCGGCGGCATGGAACTGAACCTGATCAAGCAGGCAACATTTGGCGACACAGTCTCTGATGAGATCGTGGCGAAGCTTGGTGAAGTGCGCGAGCAGTTGATTAACAAGGAGATTGCCGTGTTTGAGGGCCCGATCTATGCGCAGGACGGTTCGGTCATGTTTGAGGACGGATACAGACCGACGATCGAAGAAATCAACGTGATCGATCAGCTGGTTCAGGGCGTAAAGGGCAGCATGAACTGAGCGGGAAAAGCTATGCTGATTGACGCGCATGTTCATATTTTCCCAAACGTTAATGGGTATGGTCCAAAAGGCCATACCCATGGCGAGGGATATGGCCGGATCGATGCGGGAGACGGTATTGCGCAGGATGTGCTGCCGGCGATCAACGAAAAAACCAGCCATACATTGCAGATGCTGCTGCATGAGATGCGGCAGGGACAGGTGGATAAAGCCGTCTTGATCCTTTGTCCGTGCTATGGAGATTGGAGCGAGTATGTGCTCCAAGCCTGCCGGGACTATCCGGAGCAGTTTACTGCCTCCGCTTTTTTTGACCCTTGGCGTCCGGCGGCACGGCAGTATTATACCGAAAAACTGGAAGGACCACTTTGGAAAAACATCAAAATCGAATTTTCCGAGGCGGGCGGCCTGTATGGAGTCTATCCAGGTGTGCAGCTGGATGCGCCAGAGCTGCGATGGCTTTGGGAGGCTATGGAAGCAGGCGGGAAAACAGTTTCGTTTGATCTCGGCCGGCCTGGTGACGGCTCTTATCAGACAGATCAGATTGCAGCCATTGCAAAGCGCCATCCGGGCCTGAAACTGGTGCTTTGCCACATGGGCCAGCCCTCACGCACCGCAGAGCGCGATCCAAAACTCTGGTCCGCATGGCTGGAGCAGATCCGACTGGGGACGCTCCCAAACGTCTGGTTCGATCTTTCTGCGCTCCCATATCATGTGCGGGAGGAAGAGGAATATCCGTTTCCCAGTACGAAACGGTATTTTGATCTGGCACGTAGAATCGTGGGAGCAGAAAAGCTGCTGTGGGGGACAGATATCCCTTGGCTGCTGGGGACGGCAAACTATCAGCAGTTGGTGGCGCACGGAAGATTCCTTTTGGCCGACTGCACGGAGAAGGAGAGAGATATGATGTTTGCAGGAAACGCATGGGATGTTTATTGGAATCATCGCAAATGAAAGCAGGGAGTCAACAAAATGAATGTTTCTGAAAGACTGGCCGCATCGGCTGTTGTGCCGGTTATCGTATTGGACGACGCAAAGGACGCCGTGGCAACGGCGAGAGCGCTGCTTGCCGGCGGCGTGGACGTGATGGAGATCACATTCCGCACGGCAGCTGCGGCAGACTCGATCAAGGCGGTCGCGGAAAGCTGCCCCGATATGCTCGTCGGTGCAGGCACGGTCATTACGCTCGAGCAGTGCAAAAAAGCCGTCGAGTGCGGTGCCAAATTTATCGTTTCCCCGGGCTTTGACGAAGACGTTGTCCGCTGGTGCGTAGAGAACGGTGTTGCTGTGACGCCCGGCTGCGTGACCCCAACGGAAATCATGGCAGCCATGAAGCTGGGACTGAACATCGTAAAGTTCTTCCCAGCAGGCGTGTATGGCGGACTCTCCGCCATGAAGGCGCTGTCCGGCCCGTTCGGCGGGATCAAGTTCATTCCGACCGGCGGCGTCAACACACAGAACATCGGCGAGTTCATCGCCGCGCCGTTCATTCACGCGGTCGGCGGCAGCTGGGTCTGCCCGAAGGCGGACATTGCGGCCGGTAAGTTTGAGAAGATCACCGAGCTTTGCAAACAGGCAAGATCTGCCGCGCTCGGCTTTGAGGTTGCGCACATCGGCGTCAACTGCGAAGATGCCGCAGCGGCGTCCGCGGTCTGCGAGAAGCTGAACGAAGCGTTTGATCTGCCGGTCAAAGACGGCAGCTCTTCGATGTTTGCTTCGAGCGGCATCGAGGTCATGAAGTCGATGTTCAAGGGCAAAAACGGTCATATTGCGATCCGCACCAACTCTGTGGAGCTGGCAGTGGCAGAGCTTGCCAAGAAGGGCTTTGCATATGACGAAAGCTCGGCAAAGTACAAAAACGGACGTATGACAGTTGCATACCTCAAAGATGAGTTCGGCGGTTTCGCCGTGCATCTGCTGCAGAAGTAAGGAGGGGCGAAGATGAAAGTTCTGACATTTGGTGAAATTATGCTCCGCCTGAAAGCACCGGGACACGAGCGCTTCTTCCAGAGCCCGATGCTTGAGGCGACCTTCGGCGGCGGCGAAGCCAATGTGGCAGTCTCCCTTGCAAACTACGGCATGGACGCGGAATTTCTGACTGTTCTGCCGAAAAACGACATTGCAGAGTGCTGCATCCGCGAGCTGCGCTATTTTGGCGTGGACACAAAGAAGATCGTCCGCGGCGAGGGACGCATGGGCATTTATTACTTAGAGGGCGGCGCGAACCAACTACCGAGCAAGGTCGTCTATGACCGCGCATATTCTTCGATTGCGCTTGCAAAGCCCGGTGATATCGACTGGGACAGAGCGTTCGAGGGTGTGGATTGGTTCCATATCACGGGTATTACGCCTGCAATTTCGGAATCCGCAATGGAGCTGTCGCTCGAGTCTGTTAAGGAAGCGAAGAAGCGCAATATCACCGTTTCCTGCGACCTCAACTACCGCAAGAACCTCTGGAAATATGGCAAAAAGGCCAGCGAGGTCATGCGAGAGCTTGCAAAGTATGTCGATGTGGCGATCGCCAACGAGGAAGATGTACAGAAATCGCTCGAAATTACGGTCGATGTGAACGTTGAATCCGGCGAGCTGGACCGCGAAAAGTACCGCGCGCTCGGCAATAAGGTCCTGGAAAGCTATCCGAACATGAAGTGCATCGCCATCACGCTTCGTGAGAGCCACAGTGCCGACTGGAACGGCTGGGCGGCATGCCTGAATGACGGCAAGGACTTCTATGTTTCCAAGAAGTATGAGATCCGGGATATCATCGACCGCGTGGGCGGCGGTGACAGCTTCGCGGGCGGCCTGATTTATGGCCTCAACCATTATGAGGACAAGCAGTCTGCACTCGAGTTTGCAGTTGCAGCTTCCTGTCTGAAGCACAGCGTCATCGGCGACTTTAACCGTGTCGGCGTTTCCAACGTGGAAAAGCTCATGGGCGGGGATGGCACAGGCAGAGTGCAGAGATAAAAGGAGAACATCAACATCATGGAATGGATCAATGAAAAAGCCAAAACGCTAAAGCAGGGCGCAATCCGCGCCATGTTTGACCGCGCAAACACCATGACCGGCGTCATCAGTCTCGGCATCGGTGAGCCGGATATGTCGACACCGAAGCTGGTCTGCGAGGCGGCAAAGGAGGCGCTCGACAAGGGAATCACGCACTATACGCCGAATGCCGGCACGCTCTCGTTCCGTCAGGCCATCGCGGAAAAATCCTACCTGAAGGATCTGCACTACGACCCGAACACCGAGATCATCATCACAAACGGCGGCATGGGCGCGCTGAGCCTCCTGTTCCTTATCCTGCTGAACAAGGGTGATGAAATCCTCATTCAGGATCCGCAGTGGCTGAATTATGTGGCGCAGGTCGCATACTGTGACGGCACGGCGGTCCGCGTTCCCACGGATCTGGAGCATAATTTTGAAATGCAGCCGGAGACCATCGAAAAGCTCATCACGCCGCACACCAAGGCGCTGATGATCAACACCCCGAACAACCCCACCGGCTCCGTTATGACGCGCGAAACGATGGCAAAGATCGCCGAGCTGGCCGTGAAGCACGATCTGCTGGTGATCTCTGATGATGTCTACAACACCCTGCTCTACGCCGGGGAGGAAGCACCCTGCATCGCGGCTTTCCCGGGAATGAAGGAGCGCACCGTCATCGTCAACAGCTTTTCAAAGTCCTATGCCATGACCGGCTGGCGCATCGGCTTTGTCGCGGCCCCGGCGGAGATCGTGGACCGCATGACCAAATGCCAGGAGAACTTCAACGCCTGCGCCAACGCTCCCGGCCAGTACGCGGCGACCGTCGCGCTCGACCATCCGGAGCTCTGCGAAGAGCTGCGCCAGACCTTTGAGCGCCGCCGCAGCATCCTGCTCGACGGCCTCGCCAAGATCGACGGCATCCGCTGCAACCGACCGAACGGCGCGTTCTACGTGTTTGCCGACATCAGCAGCTTCGGCCTGAGCAGCGTCGAGTTCTGCAACCGCCTGCTCGACGAGCAGAAGGTCGTCTGCATTCCGGGCAGCGCCTTTGGCGAATGCGGCGAGGGCTTTATCCGCATCGCCTACACCTGCTCAGATGATAATCTGTATGAGGCACTGAACCGGATCTCCTGCTTTTGCAAAAAACTGATGAAATAAGAGCCGCTCCTATTGTGAACGGGCAGTGTGAGTTTGATCACGCTGCCCGTTTCCGTTTTTCAAACAGGGGAGAGTAAGAGCGAAGGTCGGGCACATGCCTTTTAGAGAGCAGGAGAAATCAGATTCTGCCCCTGAAACCAGAGGATCATGCTCTGGAGCGTTTCTCTGAGTGGGCGTGCGTGGTAGCCAAGCATGGCAGTTGCTTTTGCATTTGAAAAACGCCCGTTGGAGCGGAGCACGGCGATGGCATAGGGGGTGAAAAAGGGACGCTCCCCTCGGAGCTGAGCAATTTTCTCAAAAAAGGGCGCGGCGCAGCTTGCCAGCATGGCGGGCACACAGAGCTTAGGTGCTTTTCTATCAAGCTGGGAGGCTGCCAAGGTAAACATGTCCTGAATGGTCGTGTAATGCCCGGAAAGAATATAGCATTCCCCCGCTTTCCCACGCTCTGCGCAGGCGAGGACGCCGACCGCGACATCCCGCACGTCAACGAAGTCATATCCGCCGTTGACGCCGAGCGGCAACTGACCTCGGCAGAAGGCAAGCAGCATCCGGGTCATATTTCCGCGCGCCAGATCGCCGGGACCGATAATGCCGGATGGCAGAACCACGCTGGCATTCAGACCGTTTTGAGCCGCCTCAAGGACCAGAGCGGTTGCCATGGCCTTACTTTTTCCGTAATCGCCGAGGATCTCGTCCGGCGCGAATCGGTCTGGTTCCGTGATCGTTTCCGGTGCGGGCTTCTCCGGGATCGCATGGACGGAGCTGACGTAGATCAGCCGCCCAGCGCCAAATTCCCGGCTCAGATCGACGATGTTCCGCGTACCCTGCACATTGACGCGGTAGATCGCCTCGTCCGGCTTTGAGGCAATGGATACAATGCCTGCACAGTGCAGCACGCAGAAGCTATCTCCGCCTGCGGCAAAAAAGCTGCGCAGGGTATCTTTGTCTGTGAGATCGCCGCAGAACACAGTCACATTTTCCGGAATCGTATAAGCAAGCGGGTCTTTGTCCATGACCAGCGCCAGAACGCGGCAGCTGTGTGCCAGCAGAAGCTGAAGTACGGCTCTTCCGAGGAAGCCGGTGGCACCGGTGATCAGGTAATTTTGATACATCACACATCCTCCTTTGGTAATCCTACAGATGTTGATTATCTTTCATAATTATAATATAATATAAACAGCCGGAAACACCATAGACAGTTTGACGAAAGCTGAAAGAACGGCAACATATCCCGCCAAACTGTCGGCTTAATTTGTAAACTTTTTGTGGAGGCGCAATGAAGACGGATGCGAGAGTGAAATACACCAAGATGGTGCTGAAAAAAGCGCTGCTGGAGTTGATGCAGCACAAGCCGGTCAATAAGATCACGGTCAAGGAGATTTGCGAACGAGCAGAACTGAACCGCGCGACCTTTTACGCCCATTATTCCGACTGCTTTGACCTGCTGGAGAGCATCGAGGAGGAACTGTTTGGGCAGTTCGAACGATCCATGCAGAGCTATACACGCTCGTTTGATATTGCGGGGCTTGTGGGTGGGCTTTACCGGATCGTTCAGGAAAACGAGGCGGTCTGCCGTGTCTTGCTGTTCGGGCGTCGCAGCACGGAGCTGATTCACCGGATGATCGCATATGCGCACGATCTGAGCATTTCCGCGTGGCGAAAGACCCTGAAAAATGCGTCCGCAGACGAGCTGGAAATGCTCTATCTCTGCCTGTCGAACGGACTTCTGAGCGTCGTGTTGGACGGGTATGACCGGTTTGACCAGCAGAGCGTGATCCGGTTCGTCGAGCAGATGTACCGGCAGGCGATTGCGCCGTTCATGTAAAGAAAAACAGGAGGACGGATCCATTGATGCAAATTCAGGGACTTCAAAAGCTGACGCTGCTGGATTATCCGGGGCGGACGGCCTGTACGGTGTTTTTGCCTGGCTGCAATTTTCGCTGCCCGTTCTGCCATAACGCGCCGCTGCTCACCGCAGCGGACGAAGACGGCATGGACGAAGGCGAGCTGCTGGCGTTTTTGAAAAAACGGCAGGGGCTTCTCGACGGTGTTGCCGTTACCGGCGGAGAGCCGCTTCTGCGCCCGGACTTGCCGCAGCTGCTGGAAAAGATCAAGGCACTGGGGTATGTGATTAAACTGGACACGAACGGTGCGTTTCCGGAGCGGCTGGAGGCAGTCGTGTGCGCGGGGCTGGCAGATTACGTTGCCATGGATATCAAAAACAGCCCGGCGCGTTACGCGGAAACGGCTGGTGTTCCGGAGCTTGCCCTGACGCCCATTTTCAGGAGTGTTTCGTTTTTGCTGCGCGCCACGGTCGATTATGAGTTCCGGACGACCGCAGTTGCGGAGCTGCATGATGACGCATCATTTGTACAGCTGGGAGACTGGCTCATGGGTGCGAAGCGGTATTTTATCCAGTGCTTCGAGCCGCGCGAAACGGTCCTGCAGGCAGGGCTCCACGCCCCATCTGAAATGCAGCTGCATCGCTGGGCGGAGCTGGTACGGCCCAAGATACACGCTGTAAAGATCCGGGGGATATGAATAACAATATGTTGTTATCGATATTTCAAATAAACGCAATATATTGTATGAAGCCATTGACAAATCACAAGATTTCAGGTTAGAATGGGATGCAGCGCAAGGCGCGGCATCCCATTTTGTCTCATTCGATGGCACACACAGAAGGAGGATCAGTTATGTACCGGGTAACAAAAAGAGACGGAAGCATCACAGAATTTCACATTGCCAAGATCGGCAATGCCATCACAAGAGCCTTTGAGGCCGTTGGCCGGCAGCAGCATCCGAGCGTGATCGAGCTGCTGGCTCTGCGTGTCACGGCGGAATTTGAGCCGAAGATCCGGAACGGCCTGATCTCGGTCGAAGATATTCAGGACTGCGTCGAGCGCGTTCTGAGCGAAGCGGGCTATTCGGATGTGGCAAAGGCCTACATTCTCTACCGCAAGCAGCGGGAAAAGCTGCGCAACGTCGGAAGCACCCTGCTCAATTATAAGGAGCTGGTAAACAACTATCTGCGGATCAACGACTGGCGCGTGAAGGAAAACTCCACAGTCACCTATTCTGTTGGCGGTCTGATTTTGTCCAACTCCGGCGCGATCACGGCGAATTACTGGCTGAGCGAAATTTACGATGCGGAGATCGCACAGGCGCATCGGAATGCAGAGCTGCACCTGCACGACCTCAGCATGCTCACCGGCTACTGCGCGGGGTGGAGCCTCAGGCAGCTCATCCAGGAGGGGCTTGGCGGCGTGCCGGGAAAGATCAGTTCCTCTCCGGCGTCCCACCTTTCCACGCTCTGCAACCAGATGGTGAACTTCCTCGGCATCATGCAGAATGAGTGGGCAGGCGCGCAGGCATTTTCCTCGTTTGACACCTATCTTGCGCCCTTCGTCCGTGTGGATAAACTGACGCAGCGTGAGGTCAAGCAGTGCGTACAGTCGTTCGTCTACGGTGTCAATACGCCGTCGCGCTGGGGTACGCAGGCGCCGTTTTCCAACATCACACTCGACTGGACGGTGCCGAAGGATATGGCAAACCTCCCTGCCATCGTTGGCGGGCAGGAGCAGCCGTTCACCTACGGCGAGTGCCAGAAGGAAATGGACATGGTGAACAAAGCCTTCATCGAGCTGATGATCGAGGGCGATGCAAACGGACGCGGCTTCCAGTATCCCATCCCGACCTATTCCATCACCAAGGATTTCGACTGGGGCGAGACGGAAAACAACAAGCTTCTGTTTGAAATGACTGCAAAATACGGCACGCCGTATTTCTCCAACTACATCAACTCCGACATGGAGCCAAACGACGTGCGCTCGATGTGCTGCCGCCTGCGGCTTGATCTGCGGGAGCTGCGCAAAAAATCCGGCGGCTTCTTCGGCTCCGGCGAGTCGACCGGTTCGGTCGGCGTTGTGACGATCAATCTGCCGAGGATCGCGTATCTTGCCGAAGGAGAGGCGGATTTCTACCGGAGGCTCGACAAGCTGATGGACATCGCCGCGCGTTCGCTCAAGACGAAACGCATGGTCATCACGAAGCTGATGGAGGGTGGACTCTACCCCTATACCAGACGCTATCTCGGCACGTTTGAGAATCATTTTTCGACGATTGGCCTTGTCGGCATGAATGAGGCGGGGCTGAACGCGAAATGGCTCCGGAAAGATCTGACCCACCCGGAGACGCAGGCGTTTGCGAAAGATGTGCTGAACCATATGCGGCAGCGGCTGAGCGACTATCAGGAGCAGTACGGAGATCTCTACAATCTGGAGGCTACTCCGGCAGAATCTACAGCCTACCGCCTTGCAAAGCACGACAAAATGCTCTACCCTGATATCATCACGGCGAATGAAAACGGCACGCCGTATTACACGAACTCCAGCCATCTGCCGGTCGGGTACACAGAGGATATCTTCTCTGCGCTCGATGTACAGGATGAACTGCAGACGCTCTATACCTCCGGCACGGTATTCCATGCCTTTCTCGGAGAAAAGCTGCCGGACTGGAAGGCAGCGGCAAGCCTCGTTCGGAAAATCGCGGAAAATTACCGCCTGCCGTATTACACGCTGTCGCCGACCTACTCCGTCTGTAAGAACCACGGCTATCTTGCAGGAGAGCAGCCGGTCTGCCCCTTCTGCGGCGAGAAAGCAGAGGTCTACAGTCGTATCACCGGCTATTACCGTCCCGTGCAGAACTGGAACGACGGCAAGGCGCAGGAATTTAAGGATCGCAAGACATACGACATCGGCGCGTCGAAGCTGACGCACTGCGGCGTAAAGGAGCAGGCGCAGACGCCGGAGCCGCCGGCGGAGCAGCTGTGCGAAGCGGTCGAACTGTTTGCGACAAAGACCTGCCCGAACTGCAAGCAGGCCGAGCAGCTGCTGGATGCGGCAGGCATCCGCTATACGGTACGGTTTGCAGAGGAAAACCGCGACACCGTCCGCGCCCTTGGCATCCGGCAGGCACCGACGCTGGTATCCGGCGGGCAGAAGTGGACCGGCGTGAGCGGTGTGCGGGAGTTTATTGCCACAAAGGAGAACGCAAATGTATGAGATTTTGATCGTTGGCGGTGGCCCGGCCGGTCTGACAGCGGCAATTTATGCTGCCCGTGCCGGTAAGCATGTGGCTGTTCTGGAGAGAGGATCGACCGGCGGGCAGATCATATCCGCGCCGTTGGTGGAAAACTATCCGGGCATTCCTTCGGTTTCCGGCACAGAACTTGCCCGGCAGATGACCGAACAGGCGTGCACATTCGGCGCGGAGATCGTTTATACAGAGGCGGTGGGGCTTGAGAAAACGACGGCGGGCTTCCGGGTCCTCTGCATGGATGGCGTCCGGGAGGCAAAAGCGGTCATCCTTGCGACTGGTGCGGCGCACCGGTCACTGGGGCTTGCGGCGGAAGATGCGCTTACCGGCTGCGGCGTATCCTACTGCGCTGTCTGCGACGGCGCGTTTTATGAGGGACTGGACGTTGCGGTCGTGGGCGGCGGAGATACGGCAGTTCAGGATGCACTGCTCCTGGCAAACACCTGCCGCAGCGTCACGCTGATTCACCGGCGTAACGCCTTCCGCGCAAGCGCAATGCTGGTCGGCCGCGCGGAAAAGCAGGAAAATATCCGGCTGCTTCGCAGCCGGACGGTGCAGAGGCTCATCCGCTCCGAAGACGCTTTGCAGGGTGTGGAGCTTTTGCACACCGAAACTGGCCAGACGGAGCGCCTCAATGTGGACGGTCTGTTCATCGCAGTCGGTCAGGCCCCGCAGAGTGCTCCTTTTCAGGAAGCCGTTGCGGTAGAGAACGGGTATTATCTGGCGGGTGAGGATACAAAAACAAGCCTGCCTGGCGTCTTTGCAGCCGGAGACGGACGCAAAAAGCAGGTGCGTCAGCTCACAACCGCTGTTTCGGATGGTGCAGCAGCCGCGCTTGCGGCGTGCCGCTATCTGGAGGAGCAGGGTCAGTCAGAATGATGCAGCACACGGGGCCGGAACAGCCCCCACGCGTGCGATAACAGAGAAACTGCCGGTGTACTCCCGGCAGCTTTCAAACGCTATATTTATAGTTTTCCGCGGTATTTTTGCATGATCGCAGCAAAAAGTTCTCCATTGCTGGGCGGAGAGTAGGTGATCGCGTTTGCACCGGCGTGGATGGTCTCCAGGATCGTTTCATCGTTCGGTCCTCCGGTTGCAAGAATCGGAATGTTCGGAAACTGCGCACGGATGCGGCGCACGATCTGCGGCGTCGCCGCCGCGCCGGACACATTGAGAAAATCAGCCCCGGCCTCGATCCGGCTGCGGATGTCCATCTGGTCGGAAACGATTGTCGCAATCACAGGGATGTCGACAACCTCCTTGATGCGGGAAATGACTTCATTGGAAATCGGAGCATTGACGACGACCCCGAAAGCTCCCTGATTTTCCGCCTCAATCGCCAGCCGGACAGAGCGGTCTCCGCCTGTGATCCCACCGCCGACGCCGACAAAGACCGGTACGTCCGAGATACCGATTACCGCCTGCGAAATTGCCGGCTGTGGTGTAAAGGGATAAACGGCGATGATTGCATCGGCATTGATGTTCTTAATGATCGCCACGTCTGTTGTAAATGCAATGGATTTGATGCGCATTCCAAAAATGCGGATGCCGCTGCATTCGCGGATGCAGTGCGGCAGCCGGATGCTGTGATTCCGCAGTGTGCCGTTATAGACCGGAACGTTTCTTTTTGTCATGGCAGGCTCCTTTCTTTAAGTCGCATTGATAACCGTATTTTGTCCATTATACTGAGACAGAGTTCCGGTTTCAATAGCGATTTGTAAAATGAAGCGTGATGGGCTTTTTTTGAAGCAGGTGCAGCGCATGTAAAAGAATCCTTGCGTGACAGATTCCCATTTCTGTGGTAGGCTCAATGTGGGGGCGATAGAAATGCGTGATATTGCAGCTCATTTCGCTGGTGACTGCGCGCAAGCCGCTGAAGACAAAGCGGGCTGTCCATGTGCAGATTATTCTTATCATTCTTGCTGGGCTTTCAATCGTACTGCCATCACTGTCCTGCGTGGCGGTGACGCAGTTCCGTAAGGACGGGCTGCTGCCGGAGTGGCTGAATACCATGTTTGTTCAGATATTTGTGTATTCGTACGTCTGGGCAAAGCATACTGTCTATCTTTATCCGGTGATTGGATCGGCATTGCGATTGCTGAATGTCCCGGCGCAGCAGAAGCCTGTTTGCAAAGATGTGTAGTTTGTGTCTGATTCCATGGATATTCTTACACCTGAACAATTCACAATTTGACCTTGCATTTTGCTGAAAGGCGCGTATAATGATGGAGACAAAAAATGAAGAAATGAAGGAATTCCATCATGCGTACCTTATTGTCACTCTCTGTTGCAGTCCTCGCGGGTCTGCTGATGACCCGTGTTGCCAAGCCGCTGAAGCTGCCGTCTGTGACGGCATATCTGGTCGCAGGTGTTCTGATTGGACCGTATTGCCTGGGCCTTCTCGGCATCGAGGGGCTCGGCTTCCCGACGCAGGAAGACGTAGACAGTCTTTCTCTAATCTCCGAGGTCGCGCTGGGCTTCATCGCGTTCTCCATCGGCAGTGAGTTCCGCGTGTCGGAGCTCAAGCATACCGGCAAGCAGGCGTTCGTCATCGGCGTGCTGCAGGCGCTCGCCGCAACCTTCCTGATCGATATCGCTCTGGTTGCGATTGCACTCGTTACGAACGGCAAGCTCACGATCGCCCAGGCCATCACCCTCGGGGCCATCGGTACGGCGACGGCCCCGGCCGCTACGCTGATGGTCGTGCGGCAGTATAAGGCAAAGGGCCCGCTGGTCGATCTGCTGCTGCCGATCGTCGCGCTGGACGACGCGGTCGGTCTGGTGGTGTTCGCGGTGTCGTTCGGTATTGCGAAGGCGCTCAATACCGGCTCGTTCGACGTGATCTCCATTGTCGTCGATCCGCTCATCGAGATCGTCTGCTCGCTGGCGCTCGGCGCGCTCGGCGGCTGGGTGCTGACGCAGCTGGAAAAGCTGTTCAACTCCAACACGAACCGCCTGAACATGACCATCGCCTTCGTCTTCCTGACCTCGGCGCTGGCCATGGCGGAATTCAAGATCGGCCCGGTCACGATCGGCTTCTCGTCGCTTCTGACATGCATGATGCTCGGCACGCTGTTCTGCAACCTCTGCCCGCTGTCCGGCGAGATCATGGAAAAATCTGACCGTTGGACGAGCCCGCTGTTCGCCGCGTTTTTCGTCATTTCCGGCGCTGGACTGGATCTCGGCGTGTTCAAGGACGGTATGATCGTTCTCATCGGCGTTGTGTATATTGTAACGCGTTCGCTCGGCAAATACTTTGGTGCGCATTACTCCGCAAAGCTTATGAAGTGTGAGCCGCAGATCTGCAAATATCTCGGCATTACGCTGCTGCCGCAGGCGGGCGTTGCGCTCGGTATGTGCGTAACAGCGCGTTCGCTCGGCGCAGAGGGCGATCTGATCCGCAATATTACGCTGTTCGCCATTCTGATCTACGAACTGGTCGGTCCGCTGCTGACCAAAATGGCCCTGCAGGCTGCAGGTGAGATCCACCCGATGGACGAAGCCGTCCGCAACCGCCGCCAGCACAATCTGGAGCAGGTCAACGCGGGAAAGAAATAATACAGAAGTGCAGCAGCCCCGGCCACGCGGCCGGGGCTGCTTCTGCTTAGCTTGCTTACTTAATAACGCCCTTCTGCAAAATTACATTGGCGTAGATTGCAGTCTCGCCGGACTGTAGGATGCAGTAGGTCTTGCGGGCCTCGTCGTAGAACTCGAAGCGCTCATAGCTGCCGAAGGCGGCTTCGCCACGCGCGTCGTATTTGGCGACGATCTTCTTGTATTCATCCCAGATGGGGATCTCCATGCCCTTGTCCTTCTCGGCTACCTGCATAATCATGACGGGATGCTCAACATACTCGTCAAGCGGGATGACCTGTAAAATCGCGTCGAGCAGTTCGGGCACGCCGTGGCCATCGGCGCGGAGGAAGACGCAGTTATTGGGCTTGGCCATAGAAGCGCCGGGGAAATTGCCGTCGCCGATGCAGATGCGGTCGCCGTGGCCCATTTCAGCCAAAACCTTCAGAAGTTCCGGGGAAAGGATGGGGGGAATGTTTTTCAGCATGGTTCAAATACCTCCTGTTTGATCGGGCCGCCCGTTGACTTCGGGCAGCAAAGGCAATAAAATATGTGCGTTGATTTTTTATTTTAGGAGATGCCGCAATGGACTACGCACAGCAGCTTGCATTTTTCGCCAATATTCTCGAGCAAAAGCGCCTTGTGACCGCGTTGGAGGGCAATGCCTCCATGATTGACCGGAATGCCGGTCTGACATATATCACGCCGTCCGGGCGGATGAAGCTGCTGCTTCAAAAAGAGGATATTAGCGTCATGGGCGAAAACGGCACACAGGTCGGCGGGCGCGGGAAGCGGTCGAGCGAATATCTGCTGCACGAGGCCGTCTACCGGACACGTCCGGACGTAAATGCCGTTGTGCACTGCCACTGCCCGTATCTGACAGCGTATGCACTGCGGTATCAGGACTTCATCGTCCCAGAGAACTGCTCACTGCACGCCGTGTTCCGGCGCTTTGTCTGTCTGCCCTACGGCAAAAACGGAACGCATGAGATCCACCGGGGTATTGAGACTGCACTGTCCGACAGCCCAGTCTGTCTGCTCGGCGGACACGGCGTTGTATGCGTGAGCAATTCCATGGAAAGCTGTATCGGGCTGCTGGAAGCAGCGGAGGGGCTGGCAAAGACACTGTGGCTGGCGGGGCAGATCTAGGTATTTGTAGGGGCCGATGCCAACATCGGCCCGTGAGGCGGTTAAGACCTCGCCGAAGATTTTCGTAAAATCGGTGCATTCTGTTGGATCGATGTGGGCATCGACCCCTACATCCACGCGGGAAAATACATACGAATTCGCCGAAAAGCTTTCTCTTTTTGCATCTTTTTGCATTTGTATGCTGCAACCCCTCAGGTACACAGTTGGGGCAAAATATCCGCTGATAACCGTAGATGATTTAATCAGCGGTTACTCAAGCACTTTGCGCCAACTCCCCTTTCAGGGACGCTCTTTTCTGTTCACGCTCTGGTATGGAACACTTCCTTGAGGCTTGGGTAGAGCATGGCATAGCGTTTTTTTGTAAGGGCATAGGTTACCCGCACAGACGCGTCGGGCTCAATGTCGCCGCTCATGCGGATGTGGCTGCATGCTTCCGGCAAATTCTTGAACAGGCCGATCGCCACGCCTGCGGCTGCCGCCGCACCGAGGCTTGTTGCACTGTCGGAGAATGTCGAAACATCATGGAGTGTCACATTGCAGACATCGGCGAGAATCTGCTTCCAAAGCTTTGATTTCGCGCCGCCGCCGATGATGCGCAGTTCATCGATCTGCTGCCGCTCGCGCATCACGTCCAGAATCTGGCTCAGCCCGCAGGCCGTGCCTTCCAGAACAGCGCGGAGGAAATGCTCGCGCTTGTGCGTCGTGTTCATGCCGAAGAAAACCCCCTGCGCCTGCGCATCGAAGACAGGAGAGCGTTCTCCCTCCAGATACGGCAGATATATCAGCCCATTGGCTCCTGCTGGGGCAGTCGCTGCGGCAGAGTCGAACGCCCGCGCAGAAGCGACGTCGAACAGTTCCATTGCCCACGAAACAGAACGTCCGGCACACTGTTCCGTGCCAAAAACGTTGCAGCCGTGGCCGTCGAGCGTGTAGATATGGAACACGCGGTGCTGCGGATCTATGAACGGTGCGTCCATCTGTCCGGCAATCCACGCGGTGGTGCCAAGGCTGAGATAAAAGTCTCCCGGCTTTGCCACACCCGCACCAACATTGGAGCAGGCACCGTCGCCGCCGCCGACGGACACGGGAATACCCGCGCGAAGGCCGAGGCAGCCTGCCGCTTCCTCACAGAGTCTGCCTGCGATCTCGCAGCTGGTATGAATCTGCGGGAATTTGTCCAGATCAAGGCCTACATTACGGAACATATCCGCATCATACTGCCGCGTTTCCAGATTCATGAGCAGGCCGTGCGACGCATCAGACATGTCGGTCGTTTCCATCTGGCCGGTAAGGCGGTAGACAAGATAGTCCTTCGATTGCAGGATGCGGTATGTCCGGGCGTAGAGTTCTGGCTCGTTTTCCTTTAGCCAGAGCGTCTTGCAGAGCGTGGACGCAGGTGAAAGGACGTTGCCGCAGATCTCATAGAAATAATCCCGCCCGAATCTGGCGCGCAGCGCATTGGAGATGGTCAGCGCGCGGGTATCGGCGTGGATCATGGCCGGACGGAGCGTCTGCCCCTCCTTGTCCATGGGCAGGCAGCCGAGCATATGGCCGGAAACGCCGATGGCATCGACGCGTTTGACGTATTCGGGTGCAAGTTCCCGCAGCATCATCATTGCGCGCACGGCGCTCATCCACCAATCGGCAGACTCCTGTTCACAGCCGCCGTCTGGGTAATGATGTGTAGGATAGGTCGTTGTAACATTACGGATGATATTGAGATTTTCATCGACCAGCGAAGCTTTGAGGCCGCTGGTTCCGATATCGAATGCCAGTAAAATGCTGTGCAAGTTGAATCACTCCAAAATTGGGATGCCGGATTACGCCGGTGGGGTGTCCCTGCTTTATTGTACAATATTCAACCGGAAAAGCAAAGCGTTTTTTCACAATCTAACCGAAAAAGGCGGGCCGCAGCCCGCCTTTTTTGGTTCAGTCTCAGCGGATATTCTTGTACATCGGGCCGTAGGCGGCGCAGGCGCGGTAGTCCTGGCCTTCCTTGTCCATGCCGAATGCGTTCCATGCGGCCGGACGGAAGATGTCCTGATCGGCGACGTTGTGCATGCAGACGGGGATGCGCAGCATCGAGCAGAGCGTGATGAGATCCGCGCCGACGTGGCCGTAGGAAATCGCGCCGTGGTTTGCACCCCAGTTCTGCATGACGGAGTAGGCGCTCTCAAACGGGCTGCCGGCCTTGCCGTCGCAGCGCGGGGTGAACCAGGTGCACGGCCAGGTGGGGTTCGTGCGCTCCATGAGGGTGTCGGTGACCTCCTCGGGCAGATGCACGGTCCAGCCCTCGGCGATCTGCAGGACGGGACCGAGGCCCTTGACGAGGTTCAGGCGGATCATAGTCGCAGGCATTTCCGCACGGGTGACAAAGTGGCTGGAGAAACCGCCGCCGCGGAAGTTGTCGAAGCCGGCCTCGCACCAGACGGTCGCGTCGGTCATCTTCTTGATGTCCTCATCCGTGACCTCCCACCATTTCTTCATAACAGCGTTGCCGTTTTCGTCCGTGCACTCGCCGCAGGCGTCGAGGCAGGCTGCGCCGGAGTTCAGCAGATGAATGATGCCGCCGTTCTCCTTCGCCTTACCCTCCAGATCATAGCCGGTGACGCGCTTCGTCGCCTCAGGCGACCAGTAGGTACGCACGTCGGCGAAGATCTGTGCGCGGTTCGTCAGCAACTCCATGAACAGCATGCCGAGACCGTTGAGCACGTCGTTTTCCGTTGCGAAGACCATCGGCTCCTTCGGGCCTTCAAAGTCGAAGGACGAGTTGAGTACAGCCTCGGGATAGTCACAGTTGGGCCAGTGGTCCGTCCACTGTCTCTGGCCCTGGAAGCCGGCAGCGATGGCGTTGTGTCCGACGGATTCTTCAATGAAGCCTGCGGGCAGGTTTTTGTTGCCCTGGATCAGATCCTTGATGATGCAGTACATCTTGATCGTAAATTCCCACTGCTTCTCTTTTTCTTCCGGGGTAAACTTGATACGGCGCTTTTCGCCGAGGAAGTCAACATATTCGGGGTTGTCGTCGCGGCCTTCCTTGCAGTGCTCCTTCGTCCATGCCAGCGCCTTTTCATAGGCCTCATGGTCGTAGATACCCTCTTCCATGCGGCGGAGGATCTCAACCTCGTCAACGGACTCCACACGCAGGCCCAGATACTCCTCCATGAAGTTCTGATCCATGATGGAGCCGCCGATGCCCATGGTGACGGAGCCGATCTGCAGATAGCTCTTGCCCCGCATCGTCGCAACTGCGACAGCGGCACGGCCGAAGCGCAGCAGCTTTTCCTTCACGTCGTCGGGGATTTCCGTGACCTGGTCGCGGTCCTGCACCTCATGGCCGTAGATGCCAAACGCGGGCAGCCCCTTTTGTGCGTGGGTTGCCAAAACGGAGGCCAGATACACAGCGCCCGGACGCTCGGTGCCGTTGAAGCCCCAGACACCCTTGATGGTCATGGGGTCCATGTCCATCGTCTCGGAGCCGTAGCACCAGCAGGGAGTGACGGACAGTGTGATGGCGACGCCCTCGCGCTTGAACTTCTCGGCGCAGGCGGCAGATTCCGGCACGCGGCCAATGGAGGTGTCAGCCATGACGACCTTCACAGGCTCGCCGTTGGAGTAGTACAGATTATCCTCAAACAGCTTCTTTGCGGCCTCGGCCATGGCCATGACCTGATCTTCCAGACTCTCGCGCAGCTGCATCGGGCCGCGGCGGCCATCGACAATGGGGCGGATGCCGATCACGGGATATTCGCCGATATAACGATTCTTTGCCATACAATAAACTCCTTTACGTTTATAAAATATCTTTTTTATACGCCCTTCCGGGCGGGGCTTACAGATTGGACAGCTTCGCCTTGAGGCGCAGCAGCTTTGCGGGCGACGCGTCGCCGCCCAGTCTTGCCAACAGCAGTTCTGCCGCGCGCAGGCCCATCTCGTTCATGGGCTGCTCGACAATTTCAAGCTTGGGTGAGACAATGGAGCACAGATCGACATTGTCATAGCCGATAAAGTCCATCTCGTCCGGCAGCGTCACCCCGCGCTCATGCGCAGCCATAATTGCGCCGAGCGTCATGTCGTAGTTGGTGACAAACACAGCAGTCGGAGGCTGCGGCATATCAAGAAGCGCGCAGAACAGGCGTGAACCGGATTCAAGATCATAGTTTCCAGCAGTGATGAGTGCCTCGTCAACCGGCAGGCGATAATCTGCCAGCACACGGCGGTATCCCACGGTGCGTTCCCGCGCGGTAGAGATCGTCTGCGGGCCAGCAATCAGACCGATGCGGCGGTGTCCGCGGCCGATCAAATGCTCGACGGCCATATAGACCGCATTGAGATTGTCAACCACGACAGTATCATACTGTGCATTTTCCAACGACCGGTCGATCAGCACGACAGGGATTGCACCGACGCGGGTGCGAACCTCTTCGGCGCTCGCATGCTCCGGGACATAAACAATGCCGTCTACATGATAGCGCGCAAGGAAATCCAGCTTACCGAGTTCCTGATCCCGATCGAAGTCATAGCTGCAGACGAAGCATTCATAGCCGCTGCGCCGCAAAATCAGTTCCAGCGCCGCAACCACGCGGCCAAAAAAGGGACTCGAGATTGTCGGCAGCAGAACGCCGACGGTCATGGAGCGGTTTGCCTTGAGACTGCGGGCAAAAACATTGACGGAATAGCCCAGTTCTGTGACCGCTGCATCGATTGCAAGGCGGTTTTCCTCGCGGACATTGCCGCCGTTAAGATATTTGGAAATAGTGGACAGCGAAAGCCCCGTCCGGCGGGCGACATCCTTGATCGTTGACATTGGCTGCTCCTGTTCTTGCATAACGTTTCGCTTTTTCTTTATTCTACTCTATCTGTATTTCCTCCGTCAAGAAGCATTTCACTCAAATCCGCACATTGTTTTTGTGTAAAATGCGCAAATACTCACCGCTGCTTGGCGCATTCCCCGGCATCTCCCCCTGCTTTCGTCGGCGAAACGTTTCGCATCCAGTGTCTATAAAAAATCGTAACGTACTGCCTTCGCATTATAATGATGGATTGCCTGAATGCTTTGATACAAAACATAACAAGCGCTGCGAACCTGCGCAGTACGCGACTGCATGCGTGATCTTTACACTATGGATGCACGCAGAGTTTCATGTTCTCAGAAAGGAAGACAGTGTAAAAATCCATCAAGAGTTCCTTCTGCGTTCATTTCCTGCCCGCAGACCGCTTTTGCACCAATAAAAAGACACGCCTAAGCGTGTCTTTTTTATTGTGTGATCGCTGCACTAAAGATGAACGCGGAGATTTACATTTTCGGAAAGGAAGAAAGTACAAAAGCACACTGCCGAGTAGGGGCTTGACATCCCACATCGATCCCTACTAGGCAGCTGCGAGTTTGCCGAAGGATTTCGCGTTTCGGACGTGCATTCTGTCGGGCCGATGTGGGCATCGGCCCCTACAAAAAAATCGTCGGTGTTCTTGCGAACACCGACGATTTTGGTGCGAGAGATGAGACTTGAACTCACACGACGGTTGCCACACGCCCCTCAAACGTGCCTGTCTACCTATTCCAGCACTCTCGCATACAATTTCCGATTGCTCAGTTATTATACTCACAGCTTTTGTATTTGTCAAGTGTTTTATTTCTTTTTGGCCGGATGTTCCATCACTTTTTTACTTGCGCTTCGTCCCGATATCTGGTATAATACCAGCTGTATGTATACTAAGGAAGGCGGGCGAGGCGGTTGCCGAAGTTTTTTGTTTCGCCGAACGATGTGCGCGGAAGCTTTTTGACGCTTGACGGAGAAAACGCAGCGCATGCGAAGGTTCTCCGGCTCAGGCGCGGTGACAGCGTTCTCGTCTGCGACGGCTGCGGGACTGACTACCGCTGCACCGTTTCTGACATCTCTCCCCAGCAGGTATGTCTGGTCGTAAACAGCACGGAAGCCTCCGGCGCGGAGCCGCTGGTCGCCTGCAGCGTCTATATGGCTTACGCGAAGGCCGACAAGCTGGAGCATGTGATTCAGAAGGCAACCGAACTCGGCGCGTATGAGATTGCAGCCTTTCCGTCCTCCCGCTGTGTGCTGAAGCTTGATGCAGCCTCGGCTGAGAAAAGGCGCGAGCGCTGGCAGAAAATCGCCGCGTCCGCCGCTGCGCAGTCGGGTCGGGGCCGAATCCCGCAGGTGCTCGTGCTGCCGTCGTTTGAAGACGCCGTGCAGCGTGCAGCCGGATGTGAGTTGGCACTGTTTCCGTATGAAAACGAGCATGCGCTTTCCCTGCGTCGCGCCATCGGCAGCGCGCAGGCAAAAACCGTCTCGATCATGACCGGGCCCGAAGGCGGATTTTCCGACGAAGAAGTCCTGTTTGCACAACACGCCGGACTTCAGGTTTGTACGCTCGGCCCGCGGATTCTTCGCTGCGAGACTGCGCCGCTGTGTGCGCTCAGTGCCGTTCTGTTTGCCGCAGGCGCGCTAGACTGACACGACATCTATACAGTGTATAGGAATTTTGAATCAAAGGACAGAACAGAATGATGACAAAGAACAAAACTGCTGCAAAAAAGACGGAGGATCAGTCCGTTATCTATAAAGTTCCCGCCGCATTCGTGCTGATGATCGTTGTAATTTACGCGTTTTGGAAGCTTGGCGGCTATTACAGCACCGTAGAGGGCTTTACGGCGCTTTATCCGATGTTCTGCGTTCAGCGGTATGTGTTTCTGGCGCTGACCGCCGCTGAGCTTGTGCTGTGCGTTCTGCTGAAAAACGGGCTTGCGCGGACGATCTGCCGCTACTGGCTGGCGGCGTTTGCGCTGCTGTTCGTCTCGAGCCTGATCCTGTCCATCTTCTGGACGGGCAACATGATCGTGATCTATCTGCTGCACGCGCTGGTTTACTGCCTGTATATGGTTTGGCAGCTTTATCATTCCGAATTTTTCACCTTCTCGCTGGTCACAGCCTCTGCAGGTGTTGTATTCTATCTCATCGCCCGCACCTCCTACATGGCAAACCGCATTGTGGGCAGCATTCTGCTGGCGCTGATTCTGATCGGCACGGCGCTCACCGTGTCCCTGTGCGCAAAAAATCGCGGCAAACTCAGTCTTGACGGCCGGACGCTGCGGCTGTTCCCGGACGGGTTTAATCCGCTGCTGTTCTACTTCATCTGCGTGCTCTGGGCTGTCGTGCTGGCTGCCTGCCTGCTTTTCGGCTCCGGCTTTGCGTTCTATGCCATGTTCGCGGCCATCGCCGTCGAACTGATCGGTGCCGTCTACTATACCTTCCAGCTGAAATAAAAATCCGCATAGGCACGCCCTCCGCTCCGTAAACATGGAACGGAGGGTGATTTTTTGTTTTCTGGCCGTCAGATCCTTAAAAATACGCTGCTGTTGACCGCTGCGGCGCTGCTGCTGCGGTTTGCGTCCATGCTGTTTCAGGCGCATCTGGCCGGACGTATCGGCGCGGAGGGGCTGGGCGCAGTGCAGCTTCTGCTGTCCGTATCCGCGTTTGCCACGACGCTGGGGCTGGCCGGAATGCGCGTGGCAGCTTCCTGTCTGTGCGCACAGGCGCACGGCAAGCGGGAACCGGAGCAGGTGCAGCTTGCCGCCGCGCACTGCCTCGGCTCTGTGCTTGTAACCAGCACACTTGCGGCGGCAGGGCTTTATTGTGCTGCGCCGCTTCTGGCGGAACGCATTCTGCATGAGCCGTCGGCAGCCAGAAGTCTGCGCCTGCTCGCGGGACTGCTCCCAGCCGGCTGTGCAGGTTTGGTGCTGGGCGGGTATCTGACCGCAGTAGGAAAGGTCTGGCAGCTGACCGCCATCGATGCTGGCGAACGCGTTCTGGGACTGGGCTTGAGTTTGCTGCTGCTACGTTTTGTGCCGCAGACCGTGTCCGGGGCCTGCTTTGCACTGCTGGGTGGGGAACTGCTGTCGTCTTGCGCGGCAGACGCGGCGCTTTACGCGCTTTACTGGCAGGGATGGCGCGGTATCCGGCAGACGCATGCACCCAGCATGGCCCGGCGTGTGTGCGCTCTGGCAGCACCTTTGGCGCTGAACGATCTGCTGCGCGCAGCGCTCCGGGCGCTGGAGCAGTTTCTCATTCCTTGGGGCCTGACGCGTGCAGGTGCAACACGGCTGAGCGCGATGGCGGCGTATGGGACGGTCACGGGCATGGTGTTTCCCGCGCTCATGCTGCCGTCGGCGTTTTTGTACGCACTGGTCGATTTGCTGATCCCGGAACTTGCCGCCTGCCGCGCGCAGGGCCGCCGAGAACGACTCGCCTCCGTAACCGGGCAATGTCTGCGGGCAGGGCTGCTGTTCGCAGGCTTCACGGCAGGACTGCTGTTCGCGCTGGCTGAGCCGCTTACCGCGATTTTATACCAGAGCGAACAGGCTGGTCAGCTTTTGCGCGTGTTCGCGCCGCTGGCGCTGGTCTTGTACATGGATGCGCTGACTGACGGGATGCTGAAGGGACTTTCCGAGCAGGTCGCAAATGTGCGTTACAACACGTTTACCTCGGCGCTGGATGCGGTGCTGCTTATGCTGCTCCTGCCGCGCTGGGGGCTGGGCGGCTACATTTTCGCGTTTACTGCGACGCATTTGCTGAACTTTGCGTTGAGCCTGCGGCGGCTGCTGACCGTTACCGGCTGCCCGCTTCGACTGTGCGCGCCGCTGGGCGTCGGTGCATGCGCTGCAGCGGGCGCGTTTGCGGCGCAGCTGCTGCCGGAGTTAGAAAGCATTCCAGCACTGCTGCTCCGCACGGCGGTCTTTTTCAGTGTATTTGTGCTGGCCGCGTGTCTCAGCGGAACAGCGGAACACTGTCTGCCGCCGAGCCTGCGCAGTCTGCTGCACCTGCCGGAGCGCAGCAAAAAAACGCAGGCAGTTCGTTGACTTTTCTGTCCAAAGGCCCTACAATCAGAATAGAATCTGAAATAAGGACGGGCTTTTCGATGATTTCTTTCCGCAACGATTATTCCGAGGGCGCGCACCCGCAGGTGCTCGCCGCACTTGAAAAAAATAACCTCATCACGACCTGCGGCTACAGCATGGACTGCTTCTGTGACGAGGCAAAAGACATTGTCCGCGCACGCTTTTCCTGCCCGCAGGCGGACGTGCACTTTATGGTCGGCGGCACAATCGCCAACACGACGGTCATTGCCGCTGCGCTGCGCCCGTGGGAGGGCGTGATCGCTGCCGATACCGGCCACATCAACGTCCATGAGACGGGTGCGATCGAAGCCTCCGGCCACAAGGTCTGCGCCATTGAGGCGCCCGACGGTAAGCTGACGCCGGCGCTTGTGCGCGAGGTCATGCGCCGCCACTGCGACGGACAGGACGAGCATATGGTTCTGCCGCGCATGGTCTATATCTCCGACGCGACAGAACTTGGCACGATCTATACAAAATCGGAACTTTCCGCGCTGCATGACGTTTGCCGGGAGTATGGGCTGTATCTGTTTTTAGACGGTGCACGCCTGCCCGCCGCGCTGGTTGCGGAGGGAAACGATCTGGCCCCGGCGGATTTTGCGAACTACTGCGATGTCTTCTACATCGGCGGCACGAAAAACGGCCTGCTGTTCGGCGAGGCCCTTGTCATCACAAACGACAGTCTCAAACCGCACTTCCGCAACATGATCAAGCAGCGCGGCGGCATGTTCGCCAAGGGCTTTTTGTTCGGGACGCAGTTTAAGGCGTATTTTAAAGACGATCTCTGGCTGTCCATGGCGCGCCACGCCGTCTCGCAGGCACAGCGAATTCAGGCAGCAGCCATCGAAAAGGGATATTCCCTCTATGCCGTCTCACCCACGAATCAGGTCTTCCTTGTCCTTTCCCATGCACAGATCGAGCGGCTGAAGCAGGACTTCGCATTTGAACTGAACGGACATGTGGATAAAGACCACGAGGCTGCGCGCTTCGTCTGCTCGTGGGCGACGCGCCCCGAGGCGGTCGATGCGCTGATCGCGGCTCTGTGATGGACAGGCTTTCTCATCCGTTTCCGCCGCTCTATGACGCGGATTCCCGGATTCTGATTTTGGGTTCGTTCCCCTCGGTCAAATCGCGCGAAGCCATGTTTTTCTACGGCCATCCGCAAAACCGCTTCTGGCGCGTCGTCTCAACCGTGCTGGGCTGCGAATGCCCGCGCACGGTCGAGGAGAAGCAGCAGATGCTGCATACGCACCACATTGCGCTCTGGGACACCATCGCCAGCTGTGAAATATCGGGTTCAAGCGACAGTTCCATCCGTGAGGCTGTCCCGACTGATCTCACGCCGATTTTACAGAACGCACCCATCCGGCAGATCTTCTGCAACGGCACGGCGTCTTATCAGCTTTACTGCCGCCACCAGCAAATGCGAACCGGCCGGACCGCCGTCAAACTCCCCTCTACCAGCCCTGCCAATGCCGCATGGAGTGTTGAGCGGCTTACGCAGGCATGGATGGTGATTCTAGATGCGCTTAAATGAGCGCATCCATACACTAAAAGCGCCCCTCTCCGAATCAGAGAAGGGCGCTTTCTGCTGTTTTATACGCTCTGTACGAACCGGAGGAAGGCCTGCCGGCCCTCCGGGGTGCACTTATAGACGCCTGCGTCCTCCAGCACCTGCATGAAGACCGCGCCGACCTCCTGCTTCAGAATTTCCTCCGCGTTTTCCGGTTTGAACGTGTACCGGGTTTTCAATTCCTCCGCCCAGTCTGCATGCTTCTGCAGCGTCTCATCGGCACGCAGATCCCTGTCCTGCAGGATTGCGTCTTTTAAAAGCGCAAGTTCTCTGTCCAGCCGTGACGGCAGAACGGCAAGTCCCATGACTTCAATCAGGCCGATGTTTTCCTTTTTGATGTGGTGCAGCGCCTCATGCGGATGGTACAGGCCCAGCGGATGCTCCGCCGTCGTCAGATTGTTGCGCAGGACGAGATCAAGTTCAAAATCGTCTCCCCTACGGCGGGCGATGGGCGTGACGGTGTTGTGCGGAACACCGTCTGTTTCAGCAAGAATCATAGCAGATTCATCCGTATAATCGCGCCACGACGTCAGAATTTTGTCTGCCAGCTGGCACAGACGTGCAGAGTCCGGGCCGTTCAGACGCAGCACGGACATGGGCCATTTCACAATCCCGGCGCGAATATCGTCAAAGCCTGTAAACGCGACCGGCTGTTCGACCGGCGCTTTTTCCATGGCGAAGGTATAATGTCCGCCCTGAAAATGGTCGTGGCTCAGAATCGAGCCGCCGACAATGGGCAGATCTGCGTTGGAGCCGAGGAAGTAGTGCGGAAACTGCTTCGTGAAGTCCAGCAGGCGCCGAAACGTCGCGTCCGAGATGCGCATGGGCGTATGCGCTGCATTCAGGACAATGCAGTGCTCGTTATAATAGACATACGGGGAGTATTGCAGATACCAGTCGCCGCCATCCAGCTGCAGCGGAATGATGCGGTGGTTCTGCCGGGCCGGGTGGTTCATGCGGCCCGCATAGCCCTCGTTTTCCGCGCACAGAGCGCATTTAGGGTAGCCGGACTGCGGCGCGTTTTTGGCAGCGGCGATGGCGCGCGGGTCCTTTTCGGGCTTGGACAGGTTGATCGTGATGTCGAGCGTTCCGTATTCGCAATCATACGTCCACTTCTTGTCCTTCGCAATACGGTCACGCCGGATATAGTTAGTATCCTGACTGAAGCGGTAGAACCAGTCAGTTGCTTCGCGCGGAGAGACTTCATAGAGTGTGCGGAAGCGGGTGCGCACCTCATGCGGGCGAGGCATAAGGGTGCCCATGAGTTTCGTGTCGAACAGATCGCGTGCAACCTGATTGTCCTGACACACACCGCGCAAAACGGCATCGTCCGTCAGAGCCTGCAAAATGTCCGCAAGCGGCACCTCTGCGGGCGCTGCAGTTTCGTCAAAGGAATCCAATCCGAGCGCGTCAAGCAGCGCGTTGCGGCAACAGACCACATCGTCCGGCTGAATCAGCCCCGTGCGCACAGCATATTGGCAGAGCGCAGAAAGATAGGAATCAAGCATAACAGTACCTCTTTTCTGGTTTGCTTTATTATACATAGGAGTCTGCGTGAAAGCAACGTTTTTGCGAAAATCCAGGTGCACCGGCGCATTCTATTGTAATAGACTGTAACAGCCAAAACTTCACGCTATCGGCATGGGTGCAGACAAATTTACAGCTTTCTCGGTGCGGCCAGAGCCCACCTCTACCGAAACCGTGCGTACTTCGTTCACGACATTTCCCGCAGGCGGCTCTTGATCAGGCTGATGGCATAGTACATCGTCTCATAGCGCAGATACTGATCCGCATTCGCGTCCCACAGAACGCGCAGGCGGGGCACAAATTCGTCGTCGCCGTGCCAGAATTGAACAGCGATGCAAAGATCCTCAAAAAACGGCAGGGAAAAGCCCAGATCTGCTCCCGCTATCGGCGTACCGTCGAGGCGCAGGCAGACGCGGCGCAGCCGTTCCGGCTGCCGGTCGTACAGCAGTTCCAGTTCATCCGCGCGGTTCGGCTCCATCAGGCCCCGGTGGACCTGTCCGCCAAAGTCCAGTGTTGTTTTCCAGTCCCCGGCCGCTCTGCGGCCCGGCTTCGCGTCGCAGAGCAGGTCGAAGATCGTAAGCGTTTCGTCAAAGCCGTCCGCCGGAAGCCACGCTTCTCCCTCCCGGCGCGCAATATGCCCGCTCGAACGGCTGACGCGATAATCCTCGCTGAGCAGACGCAGATATAAAAAGTCCGCATCTGTCCGCAGTCCATGCGCTCGCGCGACCGCATCCAGATCGTGTGCGCAGAACAGCTTCCGCGCCTGTTCGGCCTGAATCGCATAGTTGTTTCTCCGCTCCATACGCGTTTCAGCCCTCCCGCAGCGCGCGGTACAGCGCATCCATATCGTCGCAGATAGTTTCGGCCCCCGCGCTGACAAGCACATTGCGGTCGCGGAAGCCCCAGCTGACTGAGATGCAGGGCAGGCCAGCGTTTCGGGCTGTCTCAATATCAACCTCAGAATCGCCGATGTAGACGGCGCGCAGCGCCTCAGCCCCCAGCCGCTGAACAACCGCAAAGACGGAATCCGGGCAGGGCTTTTTGCGTACGCCGTCCTTCGCGCCTGCACTCGTGGCCAGAAGTCCCGGGAAATATTGCTCGGAGAGCGTTTTTACGGCATAATCCGGCTTGTTGGAGACGACGGCAGAGACGACGCCGTCCGCCTGAAGTTTCCGCAGCAGGTCCAAAATGCCGGGATACGGCTTTGTAAAATCCACACAATGGACGGCGTAATAGGGATGGAATGCTTCAAAGACTGCGTCGATCTGTGCCTCGCCCGTCCCCGCAGGGACAGCGCGCTCGATCAGCTTCCGAATGCCATTGCCGACGAATGCACGCACCTCCGGAAGCGTTCGGGGCGCAAAGCCCTGTGTGGCGAGTGCATAGTTGAGTCCCTGCCGCAGGTCGGCCAGCGTATCGAGCAGTGTCCCGTCCAAATCAAAAATTGCAAGCTGATACATGATCTGATCCTCGCTTTTGTCTGTATTCGATGCGATTATAAAAGTTGCGACCCGCGATTGTCAATGCTATAATACAGCTATTCTGACAAAGAAGGATGAAATGCCATGGAAATTCATCAGATCACCGATTTTAACGCGCCGGAATTGGATATTTATGCCCGGCTGACGGAAAATCAGCTTGTAAACCGCGCTGACCCGGAAAACGCGCTGTTCGTAGCAGAAAGCCCGCTGGTCATTGGACGGGCGCTGGATGCAGGCTGCGAGCCGGTGTCGTTTCTGATGGAACAGAAGCATATTGAGGGCAAGGGCGCGGCGCTGCTTGCGCGTTGCCCGGACGTACCGGTCTATGCGGCAGAACTGGATGTTCTGACGCAGCTGACGGGATTTCATCTCACGCGCGGGATGCTTTGCGCGATGCGAAGACCAAAGCCGCGCGATCCGGCAGTTCTACTGCAAGGCGCATCGCGCGTGGCCGTACTGGAAAACGTGATGAACCCCACAAACCTCGGCGCGATCTTCCGTTCAGCGGCGGCGCTTGGCATGGATGCAGTACTGCTGACAAACGCGGGCAGTGACCCGTTATACCGGCGTGCCGTGCGCGTGAGTATGGGCACGGTCTTTCAGATTCCATGGGCCTATCTTCCAGAGGACTGGCCAACGCTCCTGCGTGCACTCGGCTTCTGCACGGCAGCTATGGCCCTGCGGGATGATTCCGTCCGTCTGGACGACGCGCGCCTCGCGGCAGAACAGAGGCTTGCCATTGTGATGGGCACGGAGGGGGACGGGCTTGCAGATGCAACGATCGCCTCCTGCGACTATACTGTCCGCATCCCTATGCACCACGGCGTCGATTCTCTGAACGTCGCCGCTGCCAGTGCCGTGGCCTTTTATCAGCTTGGCCGGGCATGAGAAAAAATGAAAGCCGGAAGTGCATACACGCGCTTCCGGCTATTGATTATGTAAAAACAGGAATTAGTCCTTGATCTCGCGGATAGAGAGGAATCGAAGCTGGTTGAGGGGCTTTCCAGTCTTGTCTGCGACAATCGCCATGAGCATGGCAGCTGTCTTGTCGGGGACGTCGTGCAGCGCGATCTTACCGGCGGAGCCGGGTGCAGGCGCGTTCTTCGCGGCGGGTGCAACAGGTGTAGCAGTGGGCGCAGCAGCAGGCTCTGCGGCCTTTTTGCGGCTGATGATGGCACCGGCAATCTTTGTGACGCACATCAGAAGAATGAGGCCAAAAAAGACGACAGCCATGCCGAGCACAACGATCAGAGCAGCAGTACCAATGGAGATTTTCTCCATGGCGACGTTAATCAGAAACATGTTTCTTCCTCCTCACAGGGCGCCGAAGCACCTTGATTTTTCAGAGACAATTATACCGCAGGAACATGTTAATTTGGTGTTAAGGAACAAAAGTAGAAAGGGGCTTGCAAAGCAGAAAAAACATGCTATAATACAGATAGGAAAGTAAACAAGGCGGGTCGGTTCGCCCGGCATGGAACGGATGCCGGAAGCGGAATGGGGTGCAATTCCCCGCGAGTGGGTCACTGTGATGCGCGCATGCCGCGCTCAGTCAGATACGTCAGAACCAGACCTGTGCTCCTGCCGTCACCGGGAGTCTATGGACGATTGAGTTTGTCCGCACGGCTGGTGGCTGTGCGGACTTTTTGTCTGGCGCTTTTCCTCCCCCGGAAAGCGCCGTCCGGAAAGCTGCACAACCCATGTGCTTTCCGGGCAGTCTGCGCAGATCCCCCTCTGCGGTGTGCTGTCAACAAAAAGAGCCCCCTTCGGCGTTGGGAACCGCCGAAGGGGGATTTTTGCTATGCAAAAACATGGCAGAATAAGAAATGTGCCCTTTCCTTGCCCCTGCGGGGCAACCGGAAATGATGCACAAAACTTCATGCACCGCATTTGTGCATTCCGTGGTACAATGCCCATGCTGAAGTTTTATGTCCAGCAGCGGGAACTGGCCGTCTCCCGCAGGATTTGCTGCATTTGCGGCCACTGCGCTTCCATGTTCGCCGCAAGCCGCAGCTGTGCGCGGCAGCGGTCGAGATTCTGCGTCGGCCGGTCGATCTTGAAATAGACATCACCGTCCAGATAGTCCTTCAAAAAGCGCATGCCAAGTTCAATAGTAATGATCTTCGCGCCGAGCGGCAGGACGTTGATCTCGTTTTCCGTCAGCGCATGCCCGCAGGCATCGAGATATCCCTCCAGATAAGCCCGGTACATATCAAGCCGCAGGAAGACCTTTGACAGATCTGTCTCATCCTCCGCTGCCGAGGACGCGCCGAAGCGCACTGCGTCGCCGAAATCGTAGGCCGACAATCCCGGCATGACAGTATCAAGATCAAGGACGCTTCTGGCGCGGCCCGTTTGTTCGTCAAGCAGGACGTTATTCAGCTTCGTATCATTGTGCGTCACCCGCAGCGGCAGCGCACCGCTGCGCAGCATCCGGCAGAGCGTGCCGAGTTCCTGTTCGCGGGAGAAAATAAATGTAAGCTCCGGCCCGACCGCTCGGACGCGCCCACAAGCGTCGGCCTCCACCGACGCGCGCAGCTGGTTGAGCCGGTCTTCGGTGTCGTGGAAGTGCGGAATCGTTTCATGGAGCGTTGCAGCGGGGAAGTCGGCCAGCGCCTGCTGGAACTTGCCGAAGGCGACCGCCGCCTGATAAAAATCGTTGCAGTCGCGTGGCGCTTCAAGACTGAGGCCGCCGGAGATAAAATCATAGGCTCTCCAGAACTCCCCCTGCGCATCGACGGCGTATTTTCTGCCGTCTTTCGCCGGGCAGAGGCAGATCATCTCCAGTCCAATGTCCTTGCGCGCAATAAAGCGCGAAACAGCATCAATATTCTCGATCAACTCTTCTGGATGCCGAAATGCAACGCGGTTGATGCGCTGGAGCGTATAAACTCTCCCGCTGCTGCAGGTAACACGGAAGGTGCGGTTAATATGACCATTTCCAAACGGTTCGCAGGAGACGGGCGTTCCGTCCAGACAAAACTGCTGTAAGACCTGTTCCATACCTGATCTGACCTTTTCTCTTTGCTGCGTCCCACATGCGGAACGTTCTTTCTATTCTATCCGCTTTGCCCTTGAATTGCAACCTCCAAGACAAAAAACAATAGAAATCCAACCGCAGGCTCCCCAAAAAAGCTCCCCCTTTGGCACAAGGGGCCGATTCCCCCTATCAGGGGGAAAT
>OHVO01000106.1_pt1 | contig 44311 bp, 40 predicted proteins | sample 1579371 | NCBI WGS metagenome assembly OHVO01 (sample SAMEA3882557, study PRJEB24775) | human gut metagenome | biome: human-associated habitat; feature: intestine environment; material: feces | place: Netherlands | collected 2009/2010 | reverse complement strand
TACCACTGTCACATACAATAGTAACATCATTTGGTATATCAAATTTTAAAGTTATTCCTGTTGTTCCCATAACTGTAGTTTGTTCTGTTACTTGTTTTCCATCTTGAATTTTAGCTTCAAGATCTTTTGTAGTAAATTCTAATGATTCTTTTGGTATTGGAGCTGAATCTAAAAATGCAATAAAATCTTTTGCTACAGTCTTATTGCTTCCATTTACATAGTGATCTAATGCTAAAGTTGTAGCGACTATACCATAATTACTATTACCGTTAAATCCTGACCAGACTTCAACACCTTCCCAACCATAATACAAGCATTTTACCACATTTGAATCTGAATATATGCTAGTTTCAGCTACAGTACCACTAGATGGACTTAGCTTACTATGATCCATACAAAAAGCCCTTTTTCCATCAACATAGAATGAGCCAACCGTTGAAGATCCATATGTTATTTTTCCATCATACTGTATTGTTGTAGTATCTGCTTTTGCAATATTTGATGAATTAATTGTTAATAGTAATACAATACCAAACATCATAATTACTTTTGCTATAATTTTTCTTTTCATATTTGCAACCTCCTTCATTTTTTAAAAAAATAAAAATGAAGAAGTCCGTTTTTAGACCTCTTCATTTTCATAATACCATTATATTTTATTTTTTTAGAAAAACAATGAAAGAATTTTGAAATGTTTTTTATTAGTTTTATCTAACATATCAAAGTTCTTTCATTGAATTATAATATTTTTATTTTTTCTCTAAATAAAAAAAGAAACGTACGGAAGTTATGTAACTCCCATACGCTTTCTTTTTTCCTTGACGCACTAGCAAACGCGTCATTTCAGGTTAAATACTCGGCATCGGTCCCCACAGTGCGAACTTGAGATCAGCAAAAAACTGATTCATCTCATCGACATTTGCCAGAGCGACCTTGAAAGACCACTTTTCAGTGCAGTTGGCAGTGTCAAAATTCACACTAACGGAACAATCCAACGGGTCTGCATGCATCGACTTTCTTCTTACAGCATTATCTCTGCCATTTTTCCAAAAATCGACCTGCGTAGCATTGAGCTCACTCTCGAATTTTTTTGCTTCGTCCTCATTCGAGAAACTAAGAGTATAACTCCTTTTATGTAAAATTTTATAAAAATATTATCTACATACACTATCCATCTTTTCGATATTTTCTATCAAATTTTCTATTTTTTTAGTTCCTATTACTCTAGGTATTTCAATATTTTTTTAATATTCTTCTGCAAGCATTCCTGCTCCATCTTTTCCTAAAACATTATTTGTAAATATTTTATCTGAAAGCATATATATACATTTTTCTTTATATTCTTCATAATCAATTTTATTTTTTTCACAATACTGCTCGCTTTCAGGATCTAATATAATATACTCTCCATCACAATTGCACTTTATAGCAACAACATAATGTAATAATTTTTTTCGCTCTAATGGAAGTTTTGATAAAATTGTAAAACTTTTAATATTATACAAACTAAGTAAAATTCTAATAGCTTCGGCATATCCAGCACACATTGCTTCTCCTTCAACAAGTGCCCCATATGCAGTTCTATACTTAACATCACTATAATCAAATTTTTCTACTTTTCCTGTAAAACTATCAAAATATGATTTCTTATATTTTACATTATTTTTTACAAAATCGCCAATATATTTTATTATATCCTTTTCTTCAAGCTTCTCTAAATTTATTCTTTCATATATTTCAATTAATTTTCTTTTTAGTGTGATTATATTATCATCTGTATAAAATTTTCTACCGTGTATAGGCTCTTCTATTATATTCTCAATATTTTCTGTTATATCCATTTTATAATTTATATCCTCATCATTCTATTTTAGATTTTTTATTTATTGATAACGTTTTCAATAAAATTAATAAAATCACTATCATCAGCTTGACCAATTTTCATATCTTCTTCTGTCAAATATATATCATACTTATTAAGCTTTTTATTTATTAATATTGAGCTCAATGGATAACCTTCTTTTATATCTTTAGCAGGCTCATCCACCAAATAATATTCATTTGTAACCCCTGTATAAGTTGAAATTTCACCATCTTTTATAATTACCATACCTAATATCCATTTTGTATTTAATTTTCCATCTTTACCGTATGTTTTTACAAGATTAGTATAATAGTCAATCATTTCTTCATCATTTAATCTTTTGCCATTTATCCTTCTTACAAAAACTCCTGGTTGTTTATCTTCTGGAATACCTTCTATATACATTGTATCATCCATAGCCATAGTAGTTATTTTAGTTGCGTCATAATATGCTTTTGCTTTTATTGTTGCATTTTCTATTGCTGTTTTTCCATTTTCATCTACATCAATTTTAATATCTATATCTTTTAATGATTTTAATAATATTCCCTTTTTTAATAATTTTTCATAAAATCTATCAACTTTTGCTATATTTCCTGTTGCAAATAATATTTCTTTCATCTTTATCACCTCAAAAACTTTTTATCTTTTTAATCGATTTCATATTTTTTACTTTTATCATATATTTCGCTATCTTTCATATTCATCATCTTCTCTTATCTTTTTAACACCTCTACTATAATCTCCGTCACGAATAAATGTATTTCTTATATAATTTAGCAATCTTCTTGAAGACTCTTTATCGTAACAATTTGTAAATAACAAATCAAAATTTTGTTTAGATGTTTCAAGAAATTGTTCACTTTCATAATAATCTCTTAATCTTTTTTCGTATTCAACTCTTGATGTCGTTCTTAATCTCAATACCTCTTTTAACTGTTCTTCAGATTTTGGACGAACAAATATAGAAAAAATATTCAAGCCGTTTCTTTTCAATTCTTCTATACTCTTATATGAAATATTGATAATTCTCAATTCTTCAGTATTAACTAAATCTCTTTTGTACCAGGCATATTTATTACCAAAAAATTCCTTTACTAATATTAACTCCCCCGCTTTTTCAAGTTGTTCCAATTCTAGTTTTGTCATAAAATGACTAGATTTTCCATCTACTTCATCTTTTCTCTTAGGTCTAGTTGTTAAGCCTATTATTTCTGTAATATTAGGAAAATTCTGTATTATTTCATCTACTAAAAATGATTTTCCCGCAGCCGAAGGACCAGAAATAGTAATAATACTTGGTTTCATTTAACTAATTCTCCTTATTATTTATTTTTTTATATTTAGTTGCTATAGCACACACAATGGAATCTGTAAATTCATCAGTTCTTGTATAAGCTCCTTGTGTAAGTAATCCATTAGTACCTATAGTACTTATTTCATCATCTGTCCTTCCTACAAACTTCGCAACAACTTCCGATAATCGTTGCGATTTATCAGTTTTTTCTATAATTTCATCTGGTATTTTAATTTTTGCACTACATCCATAATAATATTCATTTTCAACTTTATTATAAATAACTGTCCAACCACAAAGAAAACTACCATATGTTGTTTTTGATAATATTCCCTCCATTGCAATATACAAGTTACCATTTTCATTTTGACTAATAGCATCTTTTATTCTATGAAGGCATCCTTTTATTCCCTCTTCATCACCTATTGGTGTTTCCGACACATTTGAATTTGTTTCTAAAGACTTTATTTCAAAATTTTTAAAATATTGCATCATTACATTTTTTACAGCTTCATTTTTTGCTTTATTCTTTGAGCAAACAATTATCAATTTATTATCATTTTGCATTTTCTATACTCCATTTCATAAATTTTGTTTTCGGCGATTTACTACCTAAATTATATATATCATCTAATACATCTTGTCCATTTTCAATTATAGGCATTTTTTGTAAATCAATAATTTCACTTGACTCTTCTATTTCATCTGCTATATTAGCTGTTTTGTCATATATTTGTGTAAAATTTGAGTGCATAGCTACATACCCTGGACTAATTTTTATTTTTAAATCATCAGTTAATAAATTTGCCAATAATTCAGTTACTACACTAAAAAATCCCATATCATTATGTAAAAACATGGTTATTATATTACTTTATGTAAAGCCTGTCAACTATCAAAATATTAAATTTTCCCATAACCCATTTCCTTCTCTATCTTGAAAATAATATATCTTTTTCATTAAATTTTACTTTATATAAAACTTATCGTAGTTTTTCTATGATTTCATTATATTTATTCATATTTTTACTAATGTCATTCTTACTATAATTCATTACATAATCAACTATACTAAAAATCATATTTTTACACTCATCTTTTGAATATTCTTTATTTTCTATTGTTACATTAGCCTCTGCTAATAGATCTTTTTCTTGTTTGTTAAAATTATTATATAAATTCATCCTATTCTCCATCCTTTACTGCAATCATAAGTTCATTATCTTCCACAGTTCTTTTTGCATTTTTAAATTCAAATTTTGATCCTGTAAAGTAAACTCTGTAACCGAAGTCCTTCCAATATAATTATACTGCATTTTAGAAATCTATCTATATCACTTTCGTCCATATCCATCTTTACTTTTAATTCAAAGTATGAATACCTAACTTCGTCACTATTCTTCTCAATTTTATCAGCTATGTAATTTTTAATAAAATCAAACAGCTCTTCATTTTTCATCTCTACAAATCGTCCCATTGTTTTGCCATCCTTATAATTTTTAATATCCTTATGTATATTTATTGCTAATGCTATCTCATTATATATTAACTTGCTCCGAAGTTCAAGCGAACACAGAACAAGTTTTTGATTTTATTTAATCAAGTTTATTTTTCCCAATCTATAGTTCCAACATCTCTATGCTTCAATGCAAATTCCCTTTTGGCTCTTTTTGATAATGATAAATTTATTGTTTTTTTATTTAGATATTTTTTTACATTTAAAGTATTGTTTAAATCATTATTGATATTTATAAATAAGTGACTCATCTTTTTAGAAAGTATATTTAAAATTAATTTATTACATTTTTTCTTATCAAAATCCTTTTCAAACAATTTTTGTTGTTCCTCCATAATCTTTCCTTTAGATTCTTTTAAAAATTCTAAAATTTGATTGTCAACCTTTTTTAGAATAAACTCCGTTTCTCTTTTTATAGTTTGCTCCATTTTTATATTACTTCGTTGTGATGTATTATTTATGTTTTTAATTTTTTCTGTTTCTATGCAAGCATTTATATATGAATTAACTTCGGATTTTATTTGTGATGATGACTGTATTATTTTATTAATTATAGCTCTTATTTTTTCTTTTACTTCAGGAGTCTGATACTGCATTTTCCAAGATCCTCTTTTGGTTGTTTTATATTCTAAATCTTTTATCTCATAAATCTCTTTTAGTAATTCTGCAATTTCGTTTAAGCTATTTTGTGCAATTTTATTGCCAAATATTTTATTTGCATCATAAGAAATAATTTCATCAATATTATCTTTAAAAATATCCTTTATTTCCTTTTTTATGGTATTCTTTTGGTCTAATAATGGTTGTATGTCCTTTTTATACACGGAATAGTTTAACTTCTCCTTAATTTTATCATATTGAACATATGGTTTAGCTTTTTTTGAAATTGATTTATCATAAAATACAAAATGTATGTGCGGGTGCCTCTCTTCTGTATGAAAAGAAGCTACCCAATCTAAATTTTCAACCTTTATGTTATATTCATCTGCAATTAGTTTTATATTTGCTCTTATTAGATTTTCCCAATCATCTTTTGTAGTATAGCCATATTTCTCTGAATCTTCCCCAGTCAGTGAAATAACTGTTTTATAAACATACGCTCCTGAAGATACTTTATCTTTTATATATGCTAATATATCAGATTTTTTCATTCCATATACATTTTCATTATTATTTAAAGTTCCAAAAAGACTATGCTCTCCATTATTTTCGGCACCTTCTGTCCTTCCTATGTAATTAATATGTGATTTTATGACTGTAGCTCTTTGCTTGTTTGATAATCTATCTATTTTTTTTCTGTTTAGTTTTATTTTTTTTATTTAAATCTATAAAATTTGTACCACTAATCATTGTTTACCTCTTTGCTCTTTTTATTAGCTTTATTTATTAATTCTTCTTTTGGAAATAAATCTTCTATATCTCTTTCTATAATTCCATTTTTCAATGCTTTATAGCCATCAATTTCAGCTTCGTTTAATGTTTCTAATAAGAATCTGGCATCATTTTCAGAATTAGACATATACGCAAGCATATTTAATAAAATTTTAGTGTTTGCATATATTCTTTTAACTCCTTTTGCTAGGATTCTACAATATCTATCTTCAAATGTTTTTATATTAAATTTAATTGAATCTTCAATTTGTTTTGCTAAAACTTTTTCATCTTGATGTATATACATTTTTATAGCCTGTTCAATATAATATGACTTTGATTTTTTATAATTTTGTGAAATTATATATCTATTTAGTTCATCATCTAATTCTGGATCTATAGTTATTCCTAATCTTTTTCGATTTAAAGAGCCCTGCTCTTTTACTTTGGGCATTGCTTATCATCTCCCTATTCGTTTGATTTTTATTATTAGATATATTTATTAGGCTAATTACTATTAACGCAGGAAAGCAATAATACAGATTGCTTGAAACACATAAACGGCGAGCCATTTATAGTATTACGTTCATTTTTTTGTATTACTTTAGTAATATTTTTCCCCATACGGGGAATTTTCTGATTTTTCATCTATTTCTTCTAAAAGTCTAATTAAATATTCTTTAATTTCTTTAATAGATTTAAAATCACTAAAGTATTTTTCCATTTCTTTCTTTGTAAACTTTATTGAAGATTTAATTGTGTTTTTATCTCCATTAAAATTTTCTTTTATAATATCTACTGTAAATTCATCAAAAGTATTTGCCAATTTTCTTAGCTCTTCTGCTTTATTTTCTGTAATTTTTGAATCTCCTAATGCTTCATAAATTTTTCTTTGTTGTTGTTCATTTAATTTAGAAAGTTGTTCTCCTGCTCTTACAGATAAAGAATCATCATCACATTTCGCTTGATATTCAGGTATTAAATTAGTTAAACTTAAATATCTATAAAATGTCTGTCTTGACTCTTCACTAGCTAATTGCTCTTTTTCTTCATCTGATAAATTTTCTTCTACCTTATCAATATCATATCTTTTTCTTTTCTTAATTTCATCTTTCAGCTTATATGCTTTTGCCCTTTCCATAGTTGTCATATTTTGTCTTTGAACTATGTTAGTATCAATCATAATCATCTGTGCTGTATCATCATCAACATCTTGTATTATTGCAGGTATTTTTTCCTTTCCGAGCTCTTTAAATGCTCTTGCTCTATTATGACCAGCTAATATTTCGTATTTATTATTTTCTAACCTTCTAACTATAATTGGATTTTGAAGTCCTATTCTTTCTATTGAATCTTTAAGCTCCTTCATTTCATCGTTTGAATACACTTTAAACGGTTGATTTTTAAAAGGAACTAGGTTATCTAAGTTAAATTCCTCAAAACTTTTTTTTACATTAATTTCTTCTTTTATTTGTGATTCATCATTTTTTGAAAATTTTTTGTATGGATTAAAAATTTCATTTCCCATATCTATACCTCTCTTTCTCCTATTTTTTGTAAAAAAATTGAGAGAAGGATTTGCCCTCTATTATTTTTATATTAAATTTTTAATTAAAACTGTAAAATTTTGGCTTACACCAAAACAGCAAATTTTTCATATATATCAAGCATTTTCTAATTTGTTCCTACGGTATGGAACATACGGGGGTAAAATCTCCTGGGTGCGAAAATAGCACAATCCATTTGCCTTTATAGTTACTTAATTTAATATTTCCCATTGTTGTTGTTGCCTCAAAATCCGGAGCATATTGTCCTATTTTTATAATTCCATTCATCATTATCTCATAATCCATAAAAAATAAACCTCCTACATAATTTGATATATATTATGCAGGCAGGTTTTTCCTTGTGATTATAGTCACAAATTTTGAAGGTTATTGCACTTTTATATATTTAATTTTCTAATATTTGCACTTGTGTTATATCAGATATTTTTGCTGCGAAATATGGTAATTCCTTATCCTTTTCTTTCAAAAAAATGCAAAAAGTATCATTTACTAAAAATTCTCTTGGCTCTAAATCTGGTAATAATGCTGTTGTTTTGTTCGTCATTCCCGCTTCGCTTTTTACTCTTCCACCTTTTTCATCCAAAGAAAATTCTATTGTTTGTACTGCTTTTTCTATAACATATTCTTCTCCACTGGCAAATAAAAATGGTTTAGCTTCTATTTCGTTAAATTCCTTTTTTAATTTAAAGTCTATATTTGGAATTTTTACTATTTCATCTTCTTCTATATTTTTACTTCCCTTAAAATTCTCGTTATTTTCTTTAATCTCTGCATAAATTTTTCCAAATGTATTTGCTTTGTTTCCTCTTGAGATAATTACTTCATCATTAGATTTTGTTAATAATTTTATTGCAAAGTCTTCTTTTGAATTATAATATAATACCTTAACTTGCTCCCTTACTTTTTCAGATGTTTTCTTTTTTATTCCAAAATATTTTACATTTTCCCAATCTTTAAACTTTCCTTTTTCTAATCTGTCAAATACTTTTGGAAATTCAAACTCTTTTTTTAGCATAGAATATAGAAAGTAATCCTTATCTCCTGACTCATTCCAATTAAAATCATCTAATATATCACTTGTTTCGTTAAATTTTCTTTTTATTTCTTTTTCTATCTGCTTTTTTAATTCAATTGTTGGCTTGCCATATACCTTATAATAACTATCTTCTGATAAACATTCTGTATTAAATGTCCCTTTATTTAAATTCCTTACTACATCTAATTGTGGCGTAAATTCTATATCTTTTTTTGCAAGTTCATTCTTCAAATCATTCCATATTAAATTAAATGTACCACACCAAACCGTATCATCTGCTATTTTATCTTCCAAAGAAAGCACCACATTCATTTTATCTGCCGAAGCCACTGGTGCACTATACTTTTTTCCCCATGTACTAAATAACACAGGTTTATTGTTTTTCATTCTGTTTGTATCTATTATAAAAAGCGTTCCAAATACAATAGCCAATACAAATAAAATAACTAGTAATAATTTCCAAACTCCATTTTTCATTATATCACCATTTCCTTCCTAAAATTTTTTCTTTACCCCCACATTATAAAACAGTAAAACTATTTTATCAATAGCTTTACTGTTTTATTATTTGCCTATAAACATTTGTACATATATTTTTCCATATTTTGAACCATTTATTACTCCAATCCCAGTATAATTAAAACTACTATTTAGTATATTAGCTTTATGTCCAGAAGAGTTCATCCATGCAGTTACTGCCGCACTATTACTTGAATTTCCGGCTATGTTTTCTCCTGCTGTTCTATAAGATACCTTAAAATTGTTTAGCATATTAAATGGTGAACCATATGTAGGTGAAGTATGTGAAAAGTAGTTATTGTTTACCATGTCTTGTGCTTTTATTCTTGCTACTCTTTGCACTTCATAATCTATTTTTAATGGACTTAAACCATTTTGACTCCTTTGTTGATTAATTAGATTAAATACTTCCCATTCATCTGAAGTTAAATTTGTTGTATTAGTTGTATTATTATTTGAATCATTATTGTTTAAACCTGTTCCTGTTCCAGTATTAGAATAAATTGGCTTTATATACTTTTTACTTACTGCTCCTATATAATTGCTATCTAATTGTACCACATACCAATCTCCAATCCCTGCAAATACCCTAATATATTCATTCTTTTTTACTGTTGCAACTATTGGAAATTTTGTACCTGGTCCGCTTCTAACATTTAGTAAACTTGCTGTAACTAATCCTGTTGTAAAATCAACATTATAATAATGATCCATTCCTAAAGATATTGTTACAACTGATAATGTAATTATCATAATCGCTAATACACTTATCTTAAACAAAACACTTTTCTTTAACTTTATAACCACCCTATTATCTCCGCCCTTTCTAAAGCAATGTTTAATCCTCCTAATTAATTTTATTAAGTATAGTAAGTCCCTATTCACTATCACCTATAATATTTTTTCTATAAGTTCATCTCTATTCTTACTTGATAATAAAACTGGTGGTATATCTAAAACCGTTTTTGCTCCATAATCCTTTATCAAACTTAATTTATAAACAGCTCTTGCATATGCTACTAAAACACTGGCTGTAAATTCTGGATTAGAATCCAATTTTAAAGAATACTCTACTATTTGCTTTTTTTCTGTACTTGTAAAACCAGAACAAATTACACTTCCTCCATGTGGCATTTGATTATGTTTTTCTTTTAATTCTTGTTCTGTAATAAAATGAATTATTACTTTGTAACCTTCAAAATAATTTTTCATATTTATTATTTTTTGCTTTATATCTTCTAAATCAGCCCCCTCCTCTGGTACCACAAAACATTCTCTTAAGTGTTTTTGCTCATTCGTTAAACATAGTATTTCTCCTCTTCTGGCTTTCTCTATTTCACTATCTATGGGAATTGTATATTGTATTGCATTTTTTACTCCATTTATTTTTCTTATTGCATCAGAATGTCCTTGACTTACCCCTTTCCCCCAAAAAGTATATGTGTGTGCATTCGGAATTATCGCTTCTGAATACAATCTGTTTATTGAAAAAAGTCCCGGATCCCAGCCTGCTGATATAAGAGATATTGTATTACTTTCCCTGTTTATTCTATTAATTTTCTCTATATATTCTGGTATATTTTTATGTGTGTCAAAACTATCTACTGTATTATATATTTTTGCAAATTGCGGAACTTGATTTGGCAAATCCTTTGCAGAACCCCCACACATAATTACAACATCTATTTTTTTTCTGTATTGTTCCATATCTTCTATTTTTATCAATGGTACCGCTGTTTGTATGTCTCTTCGAGAAAAAATAGCAACTAATTCCATATCTTTGCTATACTTTATTGCCTCTTCAACACCTTTTCCTAAGTTTCCATATCCACAAATTCCAATTCGTATCATAAAAACCTCCTAAACTTATTATATGTTTAAGAGGTTGTTAAATTAACTTAAATTTTAGCACTCATTAAATTTGATGAAGAATACCTTTTTAGACCTTTGGTCTTTTTCTTTTTTGTGCATGGTATGCTACTTCTTCTTTTATTATATCTGGCGTTATTTCCGAAAATGCCTTTCCTATTTTTATTAATGTTCCAGGAAGTATCATAAATTTATTTTTTAGCATTTTATCTATTGCATATTGGGCTACTTTTTCACTTGATAATCCTGGTATTTTAAATTTTACATTCGCAACCTTATTAAAATTTGTGTCTACTGGCCCTGGACATAGCAAACTTATTTTTACATTTGATTTTTTCTTTTTTAGTTCTTTTCTAACTGCTCTCGTTAGTGCAACAACATAGTTTTTTGTTGCATAATATGTTGCCATTAGTGGTCCTGGCATAAATCCAGCTATTGATGCTACATTTAATATATTTCCTTTGTCTTTTTTTATCATGTCTTTTAAATATAGTTTTGTTAATATATGCACAGCTGTTATATTTGTATTTATCATAGTTATTTCTTTTTCTAAATCTGTTTCTGCAAATTCTCCAAATAAGCCAAATCCCGCATTGTTTATTAATACATCTATATTTTTTTCGTTTTCATACAATTTGTAGCAATTCTCTTTTATGTTTAAATCCATAGGGTATATTGTTATATTTATTTTATTGTTTTCTGTTTCTAGTTCATTTTTTATTTTAGTTAATCCATCTTCATTTCTAGCAACTAAAATTAGATTATAATTTAGTTTTGCTAAAATTCTTGCCATATCTCTTCCTATTCCAGAAGAAGCCCCTGTTATTAAAGCTTTCATATTTAATTCTTCCTCCATCTATGGTTTATGTTTGTAAGGTATCCGGGTGTTTCTGCTGTGTCTATAACTGCATAGGTTTTGTCTGTTATATTATTGTTATATGTTGTTCCGTTGCCACCAATTATATTGGTACAATTCGAAAACATACTTGTTGAATTTGTAACCGCTGTTGTCGTCCATCCTGTGCTTGTCTCTGCATTAAATTCACTTACATATATTGTTGTTAAAGCTTTACAATTATTAAACATAGTTCTCATGGTTATTACATTAATTGTATTAAAGCCACTTAAATCTAATGTTGTTAAAGCCATACAACCACTGAACATAGTTTGCATATTTGTTACGCTACTTGTATTAAAATTACTTAAATTTAATGTTGTTAATGCTTTACAGTTATAGAACATTTCTAACATGCTTGTTACATTACTTGTATTGAATTTACTTACATCTAATGTTATTAATTTACTACAGTTTGAGAACATAGACTGCATATTTGTTGCACCATAAGTACTAAAGTTGTCAAAAGTTATTTTTGTTAATTGTGTTAAACTTTGAAATAAATATTGTGTTTCTGTGTTTGTAGCAATTACTCCATCACTTGTAAAAGTTAATTCATATAATCCATTTCTGTCTGTATCTGTGTAATATGCCATTATGCTCTCATCTTGTTTTTCTGATGCATCAAAAGTTTCTATTGTTCCTTCTGGTTTTTCTTTTCCTAATTTAAATTCTATTGTTTCTATTTTATTTTTTATTATTGTACTATTTAAATATTTTCCAGTTGGAGCTACTCTGCTAGCAGATATTAACCTATTTATCTGCTTGTTTTTATTAATATTTGTAAGGTATCCTGGTGTTGTTGCTGTGTCTATAACTGCATAGGTTTTGTCTGTTATATTATTGTTATATGTTGTTCCGTTACCGCCTACCAATTTAGTACAATTATAAAACATCAAATCAGATTTTGTAACCGCTGTTGTAGTCCAACCTGTATTTGTTTCCGCATTAAATTCACTAACATATATTGTTATTAAACTGCTACATCCATAGAACATCCAATCCATATCTTTTACATTACTTGTGTTAAAATTGCTAATATCTAATTCTGTTAGACTTTCACATTTATAAAACATAGAATACGCACCTCCAACTCCTGTTGTGTCTAAATTACTTAAATTCAATTGTTTTAAGCTTGAACACTCATAAAACGTTGCATACATAGTTGTTAATTTATCGCTTGTTTTCCAATTTGATATATTTAATGTTTCAAGAGCTGTACAACTTGAAAACGTTTGGTGCATTGTTGTCACATTTTGTACATCCCAATCGTTTAAATCTAGTGATTTTAGGTTCTTGCAATTTGCAAATGTCCATTGCAGGTTTGTTATGTTAGTAGCAGTTACTCCTGATAAATTAAGTTCCTTTAACAAATTGCAATAGTAGAATAAGCATCTTATATTATTTTTTAATTTAAAATTACTTATATTCAAGCTTTCAAGGTTATTACAATGTTGAAACATGAATTCAAAATTATTTGTCTTTGTTGTATCAAAATGGCTTAAGTTTAAGCTTGTCAGTTTGTTACAGCCACTAAACATATATGACATATACACAACATTACTTGTGTTAAAATTACTTATATCTAGGTTTGTTAAATTTGTACATCCAGAAAACATTTTTGTAAAACTTACCGAAGCAGAAGTATCCCAATTGGATAGGTCTAAACTTTCTAGACTTGCACAATTTTGAAAAATGCCATCATCTGAAAACGCATTATTGTTACAGAAAAGTTTCACCTGACTAGTATTAAAGTTGCTTACATCTAAAGTTGTGAGGCTACTACAACCATAAAACATTCCGTACATCTCAGTTACACTTCTGGTATCAAAACCACTTACATCAAGTGTTGTTAATCCACTACACCCTCTAAACATGCTTGCCATACTTACCGCATTACTTGTATTAATGTTTTTTACATTTAAATTTACTAAACTTGAACATCCAGAAAACATTTTACAAAAACTTGTAGCCTTAGATGTATCCCAACTTGATATATCTATATTTTCTAAACTAGTACAGTCTTGAAAAGTCCCGTTAGCTCGCCATGCTTCATTACTGCAAAAAGATTTTACTTCACTGGTATTAAATTTGCTTACATCTAATGTTTTTATGCTGGCACAGTTATAAAACATCCCTTGAATGTCTGTTACATAGCTTGTATCAAATTTGCTCAAATTTATTTCTATTATTTCTTTGCAACCGCCAAACATAAAATTCATTTTATTTGCACCATATGTACTAAAATTGTCAAATTTTATGTTTTTTACGCTTGATAAATTTTGAAATAAATACCCTGCATCTTTATTTGTTGCTATTATTTCCGGACTTAAAAATGTTAATTTATACAGCCCATTTCCATCTGTATCTGTGTAATACCCCATTATACTTTTGTCTTGCTTTTCTGATGCGTCAAAACTTAATTCATTTATTGTGCCTTCTGGTGGTTGTGTTCCTTGTGCAAATTCTATTTCTTCTATTTCATTTTTTATTACCGTACCTCTTAAATATTTAGCTGTTGATCCTGACCCCGTAACTGCCATTAGTCTATTTGGTTCTGCTATTTTAAAGTTTATATATGAGCTTAATATTGTTTTTTCTGGTATTGTTTGATTTTTATATTTAAATGTTATATATAGCTCTTTTGTTTCTTTTGCTCCTATTGTTTCTCCTATATTAAATCCACTTATCTCAAATACTATGTCTGGATTGTCATAAAATTCTTCGTCATACAGTACTGCTACAAATGGATATGTTTCTTCTGAATTGTTATATATTGTTACTTTATATTTTATTTCTGAGTTTGGGTTTTGTTCTGAAAGTGATATCAAGCTTTGTAGCATTGTTCCTCTATAGTATTCTATATTAGATGCATCTACGTTTGCATCTACTCCACTTACATATGTTACATCTGTTATGAATACTCCATTTTGTGTTGTTGCTGTTATTCCTCCTGTTATTTCTGCTGTTACAGAATTTATTGCGGAATAGCCTATTCCTATAAATAATATTGCTCCTAATAACACAAATAGTATTAATGATTGTTTACTAAATTTTATATAAAATATTGGTGTGTGTACAGCACCAATAACTTTAAATTTCTTGTCGTTATATTTCACATTTTTCTCCTTGTGATCTTCTTTTTTAGTAATTTCTTCGAAGTGCGGGCGATTAAAATCGCCCCTGCAACTTATTTCTTTGCTTTTTGTTTTTTATTTTTTGCTTTTTCTCTTAATTCATTCCTTATTTCTTTTACTCCTAATACATAAACAAATAAAACGTCATTATTTATTATCATAAATTTTGTTCTTTCTTCATTCTCTGCATACATTAGTATAGGCGCTTGTATTGTATCTCTCATTTCTAATATTTCGTTAAATGTGCCTATTTTTAAAATTTTATAACCTTGTAAGTTTTCTTCGCTACTTATTTTTTGTATATTACTTTTATAGTTAAATAATATTTTTCTTAACTCTTGCTCGTACATAGTTTCTGCGCTTCTTGTTTCTAACACATATTTTATAAACATTAATAATATTATTATTCCTATGGTTAAAATTGAAACTCCTGTTATTAGAACGTATGTTAGGTCACCATATTGGCTTTCTTGTATTAGCATTTTTCCTTCGCCTTTTACTACATTTGTTGCTATGCTTACATCTACTGTTTTGGTGGTTAGTGGTACATTTAGTGTCATTACCTTTTCATCTTTATTTACTTGGCTTCCATCATATTTATTTATTACATGTAAATACATATTTACAGATAAGGTACTATTAGTGTTACTTAAATTATATACTGTTATAAATTTACTTATTTTTCTGTTATATTCATTATAGTCTATGGTGAATTTTTCGTCTATTTCCAATTGTTTCGAGTTTGTTTCTGTTGCTGGTTTACTTGCTATTTCTTCTTCAATTGTATATATTGAGTCTTCTCTGCTACCTTCCTTTACCTCTATTTGGCTAAGTATTTTATAATCATATATATAGTCTTGTTCTTCTTTTAAATCTAATTTATATTTAAATTCGGCTTCTATATCTTTTATTATACTTGCAACTACTCCTGTGCTTCCCTCCAAATATTCTCCTGTATAGAATTCATTTTCGTTTAGTCTTATTTTATATTCTACTTCTGCATTTTCTTTGTATTCGTTATAATAGTTTTTACTTAGTATTGCATATGTTGCTATAAGAATAATAGCTACTAGTATTACTACAAAACTTCCTACAGCTAATTTTATTTTGTGTCTTCTTCTCTTTCTCTGATGTTGCAATATAGTATCTTGATTTACTTCTCCCATCTTTTTATCCTCCGATTTTTACTTATTAATTATGTCATTTAATAATAGTGTAATTTTTCCTATATATGGTATTTTACCTTTAACTATTCCAACTATGTTTTTTTGTGTTCTAAAGCCTTTATCTTCCTGTTGGTTTGCATCCCCTTTTGTATAATATCTTATTTCTTCTCCAACACTCTTTTTATCAATTATTCTATGAATCACAAAAACATTTTCTGTTTTAAATACAATTATTTCTCCTATTTCTAGTTCTTCTTTTTCATAGCGTTCATATATTATAATATCGCCTTTATTTATAGTACCTGTCATACTTCCTGTGCCTATTACTAAAGTTCCATATCTGAATCTACAAGAAACTACCATTATTAGCAGTGATACTAATATACACAGTATTACGCATATTATCATTTCTTTTCTTTTTTCACTCACTGCTACAATCTGCACTCTTTTTGAGTACAAATTCTCTAGCAAAACATATGTCACGTATGGCACAACAATTCCTATTATTGCTCTAAATAATATATCTATGTCTGGTGTTATTGGTATAATATACATATACATTAATGTTATTATTCTATAACATATTACTGCTTTGTAATTTCCGTATTTTGTTACAATATAGTTGTACAGCACATTGTTAGCTATTGCAGTAAATATTGTATAGCTGACTAATGTAAAATAATCTTTTAATGTTTTTATACTGCTTATATTTGTTGATATTATTATTTCTAATAATATCATTGCTATTAAAATTATTAGATTAGCCTTTTTTTGTTGTTTTATTAATATCTGCTTTCTAATAATTTCTGATGATATTATTATTACTACATATGGTATTATATAGTTTATTATAGACCATTTGCTAAATTTTACTACAGAGCTATAAAAGCCCAATTTTATTCCTAGCATATATAAAATTGCTACATAAATTATAGCAATTGTACTTACTAAAAGTATCATCTGCTTTTTATATATAGTTTCTGTTTTTTGGCCTTTAATAAATTTTATTGCTATTACCATAAATACTAATAATACTGTCATTATTATTGTTCTTGTTATATATTCATTAAAAATGAGAGCTAAAAGGAGAACTAAAATTAATGAAAACTCTATTATATATAATCTAAGTCTATCACTATTCATAATTCCTCCTTTTGCTTTTCTTATCCATTTTAATAATTATGGTTGTACTGGATCTGCATTAATTGACATATTTACTGTTGTTGCTACTGGATCATCAGTTACTGGTGTTTTAATTAGTTCAACTGTTAGTTCTACTTCTACAGTTGCATCTTTTGCTAATTCCATTGTATTGTTTTCTGCTAATCCTGTAACTGTTTTTGTAGCTTTAAAATAAGTTGTGTTTTCAACTACTGGGTCATTTACAGTTAATTTAGCTGTTAAATCTGGACTTGCATTTTTTATTGTATATTTAGCTGTTACTTTATCTCCTTTTGCTGTTAAGCCTGCAACTTCAAATTTAGCATTTGTATCATCTGTTAATGTTGCTGTTGCTGTTACACTTGCGTCAAGGTTTTCACCTTTTGTTACTGTAGGAGTACCTTCAAATTTTACTACAAAGTTTCCTTGTTTAGTTGTTGCACCTGCAGTACCAGAGATTTTCAAAGGTATAGTTGTTATTGCTGCATATCCAATTCCTATTGCTAATATAGCAACTAGCACTACTATCCCTATAACTTTCTTTTTATTATTCATGATTTTTCCCTCCTTTGTTTATATAATACTATTTATTAATCTATAAATCAATACTTTTTTGTTTCTTGTTTATTGTTAAATTGGCTCAAATGGTTTTAATTTATTACATTTCGGGCTATATATTACATTTCAATTGCGTTTGTATTACATTTTCATTACAAACATTGCATAATAAAAAACAACCAGCTTGCATTGTCTGATTGTTTTAGCAGTAAAATTTGATTTGAGGAATATCATTAGAAATTATATTAAAATAAGATAAATAATAATAAAATAGCTTGTATCCTTAGATACAAACTATTTACAGTAATTTTTCTATGGTAGCGAGGGGGGGATTCGAACCCTCGACCTGTCGGGTATGAACCGAATGCTCTAGCCAACTGAGCTACCTCGCCATATAATAAAATTAAAAGCCCCATATAGTGTATGGTGGCTTGAAGTGGAATCGAACCACTGACACGGGGATTTTCAGTCCCCTGCTCTACCAACTGAGCTATAAAGCCATACCCTTATATAAAAAAATGGCGACCTGGAACGGGCTCGAACCGTCGACCTCTAGCGTGACAGGCTAGCGTTCTAACCAACTGAACTACCAGGCCATAGATTTTTATATATAGAAATGGTGGGCGCAATAGGGCTCGAACCTATGACCTCCTGCTTGTAAGGCAGATGCTCTCCCAGCTGAGCTATGCGCCCATTTCCTACGACTTCCTTAGTATACTAAATTTATTACAAATTGTCAATACATTTTTTGAAATTTTCAAAATATTTTTTTCACAATTAGGGACTGTCCCCAATTGTGAAATTTACTCCTATTATTCCTCCTATTATCCCTGCTAAGATTGCTGAAATTATCATTATTATGGACTTGAGGCTTAGCTGAAGTCCAGAAAACACTATGCTTGATGAAACATATAAAAAAGTTATATATATTAATCCTACTATGCCTCCATTTATCATACCATTTTTATTTATATTTCTTGTACTTTTTGCGCTCCCTATTAGAATACTTATAGCTGTTATTATAATTACTATTGGTGTTATTGTACTTTCTGGTATATTAGAATATGTTAGTATTGTTGCAAATATAAATAAAAAAATAAATGTTAATATAATTGCAAAAAGACTTCCTTTTACTATTCTAATTATGTTTTGCTCTTGTTTACTTCTTTCCATTTTATTTATTTTTTCCATTGTGACCTCCTTTAGTTTTTTATAATTATTCTTTTACATTTGTATTCTTGTTTTTGTGTTTTAGAACAATTGCTTTTTGCAAAAAAAATAATGTGCTTATAGCACACTATTTTTTTATTATTTATTTTGTTCAAGGTAATCTTCTATATTAATTTCCTTGCCTTCATATACCATATAATATTTATTCACTCCTGCACTTAATACTGAATAAACGTTTTTTAGTGCAAATTGTATTTTTGTTTTTCCTGTTCCATCAACTAATCCATATGCATTATTCTTTTTTGCAACAATTAGTTCATATTTTGGTATTACGACTACAGGGTCTGCTATAGATTTATACTTTTCTGTACAACCTATTTCATCATATTCCAAACCTAAAACCTCTTGCCCATCTGTGTTATACATTCCCCATTTTTTATCTTTCATGACAGGAATATATTTATCTAGCATTATATATTGATTATCTATAGAAGGATATTTAGTAGCGTCAACACCTATTTGGTCGTATTCTGAATATACTATTGTTTTTCCTTCTTTATTTATTATTCCAAATTTTTTGTTTATAGCCACTAAGTATAGTTGATTATTTATTTGCTCTATATTGTCATACTCTGGTGGAATTATAGGGGTTGCTTCATATGTTATTATTCCAACTTTATTATCATCTGTTTTAACTATAAAGCTTTTTAATGATTCGATAAATTTTATGCTTTTATATTTTGTACCTATTATAGTTTGCCCTTTTAAATCACAAACCCCAAATTTCTTCTCATCATTTTTTACAACCATCATTCCATATAATATTGCCTTTTGATTACTATAATTAACATCTTCACCTACAAGTGCCGAAGTTTTTTCGAATTTTGTACCTTGAGCCGTATATGATGTTACTAATTTTGAAAGTGTATATATATCTATTTTATTATTTTCTTTGTTGTATGAAATTGCTACATTACATCCATTTGATATTCCATTTATAGATGCATATAATTCTCCATTAATTTTTTTTACTGGTTCATCAATTTCAAAATATTCATAATTACTTACTTCATTTGTTGTAATTATCTTTTTATAAATCTGATTAGAATCTAACACATATGAGGTAACCTCATCTTTATTTTTTATATAACATTTGTTTTTGTCTTCTATGTATGATTGTTTGTATTCTCCATCAAACACTTCATATCCCACCTGTTTAGCAAATGTTTTTATTGGAATGTATATTTTGTCTCCTTCAAAAACTATTTTGCTATCCATTATTTTTGTATTGTCTGCACCATCAATAAATATTTTTAACGCTTTTTTCTTCTGAACATATAAAAGTCCTATTAAAATAATTATTAAAATTGAAATCACACTTAATATAACAATAGTGGTTTTAAGTGTTTTTTTTATCTTTTCTTCATTGCTAGATTTCGTGTTTCTATTACCAGTAAGATCCATATTTTATTACATTCCTTTCTTTCAGGTTCGCTTTTTCTAGCTCGTAACCATTTTTTATTCTTTTGTATAACCATATTTAGCGTAAAATTCTTTTTTAAAATTCAGCAAGTTGTCATTCTCTATTTCTATTCTAACTCTTTCCATTAATTTAGTCAAGAATCTTAAATTGTGAATTGATAATAATCTTACTCCCAATATTTCATTTGCTTTTATCAAATGTCTTATATATGCTCTTGTATAATTTTTACAAGTATAGCAGTCACATTCTGAATCAAGTGGTCCCCAATCTTTTGCATATACTGCATTTCTTACTACCACTTTTCCATTAGATGTCATTGCTGTTCCATTTCTAGCAATCCTTGTTGGCAATACACAATCACACATATCTATTCCAGCAAGAGCTGCCTCTATTAGGTAATCTGGACTACCAACTCCCATAAGGTATCTAGGTTTATTTTCTGGCATTAATGGAGTGGTATATTTTAATATTCTTAGAAATTCTTCAGTTGGTTCTCCTACACTTATTCCTCCTATTGCATATCCTGGAAAATCCAATTTAATTAAGTCTTCTGCACTTTGCTTTCTTAAATCTTCATAAAATCCGCCTTGTATTATTCCAAATAGCCCCTGTTTATCTGTATTTTTGTGTGCTTCTTTACACCTAACAGCCCACCTTGTTGTTCTTTCCATTGATTGTTTTGTATATTCATATGTAGCTGGGTATTCAACACATTCGTCAAATGACATTATTATATCTGCTCCCAACGCTTCTTCTATTTCCATTACTTTTTCTGGTGAAAAGAAGTGTTTACTTCCATCTAAATGTGACTTGAACTCCACCCCTTGTTCTGTTATAGTTCTTAAATCACTTAAGCTAAAAACCTGAAAGCCTCCACAATCTGTCAGTATTGGTCTGTCCCACCTCATAAAATTATGCAATCCGCCTGCTTCTTTTACTAATTCATGTCCTGGTCTTAAGTATAAATGATATGTATTTGATAATATAATTTGTGCTTTTACTTCTTCTTTTAGTTCTTCAGGCGTTAAAGATTTTACTGTTGCCTGTGTTCCTACAGGCATAAAAATTGGTGTTTGTATGTCTCCATGTGGAGTATGTACTATTCCTCTTCTAGCACCACTATTTTTGTCAACATGTAATAATTCATATGTTATTGCTGATTTCATTCTTGTTTCCTTTCCTAAAATGCAAATAATTTTTTATATATTTAATTGTTTTATAATATAGCCATTGCATCTCCAAAAGAAAAAAATCTATATTTTTCTTTGACCGCTTCCTCATATGCATGCATTATATAATCTTTACCTGCTAACGCTGACACTAGCATTATTAAAGTAGATTCTGGTAAATGAAAATTTGTAATTAAACCATCTATACATTTAAATTTATAACCTGGATAGATGAATATTCCTGTATCTGCTTCTATTGGTTTTACATATCCATTTTCATCTGCAATACTTTCTAACACTCTACAAGAAGTTGTCCCAACAGCTATTATTCTGTGTCCTTCTTTTTTTGCTTTATTTATTTTTTCTACATCTTCTTGTTTAATGTAAAAATGCTCTGTATGCATAGCATGTTCTTCTACATTTTCTTCTTTAACTGGTCTAAAGGTACCTATTCCCACATGCAATGTTACATTTGCTATATCTATTCCTTTTTGTCTAATCTCTTCTAATAGCTCATTTGTAAAGTGTAGACCTGCTGTTGGCGCCGCTGCTGAGCCTTCATACTTTGCATACACTGTCTGATATCTATCTTTTTCTTTTAGTTTTTCGTGAATATATGGTGGTAATGGCATAAGTCCAATTTTATCTAAAATTTCGTTAAAAATTCCTTCATATGTAAATTTAACTTTTCTATTTCCACCATTCATTATTTCTAATATCTCTGCCTGTAATATTCCATTTCCAAATATTACTTTTGTTCCTTCTTTTAAACGTCTACCCGGTCTAACCATAACTTCCCAATAGTCGCCTTCAATTCTATTCAAAAGTAAAAATTCTACATTTATTCCTGTTTCTTCTTTTATTCCATATAGTCTTGCTGGTATTACTTTTGTATTATTTCTTACAAGACAGTCTCCTGGTTTTAGATAATTTATTATATCTTTGAATATTTTGTGTTCTATTGTTTTATTCTTTTTATCTAAAACCATTAATCTTGACTCGTCTCTATTTTTTATTGGAACTTGTGCAATTAGTTCTTGTGGCAGATTATAATTAAAATCTGATACTTTCATTTTGTTACTCCTTAATTACTTGACTGCATCTATGGCATATTGTAGGATTTTCTTTGTCTTCTCCTACTGTTGTAGAATACATCCAACATCTTTCACATTTTTCTCCTTCTGCCATTTCTACTTTTATGCCGATTTTTTCTTTTTCTTTTCTCAAATTTTCTTCAACCTGTAAATCTGAAACAATAAATACTGTTTTTAATATTTCTAAATTATTTTTTATAAACTCGTAATCTTTGTCATTTGCATATAATGTTATCTTTGCATTCAAAGAGTGTCCTATAATTTTGTCTGCTCTTGCTAACTCTAAGTTTTTAGATACCAACTCTTTTAGTTCTAATATCTTATTCCATTTCTCTGTTAGTTCTTTATTGTCATATTGTTCATTAACCTCTGGGAAATATGTTAGCATAACACTTTCTATTTGTTCATTTTTCGTGTGTGGCATATATTTCCATATTTCTTCAGCTGTATAGCATAAAATTGGAGCTAATATTTTTACTAATGTATTTAATATTTCATACATTGTTGTTTGTGCTGCTCTTCTTTCTATAGAGTCCTTTTTAGAAGAGTATAATCTATCTTTTATTATATCTAGATAAAAATTACTCATATCTGTTACGCAAAATTGATTTATATCGTGATATACAATATGAAAATCGTACTTGTCATAATTATTCGTACAATCTTTAATAAGTTTATTTAGCCTTGTTAAAGCCCATTTATCTATTTCTTGTAACTTATTATATTCTACAGGTTCTTCTGGGTTATAGTCAGAAATATTGCCTAATATATATCTTGCTGTGTTTCTTATTTTTCTATAAACTTCTGCTATTTGTTTCATAATATCTTGTGATACCGTTATATCTGATTTAAAGTCTGAAGATATTACCCATAGTCTTAGTATATCTGCTCCGTATTGTTTTATTGCATCTTGTGGATTTACACCATTACCTAATGATTTAGACATTTTTCTTCCATCCATGTCTATTAAAAATCCATGTGTTAAAACTTGTTTATATGGTGATTGACCTGTTGTTGCAACTGCTGTTAACATAGATGATTGGAACCATCCTCTATATTGGTCATTTCCCTCTAGATATAAATCTGCTGGGTATGGTAAACCTCTTTCAACCAATACGCCTTGATGTGAAGAACCAGAGTCAAACCAAACATCCATAATGTCAGTTTCTTTTTTAAAGTGTGTATGCCCACATTCACATTTTGCTCCTTCTGGCATCAACTCTTCTTCTGTCATATCAAACCAAGCATTAGACCCTTTTTCTCTAAATATTTTTTGAATTTTTTCTATGCTTTCTTTTGTAATATATTCTTTTCCACATTCTTTGCAATAGAATATTGGTATTGGTACACCCCATGTACGTTGTCTAGAAATGCACCAGTCACTTCTATCTTTTACCATGTTTAATATTCTATCTTCTCCCCATGCTGGAATCCAATCAACTTTCTTTATTTCTTCTATAGCTTTTTCTCTAAAGCCATCTATTGAAGCAAACCATTGATCTGTTGCTCTAAATATAATTGGATTTTTACATCTCCAACAATGTGGATATGAGTGAACTAATTCTTCTTTTTGCAATAATGCATTATTTACTTCTAGCCATTTAATTATTTCTGCATTTGATTTTTCATAGAATAACCCTTTAAATGGTCCTGCTCCTTCTGTCTGATAGCCTTTTCCATCTACTGTTACTACTATTTCTAATCCATTTTTCATTCCACAAAGATAATCTTCTTTACCATAACCAGGTGCAGTATGTACAGCCCCTGTACCTGTACCCAATTCTACCAATATTGTATCTTCACTACCTAATACAACTTTTGAGTTTCTGTCTAAAAATGGATGTTTACATTGTATTCCTTCTAGATCTTTCCCCTTTAATTGTTTTATAGTTTTATAATTTTCTATTTTAGCTAGTTGCATTACTTTATCTACAAGTTCTGTTGCTATTACTAATTTTTCTTTTCCCGTGTCTACAACACTATATTCAAATTCTTCTCCTACAGTTATTCCTGTATTTCCTGGAAGTGTCCAAGGCGTAGTAGTCCAAATTACTATATATGTGTCTTTTTCATCTAACTTTCCTTTTCCATCTGCCACCATAAATTTTACATATATTGATGTTGTTTTTACATCAGCATATTCTATTTCTGCTTCTGCTAATGCTGTTTCACAGTCTGTACACCAGTATACAGGTTTTAGACCTTTATATATATAACCTTTTTGGTACATTTCTCCAAATACGCCAATCTGTCTTGCCTCAAATTCTGGCTTTAATGTTATATATGGGTTTTCCCAATCGCCTAAAACTCCTAATCTTCTAAATCCCTCAGTTTGTTTTTGAACAAAACCTAATGCAAAGTCTCGACATGTATTTCTAAATTTTATAACTCCTATTTCATCTTTATTAAGCCCTAATACTTGTATTGCTCTTTTCTCTGTTGGCAATCCATGTGTATCAAAACCTGGTATAAAAGGAGTATAATACCCCTTTAAATTTTTATATCTTACCACCGTATCTTTAAGTACCTTATTTAAAGTATGTCCTAAATGGATTTCTCCATTTGCATATGGAGGTCCATCATGTAATACAAATGGTGTTTTTCCCTCATTCTTCTTTAACATTTTTTCATACAGTCCATTGTCATACAACTCTTCTTTTATTTTTGGTTCATTTTCTGGTAAATTTCCTCTCATCGGAAAATCTGTACTTGGCAAGTTAAGTGTTTTGCCATAATCTTTTTTTTCTTCTTCCACTTTATTTTCCCCTTCCTGTTCTTTTTTAGTAATTTCTTCGAAGTGCGGGCGATTAAAATCGTCCCTACATTTTTCAATGTATGTTAAAAACCATTCCGCCCTTTTTAGGACGAAATGGTTTTGTTTCCGCGGTACCACCTAAATTAGATAATTTAATATTATCTCTCTTAATATCTTTAACGCAAGATTTACGGTTTAATTTACTTATTTCTGTTCAATTAAACAACATAAAAGGTGATAATATATATTTTTCATATACCAAAATTTCAGCAAGTATTTGGCTCTCTAAATATTACTAATTTATATATTGCGTCCTTTATTATCGCTTTTTTTATAATTATTTCATATAGTAACACTTTTTTGCTTATTTTTCAAGTGTTTGTGTTGTTATTTTAATAATAATATTAATAGTGTTCCTATTAACATTCCTTGTTTCATTTCTTCTGTTATCTCAAATTCGCTTTCTGTTGCATTTTTTACTTCTTCTGCTGTTGCTTCACTAATCTTCATCTTTTTTATGTCTTGATATTTAAAATTAACCTTATATTCTATTTCTTGTCCAGGTTCCAAATTTTCTATTTTTAAATATTTATTTCCTATATTCACATCTCTAAGTGTAGAAAATTCAAATTTTATGTACTTTTCATTAATTGTTTCTTCTGTATTATTTTTTATCTTTCCATTTACATATCCATTAACATAGGTTGCTTTTGCTTGTTCAATAGTTATGTTAGGATTTTCTACTTCTATTTTACTATCCTCTATTGCCTTGTATGTTCCATTTATATATAAATAAATCATTACATTTGAAAATACAAATAATAGTGCAATTATTAAGATATACATTATTATATTGTGCATTCTTTTTCTTTTATCTATGCACCAAAAGTCCATATAATCACTCATTTTGTTCCCCTTTCTTATTTATATAGGAATTTTATATTTTTCTAAATACTCCTCCAACTTTTCCTAGAATTTGGCAATCTGGAACTATAATAGGATCCATTGTACTATTTTCTGGTTGCAATCTTATATGGTCTTTTTCTTTATAAAATGTTTTTACTGTTGCTTCATCTCCTATTAAAGCTACAACTATTTCACCATTTTCTGCTGTGTTTTGTTTTTTTACTAAAATATAATCTCCATTTAAGATTCCAGCTTCTATCATGCTTTCTCCTCTAACTGTTAGCATAAAGCTTTCACAATTTCCAACAAAGTCTAGTGGAATTGGAAATGTATCTGTTACATTCTCAACTGCTAAAATAGGTTCTCCAGCTGTAATTTTTCCAATTACAGGAACCTCTACCATTTCTTTACCTGTATATAGATTTTTAGGTTCTGCCTTTTTGTTTCTTTCTTTTCCGTCTTCCCCTTTTAGTAATCTTAATGTTCTACCTTTTTGTTCTTCTTTTTTAATATACCCCTTTTGCTCTAGTCTAGATAAATATCCATGTACCGTAGCAGTAGATTTTAGATCAACAGCTTCTCCTATCTCTCTTACTGATGGTGGATAACCGTTTTTGTTTATTTGCTTTTCTATAAATTTTAATATTGCCTTTTCCCTTTTATTAATGCCAGTTTTTAGTTTTTTTTCTCTCACTATAAATCACTCCTTCTTTTATCTGCCAATATAATATCATACAAACAAATAAATGTCAAACAAAAGTTTTAAATTTTAATCATACCATTCTAATTCCCAATCCACTACTCTTACAGTATCACCTTCTTGTACCCCTGCTTTTTTCAACGCTTGATTTACTCCTAAGTCATCTAAGCATTTATGGAAATAATGTAGTGATTCATTGTCTTCTACATTTACTCTTCTCATTACCCTTTGTACTGCTGGACCGTCAACAACAAAGATTTTTCCTTCTTTATATATTGTAAATTGTGATTCATCTTTTAATTCATATATTTTTTTATCTTTTTCTACTTCTACAAGATCTTCTTTTGGTAATTCTTTCAATTCTTGCGAAACCTTATTTAAAAGTTCTTTTATTCCTTCTCCTGTAACTGCTGATATTTTAAATATTTCCAATTTTTCTTTTTTAGCTAATTCGCTTAATTCTTTATAAAGTGTTTCATCTTGCATACTATCTATTTTGTTTGCTACTATTATCTGCTTTCTTTTGCTTAATTTTTCACTATATTTTTTTAGCTCATTGTTTATAATCTTAAAGTCTTCTACTGGATTTCTTCCTTCCGAGCCAGATACATCTATTACATGTAATAACAATCTGGTCCTCTCTATATGTCGTAAAAATTGAAGTCCTAACCCTGTTCCTTCGCTTGCACCTTCTATAATTCCAGGTATATCTGCAATTACAAAGCTGTCTCCATATTCACTCTTTACAACTCCCAAATTAGGTTCTAATGTTGTAAAGTGATAATCCGCTATTTTAGGCGTTGCTGATGTTGTTACTGATAAAAACGTTGATTTGCCTACATTTGGAAATCCAATTAGTCCAACATCTGCTAATAATTTTAATTCAAGTATTAATTCTTTTTCTTCCCCTTTTTCTCCTTGCTGTGAAAATCTAGGAGCTTGTCTGGTTGAAGTTGCGAAGTGTGAATTTCCTTTTCCACCTCTTCCTCCTAATATAATTAGCTCTTTTTCGCCTTTTTCCGACAAATCTGCCAATACTCTTCCAGTGGCTGAATCCTTTATTATAGTTCCCAATGGTACTTTAATAGTAAGATCTTCCCCACTTTTTCCATATCTATGTCCGCCTTCTCCATTATTACCATTTTCCGCTTTAAATTTCTTTTTGTATCTAAAATCTATTAATGTATTAGCGTCTGGATCCACTGCAAAGTAAACATCTCCTCCTTTGCCACCATCTCCTCCATCTGGTCCTCCTGCTGCTACATACTTTTCACGACGAAAAGAAACAGCTCCATTACCTCCATCGCCTGCTTTTACAATTATTTTTACATAGTCAGTAAACATTATCTTACCTCTTTCATATATTCTTTTTTAGCTTTTATAAATTCCTCTGTCTTTATCATTTCTATCTCTTCTTGTGTCAATTTTTCTACACGATATTTTTGTCCAAATTCTTTTTGCTTGCTTTCTTCTAATTGTTCTGCTAATTGACTTTCTTCTCTTGCAAATATTTTATCTTCTTGGAAAATGTTTTATATACAATTAATTTATCCGTAATACCTTCTGCTGTTCCTGTATATTTTACCCCTGTTTCTAATACTTCATAAATATTCTTTTGTATTAAATCTTTTCCTTTAAAATGTTTGCATAAATCACCTTTTTTAAACATATTTTCTCGTATAATCAATTATAAATATCTAATTGATTATTCCTTTCTTTTAAATATATTATTTTTGGGCACACAAGTTTGTTTTTTATATAAAGGACAAAAGTGACCCGTCCCCAAATGTCTTTTAGTAATCTAATTTCATTGCTTTTTTTACTTTTTTCATTGTTTCTTTAGCTGTTTTTTGAGCTTTGGCTGTTCCTTCCATTAATATTTTATCTACTATTTCTGGGTGTTCTTCATAATATGCTCTTTTTTCTCTCATTGGCTTTAGAAATTCGTTAATATTTTTTGCTAATTGCTTTTTGCACGCTACACATCCTCTTTCTCCTGCTCTACATTCTTTACAAACTGTAGAATATTCTTCTAAATTTGTAAACAAGTTATGATAATATGCAACCATACATATATCTGGATTTCCCAAGTCATCTTTTTTTATTCTATTAGGGTCTGTTACCGCGCTCATAACTTTTTTATTAACTTCTTCCTCACTGTCAGATAAATATATTGCATTTCCTAAGGATTTACCCATTTTTTCATTTCCATCTAGCCCTTTTATTCTTTTTCCTTTAGATAGCACTGCCTCTGGCTCTTTTAATGTCTCTCCATAAATACTATTAAATTTTCTTACTATTTCTCTACATTGTTCAATTAAAGGAAGTTGATCCTCTCCTACAGGTACTAGTTCGCCATCAAAACATGTTATATCTGCTGCTTGACTTACAGGATACCCCAAGAACCCATATGTTACACTTTCGCCAAATAGTTCTTTTTTCTGAGCTATTTCCGTCTTTACTGTAGGGTTTCTTTGCAGTCTTGCTATTGTAACTAGGTTTGAATAAAAGACTGTAAGTTCCGCTGTTTCTGGTATCATAGATTGAATATATATTGTGGTTTTCTCAGGGTCTATCCCTATAGATAAATAATCTAATGCTACTTGTCTTACATTTGCTCTGACTTTGTCCGGATTGTTAAAGTTATCTGTTAATGCCTGAACATCTGCTATTAATATATATAAATCATACTCTCCACTATTTTGCATTTCTACTCTCTTTTTTAAAGACCCAAAATAGTGCCCTATATGTAATTTTCCGGTTGGTCTATCTCCTGTCAAAACACGTTTTTTACTTTTCATAGTAAAATCTCCTTTTTTAAATTTATTATACATTTTTCTTATATAATTATAAGGTAAATATTGCCTATTTGCAAGTATTATGACAAAAAGCAGTAGAACTTTTTCTACTGCTTTTGGACAATTGGGGACTGTCCCTAATTGTTACCTTCTTCCACTGGATAAACACTGACTTTCTTTTTATCTCTTCCTAGTCTCTCAAATTTAACTTTTCCAGTTACTTTTGCATATAACGTATCATCACTACCAATTCCAACATTTGTTCCTGGATGGAATTTAGTGCCTCTCTGTCTAACTAATATATTTCCTGCTGGAACTATTTGTCCATCAGCTCTTTTTAGTCCTAAACGTTTAGATTCACTATCTCTACCGTTTTTAACACTACCTTGACCTTTCTTATGAGCCATGTTTTCTCACTCCCTTCATGTGCTTTATATCTCTTATTATGCTTCTTTTTTAGCAGTTGCCTTTTTTGCTGAAGCTTCCTTTACTTCTGCTTTTTCTGTAGGCATTTTTATCTTTGTAATTTCTACTTTTGTATATGGTTGTCTATGACCTTGTGTTCTTCTATAATTCTTTTTTGCTTTATATTTGTACACTAAGATTTTTTTACCTTTACCATGAGAAACTACTTTTCCTTCTACTTTTACACCTTTTACATAAGGAGCTCCTACTTCTACTTTTGAATCATTAGATACTAAAACTACATTATCAAATGTAACTTTTTTTCCTTCTTCGCCTTCTAATTTTTCAAAGAATACTACATCTCCTTCTGCTACTTTGTATTGTCTTCCACAGCTTTCAATTATTGCGTACATTACATGTACACCTCCTCTTATCCGAATACTCGCTAAGCATAAAATTCAAGGTAATTAGCTTTTAGCTAATATTTAGTTACCCGACCTAGGCGGCTTACAGTTAATTATTTTACCATATCTTGGAACATATGTCAACGTTATTGCAATATTTTTCCTTTTATGTTATACTTTAATTAATAATTTTTTAGTTTACTTATGATAAATATAGAGGATGTGATAAATGTGAATGAAATAAATATGAACATTCCAAAAGAGACTACAGATAACACAAATTGCCTTGCTTTAACTGTTAGAAAAGAATACCGTTTAGCATTGGCTCGTAATTTATTTGATAAAACTACTACAATTACCTGGAAAATTGGATTAGGAATTATTGTTCTTAATTTTTTAAATATGTTTTTATAAGTAAAAGAAGAAAACTTTATCTGTTTTCTTCTTTTTGTATGTTTCTTTTAAATATGCCCAATAATGCAGCTCTTATTTTTGAAAAGATATTTAATATTTTGTTATCTGTTTTAGCTAAAGAAAATTGTCCTGTTTTTCTCATTATATTAATTCGTTTATCTTCCAAATCTTTTATTTTGTTTGAATAATATTTGTTGTATTCATTATCAAAGCTATTCATTCCATATATTTCTTTATAATTATACAAGTCTTTTCTATATGCTATTATATCATCTAGTGTTTCTATTCTTGAAAAGTATTTGTTAAAATATGAATTTAATATTAAATTTTCCAATTTTATATATGTCTCTTTTATTATTTTTCTGTTTGCTTCTATTTTTGCCATTGTTTTATATATTTCTTGCTCTGTTGTTGCATAATCTGTGTTTGCATTACTCGTTTGTTTATGCTTTTCTAAAAATTGAAATAGTTGTATATTTTCTTCTTCTGCATATAACATTTTATCTAATCCATTAATTATTGTTGTATAAGTTCCTTCTCCACAATTTTCCATTATTTTATATTCAAAATCATTTTTACAATTTAGTATACTGTCCAGAAAAATGTTTTCTCCCGTCACATAAATTAGTTGTAATATTAAATTGCACATTAACGGATATCTTTGTTCATTATACGTTTTAGCAACAACCTCATATTTTTCTATATATTCATATTTTTTGCCTTCTATTTTAGATGTTATATATTGTACTGCTGCTTCATTTAATCCTATTCCCGTTGCTTTAAATTCATTAAATTCGCAAACTCCCACTTTTTGGGTATTATTCTTTTTGTCTTTTACTGTTTGTATTGCATGTATAAATTCATGTATAACTCTTTCTGACAATTCTAAAATATCAATTTTTTTATCTATATATATAGAAGAATTATCGTGCAAAAAAACAACTCCATAATATTGGTTTGGTACATCAGCTATGTACATTGGCGTTTCTAACAACTTTGTTTTAATTTCCCTATAATTAATTTGCTCAAATTCACTTGCCAATATGTTTGCAACATTATCTACTATTTCTTCTTTAGCTTCAAATTCAATTTTTTCTATTACATTTATACCAGTTAGTTCAAATATTTTTTTATCATTCATATACATTACTCCTACTATTTTTATTATATAACATATATGAATTTATTTTATTACAAATAAATGTTATTTTTTTTACAATTATATTACACTATTGTCTAATCTTTAAAATTGTATGAAATTTTCCATATATTCTATTAAATGATGATAAATCATTATATTTTTTATGGATTTTATCACACTTTTGTAAATATACAAATTATAAAAAGGCCTAACTTATATGGTTCTATAATAAATGTTGTGGTAATTAAATAAACCTCAACATTTTTTTGTAAAATAATAGCACTTATCTAAAATACCTGATAAAATGTAATTGTCAGAAAACATTTAAGGGGGTATTGATAAGTGCAAAGTAATTTTATCAAATAAAATACACGATTACTATCATCAGCCAATTAAGGATATTCCTATTTATTTTAAACCAACTAATTTAATATATAACAAACGTAGATATGAGTGTAAACAGTGTGGAAAAAACTTTTATGAAGATAATTCTATTATCTCTAAATATCAACGTAGAACCAATAGACTCACTGGCTATATTGTTGATGAATTGCGCAATTTATCAGCTCAATCTGACATTTCTAAAAAACTAATGTATCTACTAGTGTAATTTCTAAAATGTTACCTTATCTTGCTGTTACTAATTCTAAATTGCCTCGTGTTCTTTGTATTGATGAATTTAAAGGAAATACTGGAAATTATAAATATCAAGTAGCATTAATTGATGGCGAAACTCATGAAGTAGTTGATGTTTTGGAATGCAGACATAAGCATTCTCTTTGTGATTATTTTAAAAAATTTTCTAAAGAGCAACTAGATAATGTTAAATATTTTGTTACTGATTTATGGGAAACATATAAAGATATTGCTTTTACTTATTTTAGAAAAGCTAAAATTGTTGCAGATCATTTTCATTGGACTCGTTATTCTTGTAATGTTGTTAATAAAATCAGAATTGAAGTTCAAAATAAGTTACCTAAATCAGAAAGAATATATTTTAAACACTCTAGAAAGTTACTACTATCAAGAGCTTGCAACTTAAAAACTGATGAGCAAAAAGATGAGCTATCTAATATTCTTATTAATTATTCAGAAGATTTAAGAATTGCTTATAGAGAAAAAGAAGAAATTCTTGATATTCTCCACTCTAACGAAAATTCTGATATTAAAATACATAAATTTTCAGAATGGGATAAAAGAAATCTGGAATCTCCTGTTATTCAACTTCAAGAATGCGCTAAAACATACCAACATTGGTATGTTGAAATTAAAAATTCTCTAGAAGTTCCTTATTCTAACGGTGCAACAGAAGGCTTTAATAATAAAATTAAAGTTTTAAAAAGAGTATCCTTTGGGATGAGAAATTTTAAAAATTTTAAAGCAAGAATTTTATTATTAAATAGAAATTAATTTAAAGTTTATTTACATATATTACCAATTATTGCAATTGGTTTATTAAACATATCTATAATTACATATTTTCAGTTATTTTTAGTGTTAATTTTTAAAATCATTAAAAAAGCTGAGGCAGAAAACTTTCAAAGTTTTCCACTCCAACTATTGACATTCAGCCTTTGCATTTAGAGTTTTTATTTTTACAAATTATTTTTCATTATATTCTATTGAAACAATTGATCCTTCTGCTACTGTTGATAAATCTACGTAGTATCCTGAAGTTTCATCACCTTTTACATATCCTGCATCTACCGCTCTAGCGAATGTTGAGTATGTTGTAGAATTTATTGTTAATGAGAATGCTTTGTTTGTATCAATATTTGTTAATTCAACTTTTCTTGCATTTGATTCTTCAACTGTGATTGATCTTGTTTCTGTAGATGTTGATGTTTGGTTAATTATTTGATTAAATATGTTTTCTAAATCTGCTGTAGACATTTTACCTGTGTATGAACCATCAGCATAGCTGTATGCTCCTGCAGATTTTCCGTCCTTTATTATTCTATCATATAATTTTCCTCTAACATTTCTATTTCCATATCTACCGTTACCTTCGGCATCACACTTGTTTACATTTGCTTCAGTTGGATTTAATATTGTTTCTTCCAATGTACCCTCTAAATCAAATCCTATTGTATAGAATTTAGATTCATTGCTTGTTCCAGCATAATAATGGTTTGTAATTTGTTTTTTGTAGTAATCTGCTGTTCTTATTGTGTAATAAGATTCTTCTAAGTTTGTATCACTACCATCACCATTTCTTCTTCCTAACTGTCCTTCATAACTATTAGTATAATATGTAGGAAGTCCGTCTGATAATAGTATTAATACTGGTGTACGTGTTAATGTTGTTTCTTTACCATTAATTGTTGTTGTATATGTTGTTGATGCATTTGTTAATAAATCTGCTCCAGCCTTTATACCAGATTGAGTATATGTTCCACCAGTTACATTAACGCTTTTTTTGTTATAGTTTGAAACATTTGTTGAAATTTTGTATTTAGAAGCCTTTAAATATTTATCTTTTTCATTTGGAGTATAGCTTCCTAATTCTAATAAATTTGTTGAATCCCCACTAAATGTTACTATTCCAACTCTACTGTCTGCATTTTTATTCATTATTGTTGATATTGCACTATTTACTGCATCTACCATATTTGCATATTTGCTATTATCTCTCATACTTCCAGAAACATCTAGTACAAATACTACATCTAGTGGATTTGAAATTTTAGTTGTAGATGTCGAAGTTTTGGTTACTTTTATTTCTCCTGTAATTTCTTGTTTGAATGTATTTGTAATGTTGTAACCTTTATAACTTGTTTCATAATTTTGTACTTTATTTTCTGTTATTGTATATTTGTATTCTTTTCCAGTTGTTAAGTCATATTTATCTAAATTTTCAAATGAATATGTTGTGTTTCCAGATTCTAATACAACTTCTGATTCTTTTACTCCATCTTTAAATAGATTAATTGTTATATCTGGAGTTGCTACTCCTGCTGGTGTTCCAACCCATGTTTTTGTTCCACTTACGCTTAGTTTTTCCTGTTTAACTGTATTTGTAAAGTTTGTTCCATTTTGAACACTTGCGTAACCTTCAACAGCATCTTCTGTTACTGTATAAGTGTAGATATGTCCGTCTGGTGCATATTTATCTAAATCTGTAAATTCATAAGCTGTTGTTCCTGCTTTTAATGTTTTTTCTGCAATTTCTGTTCCGTCTCTTAACAAATTAATTGTTATGTCTGGTACTTTGCTTGCGTCAGGTGTTACCCATGTTTTGTTTCCACTTACACTTAATTTTTCTTGATTAATTGTATTTGTGAAGTTTGTTCCATTTTGAACACTTGTGTAACCTTCAACAGCATCTTCTGTTACTGTGTATACGTTTTCTGTAACATTTCCGTTGTCGTCTAAAACATAATCTCCATTTGAGTTTACCATATATTTTTCGAGATTTTCAAATGTGTATGTTGTTGTTCCTGCTTTTAATATTTTTTCTGCAATTTCTGTTCCGTTTTTTAACAAATTAATTGTTATTTCTGGAACATTATTTACGTCTGGTGTTACCCATGTTTTTATTACACTTACTCTTACTGATGTGTCTTGTTTTATTTTGTTTGTTATTGTAAGTTTATCTTCACTATAACTTGTATTATATTCTGTTACTTCTCCCTCTTGTGCTGTATATGTGTATTCGTCGCCATTTTCATCATATTTTGGTAAATTTGTGAATTCTGCGCTTGTAGCACCATTTTTTAATGTTTGTGTACTAAATAATGTATTATTATTTTGATATAAATTTATTGTTATATCTGGTACTTTGCTTACACTTGCTGGTTTTTGCCATACTTTGTTTACTGTTACAGCCTTTGTGAATGTTGTGTAATCAATTGTATTTGTTACAGTTAATCCATCTTCGCTCTTTGTATAGTGAACTGGTGTTTCAGCTTCTTTTACTGTGTACACGATTGTCTCGCCATTTGATTTGTATTTGTCTAGGTTCTCAAATGTTGTAGTCCATGTTGACTCTGTTCCACTTAATGTCTCTGTTTTTCCTGTTGCAACTCCGTCTGCATATAAAGCAAATTTTATGTTTTCTGGTCTTACTCCAACTTTGTTATCTTTATCAACCCATGTTTTTGTTGCTTCAACAGATATTTTTATTTTCTCATAGATTAATGTATTTGTAACTTTAACTGTTGTTATATCACCATTTTTGCTAACTTCATATGAAGGTGTGTAATATTCGTTTACATTATTTTCTTGAATTGTGTATTCAATTATATTTCCACTTTCTGTGTATTTATCTAAGTTGCTAAATTCAACTGTCCAATTATCTTTGCTTGCAGTTTGTTTGTTATTTGTTGGTGTTCCATCTGCAACCAATTCAAACTCAACACTTTCAGGTCTCATTCCGTCTACGCCGTCAAAATCAACCCATTCTTTATTTGCTGTTACAGTTACATATTCTTTTTTAACCTTGTCGTCTGTTGGATTAATTGGTGTATCGTCTTGTTTTGCATTTTCATTTTTTATATGTACTTCAGCTGTTGTTAATTTATTTACTTTTACTTGGAATGTTAATGTTACAGTACTGTTTGCTGCTACTTCAACTGTTATTCCGCTATTTAAATCTGCTTCAGTATATTTTCCTTTTCCATCTACTTTGATACTACTTGCAACTAATGTTGTTCCTTCTGGCACTGTATCCTCTAATACTACTGAACCATTTCCATTTCCTGTATTTGTTGCTGTTAATGTATATTTAATAACATCAAATTCATGTAATGTAGCTCCTGCTTCAAGCTGGCTACCATTTCTTATTCCAACACTTGTTTTTGTAGTTGTAATGTTTGCAACTTTTGTTTCAACTTCTTCTGTTGGTTTGTTATCATCAATTACAGCTGTGTTTCTTACTGATGTTTTTGTATCGCTGTTAATTGTTGCTTTAAATGAAACTTCTGCTGTTTTTCCAGCTTCTACTTTTACATCTGTCCATGTAATTGTTTTATTCTCTTCATTATAACTTCCATTGGCTGTTATTGAATCTGCAACTAATGTTGTTCCGTCTGGAATATTATCTGTTACTGTTACTGTTCCTGTTGCATTTCCACTATTTGTTAATGTAATTGTATATGTTAATGTATCTCCAGCTTTTGCTTCTGAGGTATTTACTTCTTTTTTACCTGTGATATTTATAATTCCTGTTTCTGTTTCATTCGTTGTTTTTCCGTTAACTATTGCAGAGTTTTTTATTGTTCCTTTTTCTGCTTTAACTCTTACTGTAAATTCAACATTCTCTGTTTCTCCAGGCTCTACTGTTACTCTCCAAGTTAATTTTTTTGTATTTTCATCTTCATTATTATCTTTATTTAGTAATACAGTTCCTTCTGGTACATTGTCATATATTATTGCTTTTGCAACTTTGTCTCCATTATTCTTTACGCTTATAGTATATGTTAGTGTATCTCCTATTTTTACACTTTCTTTGTCTACAGTCTTATGTATTTCAAGATTTGATTTCTTTGCTGTTAAGTTTGCAGTTGATGCAATTGACGCAAATTGTGTTGGTCCCCAGCCCACTTCTAATGTTTCCCAAGGATTTTTAACTGTTTCTTCTCTTTCAGTTACATATTCTTGATTTGGAACTTCCCCTGTTGTAGTTGTTGTTGTTTGTTCATTTTGCGTTGTTTGATTGTTATTTGTTGTTTGCTCTTGTCTTTCTGTTTCCTGTTCTTCTTGTTGATTTGGAGTTGTCTCTCCTTGTTCATTTTTATTTTGTTCATTCTCTGTTGTATTATTTTGTTGTTCGTTCTTGTTTTCCTCTGGTGCATCGCCATATTGTTCTTGTGTTGTATTATTATCGCCAGCAGCTTGTGCTTGTGCATTACCTTTTGTAAAGAAATACACACCTGTTGCTGTTCCAGCTAAAAGTACTGTTATAATTGCTGCTATTATAATAGTTCTTTTGCTTTTATAACTGAACTTGCTTTTCATTTTTTTGCCCCTTTCCATTTCTATTTTGGTAATTTCTTCAAAGTGCGAGCGATTAAAATCACCTCTACATTTTTCATAGATTACCTTACACTACCTTTTATATTAATTATTCTTGTTCTATTTCTCTTGCCTTTGTTACTAATCTATTTTTATGTCCATTTTGGCAGGTTATTAAAGTTACTTCTCTAGTTCCTTCCTTCACACTTTTTACACAACTAACATCTTCTGGATCAATAATATATTGTTTAAATATTTTATATTGTACTTTTTTTCCGTCAAGTCCTGTTAATTCTATAATGTCTCCTTCTTCTAATCTGTCTGTATTCCCAAACATTGTACCATCAATATTATTATGCCCTGCTATTGTGTAATTTCCTATTGCATTCACACTATCACCCCAAAAGTGTGTAACAGAATACTGCATAGCCTCATCAGTTGTTTTTTCTAGTATTGGATATTCTATATTTATTTTAGAAATTTTTATTATTCCCTCTACTTTATAACCTTTCACTTCTATATTTCCTATAGGTTTATTTTCTTCTTTATTTTCTTTTATTTTTGTTGTGACAATTTCAACAACATCCTTTAATTCTTTTTCTTTTTTTTGATTTCTTCCATATTTTATTACTATAAGTATTATTGTTACTATTATTCCTGTTATTAAAATTGCTAACAATATATTAATTATTCTATTTTTCATTTTTTCTATTTTTAACTATTAATAACACTATTGCTAATACTATTAATACTCCTAATACTATAAATAAAATCATACTATCATATGTAAAAGGTAATTTAGATGTTTCTTTTACTATAACAGTTTCTATTTCTTCTCCACCATCTTCTGCTCTAGTACAAGTTAATATTTGCAAATCTATAATATCGCCATCTTGCATTAACCATAAAATATATTTGTCTCCATTTTCTGACGTTTCTGGTTGTGGTATAGTCATGTTTTTTACTTCTTGCCATGCTAAATCACGTGGTGAAGGCACTAGCTCATAATATCTATTATAAAAGTGTTTATATGCTTTCAATTTTTCAAACATATTGGTTGCTTTATTCATATTTTCAATTAAAGTTTCAAAATCTTTGTTGCTGTCTGTAACTTTAATTAATTGATATTTATATACTGAATTCTCATTATCTGTTATTTCTACTTTGCCTGTTGTTATTGTAGTTTTTACGCCGTCAATTTCTTTTTCTTCCTTATTTTTTTTAGTCATGTCAACTTTAATTCTTTTTGTTATATCAGCTATTTCGTCAACAATACTATCTGTAACAGTGTCTGTTAAATCTACTTTTAATCCTTTTATAAGCATCGTATTGTTTGTTGTATTTTTTACCCATAAATATGTTGTTGCTGACATTGTTGAGTCTATATAAGCTACGTTATTTCCATTTGTGTCTGTTACCGATGGTAAAAATACTAAGTCATCTATTTCTGTTGCTGAGTTATCTGAAAAGGCGAATTCAAATTCTGAATCTGTCGAAATATAAATAATATATTTTTTTTCTCCTTCCTCTAATTTTTCTAATATTTCTATTTCTTCATTTGTTGCGTTAACTGTTAATGATAATATGCATAATATAAAAATTGTAAAAAATATAGTCATTATCATTTTTAGTTTGTTTGTTTTCATAATTAAGCCCCTTTCATATATATTTTAAATTATTGACACCGTAATTATATCACTCTAACTATGTTTTGTAAATATTATATTTATCAAAAAAACCAGTTATTTTAACTGGTTTTTCGACATTTTTTATTCTTCTTTTCCTTCTGGAAGTGTAGGTATTTGTACCACTATTCTAATTCTCATAATTTTACTTACTGTTCTTCCAAACTTACTATTTTTAATTCTTTGCCATAGAGTTGGTTTAACTTTTACTCTTGTTTCTTCAATATACTGTTCATTTTCTATTGCTACTTGATCTGCTTCTTGTATTATTTTCTCTTCTTGAGGTGCAGGTATTGCCTTTAACGCATCTGCAATTTCGATTCCTATGTAGCTTAATGCTTTTGATCTGTCCTCTATTCTCTCCATGTCTATTTCAATATGTAGGTTTGACTCCAAATTTGCTATTCTAGCATTAATTAACTTCATTGCATCTTGGCAATTTTGTGATTTCTTTGATTTTGCTCTTCCTATTAACCCTAATGTATCTATTATATCTTCTGAGAAATCATTTGAAGCCTCTTTAAGTGTTTGTTTCCAATTTGCTTCTTTATTGACTATTGCATTTAATATATTTTTAAGTTTTGCTGCTAGCGCTATATTAGCTTCTCTTTGTCTTATTAATTCTTCTATTTTTTTTGTGTTTTCTTCAAACTCACTTGTTGCATATTCTACCAATTGATATGATGCTTTATAGACTCCTTTAGGAAAACTTTTCTTTTTTGGATATTCTATTAAGTATGTTTTTATTGATTCAATTAAATCTTTAAAATATGCATCTTCTTCTAATTGTACTATTTGTTTTTTACTGTTTGGATTAATTAATTTTTGTACTTTATCAATATTTGATAAGATTTTTTCTTCCGTGATTACCATTCTCACGTTTACTATGCCAGCTCTAGACATTGTAAACATTACCTCCTTTGTCCTATGTTATTATATCTACTTTTACAATTTCAATAATATTATATAATGCTATAAATAAAATTACAATAGGATTATGATATTTTCTACTACAATTTTATTACACGCTTTTTTTATTGTCAAGTCAATTTTTGTCTTTTTTTAGCTCCGCATATCTTTTTATTTTCATTGTTGTTGTTTTTTCAAATTCTTCATGTTTTATTTCTAAATTTTTAATTGCTTTATACGAAGTCAATTTTTTGTTTACGCTTTTAACTTTTTCCCAAATAATGTTATATACTTGTTCTTCTGTTAAACCTTTTCCATGTATCTTTTCTATCTCTTCATAATTTGGTATTACCTTTGCAGATATTATTAATTCATTCTCATCTTTTCTGTCATTTTCAGGCTCTTTTCCATATACAAGACTCTCTTTAATTTCTGGGATATCTCCCAATAACAATTCAATTTCCTCTGGATATATATTTTTTCCATTTTGCGTAACAATAACATTTTTACATCTTCCTGTTATATACAAAAATCCTTCATCATCCAAATAGCCTATATCTCCTGAATAGAACCATCTTTCACCATCTACTGTTTTTATTACTTTATTTGTAGCATCTTCATCTTCATAATAGCCTAACATCAATGTCTGACTCTTTATTAATATTTCTCCTTCGCCATTTTCATTTGGATTATCAATTTTTAATTCTGCTCCTACAACAGCTTTTCCTGCTGAGCCAATCTTTGCGTCAAACTCTGGTGTAAGTGCTGCTATTGGTGCAGTCTCTGTTAAGCCATATCCTTGTAAAAAAATTATTCCAATATCTTCAATCCAATTTCCAATTTTAGCATCTATCGGTGCTGCTGCGGAAACTATATATTTTAAATTTCCTCCCAAATTTTCATGTATTTCGTTAAAAACCTTTTTCTTGATATCTACACCAACTGCTTTTAATGCATTGGTAACGTGTATCATTGAATTTACCATATTTTCTTTTTTACTTTTTTTAATGTTTGCATTTATTTTCTTATATAAATTTTCTACCAATAATGGTACTGTCAATAATGCTGTAGGTTTCGTTTCTTGTAAATTTGGTACTATATATTTTAGTCCTTGGCATACTGCCACAGATCCGCCTATTGCAAACGGTAATAAAAATCCAATTGTAGACTCATATGTGTGGTGTAATGGCAAAATAGACATAAATCTATCACTCGGATATAACTTAACATATGCTAAAACCGCATTAATATTTGCAGCCAAATTTCTGTTGCACAACATTACCCCTTTTGAATTTGATGTGGTTCCAGAAGTAAAAATTAGCACTTTGAATTCGTCTGGATCTACTTTAATATCCATAAAAGAATTGTCTCCCTGCTCTACAAGTTGTTTGCCCTGTTTTATTAAACAATCCATTCCAACATTTTTTCCAGATATTTCGCTGTCTGAATTCATTTGTATAAAGTATTGTACTTCCGGTAATTTTTCTTCTATTTTTTTTATTGCATCTGATTTTTTCGTGGAAAAAATAACTGCTGATGCTTTTGCTCTTCTTATTACATTTTCTATTTCGTTTTCAGGTAATTCTTTGTCGACAGGTACAGCTATTCCAGCCCCGCATAACATTGTCATATAAGATACATACCAGTGATATGTATTTTCCCCTATAATTACTATTCTTTTATCTTTTAAACATAATTTTTTAGTTAATGCTGTACCAAAATTTATAACATCATTTCCAAATTGTTCATATGTAATTTCCGTAAATTTTTCTTTTGGATTAAACTTTTCTAATATTGCAGTTTCCTTAGAAAATTCTTGTATGTTTTTTGCAAATATTTCTTTTATTGTTGTATATGATGTAGTTGGATAATTTTCTTTTTTTCTTCTTTTTTTATATTCTTCTGCCTTTTTTACATCTTCATAATTAACTTCTACATTGTCTATCTTTGACAAATTATCCATTTTTAACTTTGGAAATTTAAAATTAGGTATTTTAAAATCTTTTAATATTCTCAATTTTTTTCGCTCCTTTAGTTCATTTTCTATACTTGTTTGCTTTACTCGCAATCTTTTAAATTTTATCATATTTTATTAATCCATACAAGATATCAATTAAATATTTTTAGTGGGCGATTAAAATCGCCCATTCTCTCTACTTTTGAGTCGCAAAATTTATTCCTCTTGCCACTACATCTTTCATATTTTCTATTAATTCGTCTATTTCTTTCGGTGTTACTATAAAATTATAATCATTTGGTGCAAGTACTTCTTTTATCATTTCATATTTATCTTCTTCTTGCAATTTGTTTAGAAAATCATTTGATTTTGCTTGTTCTTGTATTTTTTGAATAAATAAGTCTAAGCTGTCTGCTGCTATTGTTGCTGCTTCTACAACCGTAGGTATTCCTATTGCTATAACAGGTACTCCCAATGTTTCTTCTGTTAATTCTTTTCTTGTATTTCCAACTCCCGCACCTGGCACTATACCTGTATCAGCTAATTGCACTGTGCTACTTATTCTTTCTATACTTCTTGATGCTAAAGCATCTATTATTAGTAATAGTTTAGGTTTAATATTATCTACTATTCCTTTTAATATTTCCAGTGTCTCTATTCCTGTAGTTCCTAATACTCCTGGCGATATAGCGCTTACTGGTCTTGTATCTTTATCTAGTACTTCTGGCATATATTGCAATATGTGCCTTGTAATATCTATATCTTGTACAACTTTTGGCCCCAAGGCATCTGGTGTAACATATAAATTTCCTAATCCTACAACTAATATTGGTTCTTGTTCGCCTATATGTTTTTTTAATAACTCTTTTAATTCTTTTGTTAAAGTATCAGAAGCCTTTTGAATCTGCTCTTGTCCCGCTATTTTTAAGTTGTTTATGTCTATTGTTATATAATTTCCAACTTTTTTTCCTATTGCTTTTTCTCCATTTTCATTTAAAACCTTTACTCTGGTTATTCTTATGTCTTCATCTACTTTTTCTTCTTCTGTTTCTATTCCGTCTACTTCATTTTCTATATTATTTGCTCTTTTATATAGATCTCTTCTTTCTAAAGCTAAGTCTGTTCTAAAATTATACATAAAAATACCTCTCTTATAAATTTTTTTAGTAATTTCTTCGAAGTACGGGCGATTAAAATCGTCCCTACATTTTTCATAGATTACTTTACACTATCTCTACTATATTTTTAGAAAAATCGGTATTTTTTATACATTTTATTTTGAGCAATATCTACACAATATACTTTCTAGTCCTATTTGCAAATCTATTAATCCATTCTTGTAATTTGAATCTAAATTTGATAATTCTTTTAATATTTTATTTAATTCTATTTCTTCAAAATATTTTGCC
>OHVO01000099.1_pt1 | contig 46063 bp, 53 predicted proteins | sample 1579371 | NCBI WGS metagenome assembly OHVO01 (sample SAMEA3882557, study PRJEB24775) | human gut metagenome | biome: human-associated habitat; feature: intestine environment; material: feces | place: Netherlands | collected 2009/2010 | reverse complement strand
TATGCGAAATGTCTGCATTTTTATCCGAGTTTTCCTATGGACGAATTATAGCAGGAGAAAGCCAAGGTGTCGTGCGCGCACCTTGGCAGACACATCTGCCCGCAGTGCGGGCAGTTTGGGACTTTCGGACAGGGGTTGTTGAGCGAGCAAAAACAGCCCTGTTGGGGTCGGAAGCGCAGATAGTCCCGCTGTTTCAAGGAAAACAGCGGGGTTGCGCACAAAATTGGAGGAAAATTGGCATGGCAAACAAGAAAATCAAATTCCCGCTCTGGCTCATGCCGGACACCAAAGCGACGGTCGAATGTCTCTACCGGCAGGACGGATGTAACAGCCAGAGCGAGTTCATCGAAAAAGCGATTCTGTTCTACTGTGGCTATCTGCAAAGCGAGTATGCCGGAGACTTCCTGCCGAAGATCCTTGGTGAAACGCTGGAGGCAATCCTCAGTATGTTCGGGGATCGTATTGGCAAGCTGCTTCTGAAGCAGGCGGTCGAGCAAAACGTCTGCAATCATATTCTTGCTTCGGACACGGATATCGACGCGCAGACGTATCAGCAGATGCGCGGGAAAAGCTATCAGGAGGTGCTGCGGACGAACGGCCAGATCTCGTTCCCGGAGGTGCTTCGGCAGAAAAGCCGGTGGTAACGGATGGCGCGGTTAATTCAGAAAACCGGCTTCATCAGCCGTAAAAGCGCAGGCGGATACATGAAGTATATCGCCACGCGCGAGGGCGTCGAAGTCTTGACCGGCAAGGGACCAGCAACCGAAAAGCAGAAAGAGATGGTCGCAAAGCTGCTCAAGGACTTCCCAGATGTGCGGGATTCCTTCGAGTATGAGGACTACAAGCAAGCGCCGACGCTCCACACTGCGTCGGCGCTCATTTCTGCGGCATTGGATTCACATATGCAGAATCTTCAATCCGAAAACGGCTATCTCAAGTACATTGCTACGCGCCCCGGCGCGGAAAAGCATGGTGCGCACGGCCTGTTCGGTCGAGAAGATAATGCAAACTTGACTGCGGCGATGCACGACTTGACCGCGCACGACGGCAACGTCTGGACGATCATCTATTCCCTGCATCGTGAGGACGCGGAGCGTTTGGGATATAACAATGCCGCAGCATGGCGCAAGCTGCTCATCAGTCAGCAGAATAAGTTTTCGGAAGCGTTTCATATTCCAGCGTCGGCGCTGCACTGGTATGCAGCTTACCACGATGCGGATACGCACCCGCACATTCACATGATGGTCTGGACAGACCAGAAGACGGTTTTGAAGCGGGATGCTGTCGTGAAATTGCGCTCTGTGATGACAAACAGTATCTTTCAAGCGGAGCTAGAAAATCTGTACATACGAAAAGATGCTGCGTATAAGGACGTAACCGAAGCGGCGCGGGCGGTTATGCGCGAACTCGTTGACCGTATGGAATCCGTCTCCGAACCGCCCGCATCTATCCAACAAAAGCTGTTGGAGCTGGCGCTGGAGCTGCGCATGGTCGGTGGTAAAAAGCAGTATGGATATCTCAAAAAGTCGCTCAAGGACAAGGTTGATGAAATCGTGGATGAACTGGAAAAGCTGCCGGAGGTGGCAGCATATTATTCCGTCTGGAATGGTCTGCGCGACACGCTGGAGGGCTACTACAAAAACCGACCCCGGCAGCATAATCCGCTCTCGCAGCAGAAAGAATTCCGCGCGATCAAGAACGCCATCATTCAGGAAGCGGAGCGTCTGCGGCAGCAGATGGAGCAGACGCAGACAGCGTCTGAACAGAAATCTTCGCAAGATGAGGAACCGTCTGCGGAGAAAACTTCTACAGACGCTTCTACAAATCCGACGCTTGCAAACGAGAATACTTCATTCACGCCTTCTCGCCCTGCGCAGATTCCAACCGAATACCTTCTGAATTCAACCATCCGACTGTTTCACCAGATGGGGCAGATTTTCCGCGACAATGCTGCACCACCCAGCAATCCGATGGGTATCCGTATCGATTCCAAGCGCCGCAAAAAGCTCATGCAAAAACGGCTGGCGATGGGTCATAAGCAGGATGACCATGAACAAAATTACGGTCAAACATTACAGTAACAGGAGGTGCATTTTGGCACAATACATAGAATTTACTCCAGAACAGAAAGAACACGCCGCGTCCGTCGACCTCGAAGAATTTCTCCTCCGGCAGGGTGAAAAGCTCATCAAGTCCGGGCGGGAAAAGCGGCTTGCCAGCGACCACAGCGTCACGGTACGCGGCTGCGAGTGGTTCGATCATGCGTCAAATGAGGGCGGCCGCGCTGTCAGCTTTATACAAAAATATTACGGCAAAAGCTACGTTGAAGCGATGTCCATGCTGCTGGGCGAGAGTATGGAGCCGGTTTATCCGCAGGCGGAAAAACAGGAACAGGCCGATCAAAAGCCCTTTGCGCCGCCCGTTCCGAACGCGAATATGCACCGTGTGTTTGCGTATCTGCTCAAAACGCGCGGGCTGGATGCCGACGTGGTTTCGTATTTCGCCCGCAGGAAACTGCTCTACGAAGACGTGGCGCATCACAACGCCGTGTTCATCGGCACGGACGAAGGAAACTGCCCACGCCACGCGCATCTGCGCAGCACGAACAGCTTCGGCAAGGCCTTTCGCCTGAACGTCGAGTCCAGCGACCCGCGTTACAGCTTTCATCATACCGGCACAGACGGGAGCCTTTATGTGTTCGAAGCTCCCATTGATATGCTTTCGTATATCTCTATGAATCCGTACCAGTGGCAGGAGCATAGCTACGTCGCCTGCTGCGGCACGTCTCCGATTCCGGTCTTGCAGATGCTGAAACTGGAGACGCAGATCGTCTATCTGTGTCTCGACAATGACAAAGCTGGTCATGCTGCAAGTGAACGGATGGCAGAGCTTCTGCGCGAACGCGACGTTATGACGGAACGACTTGTACCGGAACTGAAAGACTGGAACGACGATCTGCTCCACGCTCAGAAGGAGGAACTTGCGCCATGCCTGAGTCTGTAACGCCGCTGATCGCGGTCGGCGTAGTGATCGTGCTGTTCATTATTTTGCTTTCTGTCCTCACGAACAACTACTCGCTGAACGGCATCAAATCGAAAACCGTGGGCGACGGGCAGCACGGAACTGCGCGATGGGCGACTGCGCAAGAGGTCAAAAAGACGTTTGCAAACGTGCCGTTTGATGTGGCTTCATGGCGCGCGGGAAAGAACTTGCCGGAGGTGCAGGGACTGATTCTCGGCAGCACCCAGCGCGGCAAGCAGTTAGATGCGCTGGTTGACCGTGACGATGTGCATTGCCTTATGATCGGCGCGTCCGGTGTCGGCAAAACCGCCTTTTTTCTGTATCCAAACCTCGAATTTGCCTGCGCCAGCGGCATGAGCTATCTGGCGCTCGACACCAAGGGGGACCTGGCAAGAAATTACGGCACGATTGCAAAAAAGTACTATGGCTACCACGTTTCCGTGATCGATCTTCGCAACCCGACGCGCTCGGACGGGAGCAATCTGCTGACGCTCATCAACCGCTACATGGACATGGCCCGTGAGCATCCGGACAACCTTGCAGCGCGGGCGAAAGCAGAAAAATACGCAAAGATTCTCGCCAAAACCATCGTCAATCCGGGCGGCGACGATCAGGATCGCGGGCAGAATGCGTTTTTCTATGACGCAGCTGAAGGTCTGCTTACGTCAGTCATTCTGCTGCTTGCCGAGTACGTTCCACTGGACAGCGCCGGGCATGAAAAGCGGCACATCGTGTCCGTGTTCAAGCTGGTGCAGGAGCTTCTCGCGCCCAGCGGTCAGAACAAGAAAACCGGCTTTCAGGTTTTGATGGACAACCTTCCTTCGACGCACAAAGCCAGATGGTTTGCGGGCGCGGCGCTCAACACCTCCGAGCAGGGCATGGCGTCCGTCATGTCCACGGTGCTGTCCCGGCTGAATGCTTTCCTCGACTCCGAGCTGGAACAGGTGCTTTGTTTCGACAGCGCCATCGACGCCGAACACTTCGCCGCCGAGAAATCCGCAATCTTCCTTGTACTACCGGAGGAAGATTCAACCAAAAACTTTATGGCGGGTTTGATGATCCAAAACCTCTCCCGCGAACTCTTTTCCGTAGCCGACGAGCATGGCGGCAAGCTGCAAAACCGTGTTGTCTTCTACTGCGACGAGCTTGGCACGATGCCGCCATTCGATATTCTGCCGCTGTTCTCCGCAGGCCGAAGCCGTAAGCTGACGCTCGTGCCGATCATCCAGAGCCTTGCACAGCTTGAAAAGAACTATGGCAAGGAGGGCGCGGAAATTATCGGCGATAACTGTCAGGACACGATCTTCGGCGGCTTTGCGCCGAACAGCCAGACGGCGGAAACGCTCTCCAAAGCCCTCGGCAGCCGAACCGTTCTGACCGGTTCTGTCAGCAAAGGGAAAGACAATACAAGCCAGAGCTTACAAATGGCAGAGCGTGCTTTGCTCTCGCCGGATGAACTGAAAAGTCTCCCGAAGGGTGAGTTTGTTGTCATGAAAACCGGCACACATCCGATGCGTACCAAGCTGCAATTATATTTCAAATGGGGAATCAAGTTTGAAGAACCATATCAGACACCGGAACGCGCCCAGCGCGAGGTTTACTACGCGGGAAAGGAGGAATTGCTGATGAATATCAAGAAAAATCTGTATTCCCAGCCGAAGTCGGTTTCAACGCCGAAAGCGGATGACTATATGAGCAGCTATGGCGAGAAATGAGCTTCTTCGGTGAAATTTACGCCGATCCTGACCTGCCGCACAGAGCTAGGACAGTCTATATGTACCTCCGCGACCGTGCAGGCGGCGGGAGCTGCTGGCCGGGCGTGAAAACCATAGCCCGCGACCTGCACCTCTCGCCGCGCACAGTGCAGAGAGCTTTGAACGATTTAGAACACGCCGGATACATCCAGCGCCAGCGCCGCCAGCGTGAAAACGGAAGTTGCACATCAAACTTATACATAATAAATTTGGACAGCGGCAAATAGGAACGCGGACGCTCCCCGCCAAGGGGAACGTCCGCGCGTTTGCTGTCACCAGCGCTGCGACACCACGGCGCAGCTTGAAGAACCAACTCTAGCTGAGAACCAACACAGAAAAGAGAAATCTGAAATTCAGGAAGGAAGAATCTCTATGCGAAAGATCAAATTTATATCCATCCTGCTGGTGCTGTCGATGCTGCTGACGGTACCGGCTTTTGCTTTTTCCACAGGCTTTACGGACGTGTCCGAGAAAGTCACCTATGCGGAATCTGTTTCTTATCTTGCTGACGCTGGCATTCTAAGAGGTACGGCATCCGGCGGATTCGCACCGAACGAGAAGATCACGGTCAGTCAGTGGGCGACGATGCTCTGCCGCGCGTTTGACACCGAGCCGGAAGGCGTTTCATGGCAGGAAGTGGGGGCGAATGCTGTCCAGATTGCCATCCGCAGCGGCTGGCTGGAGCCGACAGCAATCAGTGACGCAAATGGTCTTATCTGCCGCGGTGAACTCTATCGGACTGCTTTCGCGGCAGCCGGAATCCCGCTCTACGATGCAACACTTTACGGCCTTGACTGGCTTTCTTCCGGCGAAAATGCTCTGCGTGTCGGCAAAGAGCTTGGGCTTTGTGCTGAGAACAAGACCGCAGCAGACCTCATCACACGCGCCGAAGCTGCACAGCTTCTTCATGCCGTTCTGACACAGACGCTGACCGTTGTAACGCCCGATACGCCGATCACGGTCGAAAACCTGACGCAGTGGAATGTGAACACATTCCTGCTGGAACTCCGCAAAGTCCCACAGCCAATCCTCGACGCTTTCAACGAAAACGGCTGGACGTTCGTGATCGGCACGGAATACCTCACAGAACTCAGCCGCAAGCTCGGCGTGAACTGCATCGGCGCGGCGGCATACACAGAGAAGCGGATTTACGTTTTCGAGGCCAGCGCGATTCTGCACGAATTCGGACACTTTCTTGATTGCACAATGGGTTTCCCGCAGGAGCATAATGGGACTCGTCAAAGCAAGACTCTATAAGACACAAAAACTACACTTAACTGTTTGGCCGTTATTGATATGTTGGCCAGCAACCAAGAGAAGACTGCTGCCGTTATGCATCGGCGTAAGCATATAGCAATTGTGCTATGTGTATTTCTTATAGGTTTCTATGTATTCACGGAACAGCTGTTCCGAAGATGGCATTGTATTTTCCAGCGGCCATTCTTCATCCTGTTCAGGTGAAAGGAAGTAGCTTGCCAAATCTGTCAAAGGCCCACAGAACTCTTTTGCCCACACGTTGGTTCCAGCACCATTCGGCACCAGTTCAAAGGACACGCAATGCAGCATATCATCAGATACTTCCAACACTGCTTTTGCTGGTGCCTGCATAGCGCCGCTGTCCGTATAATGTTCCGTACCATCGCAGCCATAATAAAAATGATAGCACACGTGGCACACAATAACGGTTTTTTCGGCTTCTTCGTATGTGCCATAGACCCCAATTTCCGGGATGCAAATGTCCGCATTCGGTGTTCGATTCCGTGCGGCAACAGCGGCATCAAATAGCACCGCGTCCCGTTCTGATAAATCAAATTGCTCAGAGCAAGGATTTGGGAATATCAGAGCGGACGCATCTTCACTCTGAGCGGATTCCGTGGTTGCTTCGGAGGATTTTTCAGATGAGGATTTCGTCGCTGTTTCGTCCTGCATTGTTCTGGTATTGGCTGTAGCGCTTGCCGGCTTATCGTACACAGGCATTGATATTGCCGTATCAGAGGAACGACATACGCAAGATGTTAAACCAAAAATCAACACAATGAGAAGCGAAACAGCTGCCAAATGTTTTTTTGCCATATCTAAATGATCTCCAAAAATTAATATACACGAATATAGAACTGATGGCTGTTTGCAACATCGTTTTCGGATGTCGGTTTTGCGTAAGTAACAATTCTGTATAGGCCGGTTTCGGTGAATTCATATTTATCCATGCTAATTCTGCTACAATTATATTTCGTTGTGGTTGTATACGCTCCAGAGGGCTTGAATACACGCATCGTCATCTTGTATTGTGTCCCAGTTGCAAAACTCTCGATAGTCTTTTCTGTATTTTGAGCTTGTGGCGGCATCAAAGTTCCTTATAATGCCGAATCATTCTTTTAAGCAAATAGTTTCACTCTCTTGATTAAGACGCGTTTTCAATTATTACTTGAATTAGGTTGCCAGTATCAGAAGTAATTTCTAGGATAATATCGTCATTTTTCTCGTCAATGACCCAATAGGAGAATTCTGTGCAATTTGCGCGCAAGTCTTCTATGGTCGTATTTTCCGGGATTATCGTCATCTGCATATTCATAATCCCGCTCGAAAAAAGCCGGTAAAACGCCAAATTGGTTTCTTGTATTAACTCTGGATCGCTAAGATAGTTCACTGTTAGAAAAAAAATACGTTTTGGGTCTCGAAGCATAGCTACAATATACTGTTTCTCTATAGGGTGCGTAGTATAGTAGGTGTCATCTATATTACTTTCCGCCAAGATAAAATTCACAGGTGCCCCAGTTCTTAAAAAATACAACCAATTTTCCAAGGATGATGCCGATGTTATGTAATTTAAATCAGTGTCATCATATGTAAGCATTAACTCCCATGCAATTAGAGCAATTGCTTTATCGTTTCCCGAAAAACTCACATTTTGATTATCGCTGACATAACAAAGGGATTCATGGTTGATAATATACTCAAAACAATACAACGCCAATGGCTCAGTATTGCCCTTGAAATATTCTTCCAAGTACCCATTGTTTAGTAATATTTCCTCGATTCTCCTTACGGAATAATCATGGGGAGATTTTTCTTCAAGCAATACTGAGATATTGCGAACAAACTCCTCGGCATCATTAACAAAAGGCCCCTGCCGCACCTTTCCGATATGCTCAGCCAGTGGTGTCTCCACCACCGGCTGAGTTGCCACCTCGACATTTGATGAAATTGCTCTGCAGCCTGACATAACAATTGCATATAGGACAACTGCAAGCATGGCAAGGATCACGCAATAGAAACGCTTCATCGGAATCACCTCCGGTCAATTTCTGTAACAACTCTATACCCGCCTGTATATCCGCAATCAAAGTTCAGATCAACGAATGTCGTTGAAGTTGCTGCAGTGTAGTATCCCAAATTGTTTGTAAATACTGTGTACCCACAAATTGAAATGAGATATGGTCTTGTTGCGCCAGCATATCCATCATCAATTGTGAAGCACACTTCATCGCCCTTCGACAGCGTTTTAATTACAGTTCCGGAACTGTTATATAGCTTTGCAGAGGCAAGTAACGTGAACGCAACTCTTTTATGTGTGCTATCAAACGATGCATCCGCGCAATAATTCGCAATGTGAACCCCTGTTGAATATATGGGGAGGCAATCTTCTGTATTGCTTCTGAGATACCAACCTTTCACCAGAGACACCGACGAGCCAGACTGTTTCCAGCCTCGAACTTCATCCCAAGCATAATCTCCAACTGTTACACTGGTTCCTGTAAACAACAATGCCTCGCCAGCAGAACAGGTCATTAGGCGGTCACTGTTTGCTGTTGCGTTTTGATAGATAATCAGCGTTTTTTGATTTGGATAAGCGAAGGTAGAATTGAAAATTTTCACACGATTGTTTGCGGACGTATCCCAATCATTAAGTGTTGCAACCTCATTCTGCTGTTCAAGCGAAAATGTTTCCTGAACCATATTAGCGGCAGGAATATCTGCATTTTCAATTTCAGAAAGGAGTTCAGGGTCGTACTGAACAACAAGCGCATCATAGATATAGAAGACATCATTTTTTGTTTCTTCAGCGAACTCAAAAATATCATCCATGCTGATGTTATCTTGCGTCAAATAATTGTAGGCATGAATGCTTCTGTCTACTGCATCAACAATACAAGAGAAAAATACCTGCGAATGTATGCTTGTACGCTCGATTTTCAGAGCCGATGCATATTCCTCATAGCTGCTAACCGCAGCTGCGTTAAATCCTCGAATGAGAATAATATGCTGCGTCCTTGCTAAATCGACAAGCAACTCTTCGTCAAAGAGTCCTTCCGCGTTTGCGTCAATGACAATTGCGGCATATGGATTTGCGCTTGCAAGTGCAGTGACTTCCTCCATTGTTGTCACAAGGTAAACGCCCACGTCATCATTTACGGGAACTTGTGCAAAAGCAGCATCTGAAACGAAGTAGATAATCGTTTCAACAGAAAAATACTGAGACGCTTTCAGCGGATATTTGTACACGTCGATGCCATTAATACTATAAGCCTGACCATTGACAGACATTTCGCTTCCCAACGCCGGAATAGCCAGCGTGAAGCAAAGAATAATCGCTAGAATGAGTGCCGTGATTTTCTTCATAAGTAACCTCCTGCTTTTTTACGATATGTTTCCTATCGACGTATTACCTTTCTTTGAAATGATCCCCCCTTATTCAATCCTCAAACAATGTATCCACGACCCAAACCGGGAGGAACGACAGATCTTCTCCCAAATCCTCGCGCGTGATGGTCCATACGGACGATTCTCCTGTCTCTGGGTTGAGCGTCAGCTCCTGCACAAGGACCTCTGTGCGCTCATCGGAGGCGGTATATGCAGCCCACCAGATAAAGTCGACGTACACATTCGGATCTCCGGGCGTCGGTTCCTCCGTGCCATATGGCGCATTGTTTAACCGCAGGATCAGCGTATACGAAAACGGCCAGATTTCTTCGTTTTCACGGATGTAGGAAACGATCTGATCTCGTGCAGCAATGAGATCGAAGTCGTAATGGCTGCCCTTGTCCAGAGAGCACAGATAGTTGTCTACCGCATCTTCCCATGTCCCGTGATGATCCATAACCGTATCGATTGCGGCAAAGGAAGCCGGATACTGCGCCTGCAGTCCTGCTGCGTCCGCTTCATGAATGTGTCCGAATGCCCAGATAAACCAGGTCCGGAACCATTCAAGCGGCGTCTCGGCTTCCAGCTCCAGATCTTCCGGCCCAAGCAGACTCCGGAACACCTCAAACGCCATACAGGACAGATCATGATCGCCCCACGCGGTATTCTGAAGACTGAGGCTGTCAAGCCCGCAGTAAAAGCTGCCAATCAGCTGGCTGAGTACTTTCTCTTTTTGCGCCGTGATTATCTCGTATTCCGGGCTGCTTTTCCAGTCATCCAGCGTCTGAAGTGTTTGAAGAACCGCACAAAGATTTTCATAGTCGCCGAGATCCGGAACTGTACTCTGCGGTTCCTGTTCCGCGTGTGATTCTTCCGACAGCGCTTCTTCCGCTTTTTCCGTCGGCTCGGTTATTGTTTCTTCCGTAACTGCCGAATCCGACTCCGGCAGACGGATATCCGTTTGCTCTTGCCGTTTCTGACAGCCCGTCAATACTAGTAGAACGCAGAGCATCGTAAAAAATGTGTGTTTTTTCATTAAGGCCAATCCCCTCGATCAGATCGCTTTGCGCTTACAGATCCCCTAAAATCTTTCTCACAGCTCGAATGACCTTTTCTTTGAATTGCCTAGATGTAATATCCTGAGAATTTTTGGGGAATGGAAGTTCAACAAGTGCAGATCGAGAATTTGCGCTCAAACTTTCAGCATAGTTTGTAATATAACCTTTGTTGGAATTTGATTTATGCAAAAAGAGGAATTCATCAACAAATGGTTGGCTCAGCTGCGCGTCGCCGATAACCATATTCTGCCATCCATGAACATCAAGGAAAGAGATATCGCCATGTTGCTGTGCCAAGTTGTCCAGATAATTTTTAATTGCAGCAGCTTCTATCGCAAGGCAAGACGTATGGCCAGTGTAGTTTCTACGATTCGTTGTTTCGGAAAATCCAATGGGGAAGCATCTATTCATATCAATGCCGCCTGCAGCTTGTATAGAAGCATCGCCGACATTGGCTCGACCTGGTCCGCAGTGTGTATAGCCATGCAAAATGCCATCCGGATTTGCAACGGGAATCACATACAAGGACCAATTAGTTGCCCAGGGCTGGCTGGAGCGGCCTTCCATTTCCTGAATTAGCCCATTTGCAATCTTGACCAATTCAATTCCATCAGCTGCCCATGCATCTTCATATCCATGAATTGCAAATAATGCAATAAGCGCCTTAGAACCGTTTCCGATTCTATATGAGTTAATCGGATGCCCTTTAGGACTGGTGCAAATTAAGGCGGGTGAAATGCCAGTTGTTAGCGTTGGCAATACAATTGGTGATTGCAGAATGAGGCTGCGTTTTGCATAGCTTCGCTTCACTACGTAACCATTTCCTGTGCAGTACTCAATTTCAGCATAGTCTGATTCATATGTTCGTCCTTCAAGAACACTGACCAGCGCTCCCGAATCAATCGATTCATCCTGCTTATATGTTTCACCCGGACCAAAAAACAAATTGATTTTAGATTCTTGGCTACTACCTCGCGCAATATACGACCCTTTTCGTTCACTTAAGATTGCTCCACTGCCACGAATGTCTGTTATAGATTCTTGCGGAATGTAGCCGCGTTTTCTTCCGTACTTAGCATTGAAGTCGATATAATACCACGCACGATTATATTGTCCTCGCTCGATTTGATCCAGAACAACCACATATTCCTTTCCAAAAACAGACGATTCAGCGGGATAGACCAATGAATCATCTGGACCATTGTAGACACTGCACGTTGTCTCTTCTTTTCTTACCTGCCCCAGTTTGCCACGTTTCTTTTCTTCGAGTTTATCGCTTTGTATATAGCCACGTTTTGTTCCATTGCTCGAAGAATACTCGATATACAAGAATCCGGAAGCTGAGTTTTCGATTACTGTGACGCTCTCGCCTGCTGCTACAGTTCCTGCCAGAGCATATGTCGTCATATTAGGGCCAGTATAGACTGTAGCGCTTGCCGTACCATTGCAATCCAAGTAGCCGATCCGCACTGGTTCATTGAGCACGGAGCCGACGCTTGCGTAGTTAGATACTGCATTTTTTGCAACATACCCACGCTTCAGTACACTTCCTGCAATATAGTCAATGCAGAAATAATCCAACTCTTTGAAGATGCATCGAACACCCTCGTCTGCCGAAACACTCCCAATTGAGGCATAAATGTCTGCAGATGGACCAGAGTAGACCGTACAATCGGCTTCCATTTTATGGGGAAAAGAAATAATATTACCAACAGACGTTGCAGGAACATAGCCTCGCTTTCGTCCGGCACTTGTCGCATAATCAATTAACTTAAACGTATTTGACAATATGTTTTCTTCACGAACCGGCATAATAATTTCATCCTCAGCAACACGCCCGATGTTAGAATATAATGTAGACGGTCCTGCAAATACGACTGCATTGGCGCTCATTGTCGCGTATGTAGAAATTAGAGAAACCGAATACGGCGCAACTCCATTTCCGATTCTTGTGAGATTGTCGTCCTGAATATATCCTCTTTTCCTCGTGCCTCCAGCCGAATACTCTGCTTGAAACCAAGCGGTCGAATCGATTACACCATAGGCCACAAGCACACAATATTCATATTGCGATAAACCACCCAGCAGAGCATAACTTGTTTTGGGACCGGCGTACACACTTTTGGCGGTATTTGTACGGGCCAATTCCTTTAAGGTTTCGCACAATGCTAATTGGAATAAATCCGCGCTTCGCCCCACCACTTGTTGAGTATTCAATATAGTACCAATCGTTGACCGCTGGTAAAAACACAGTGAATGTTTCCGAGTGGGAAATCGTTCCGACACTCGCAAAACCGCTAGAGTTTGGGCCATAATACACAGGAGTTTTTCCCGGTGCAGTGCATACCCCCAAGCAGCCGGAATTGAACATTGCAGCCGTAGGGAGTCCACTCTCGTTTACAAACGATCCAACTGGAACAAATCCGCGTTTTTTCGTAGAGCCTGCCGTATAGGTGATGTAATAATAGTTAAGTTCTTTTGCATGTACTTCAACTGTTTCATTTGCATCAATACTGCCAACGCGACAATAGAGTGTATCACTCGGGCCAAAATACACAATCGTTGATGCCTTTGCTACCGCAGATTTTGACATATGATTCTCCTTTGAATTGAATTAAGGATTACTCCCTTTGCTATATTTATGTCTATAATACGCGAAATGGGGACACAGCGTCCCCAAAATTCTTCACAGATGTTCAGTTGATTACCTAGGACATAAAAAGCGGACAATTGCTTTTACTTAGCAATTGCCCGTTTTTTGATTTAAGCCTAATGTCCCGAAGGGGGATTTATAAGGTGATAGTTTTGGTTGTATGTGTTCTTGAATCGCTGCCGCTTCCATCAGAGGCATAGAACACGACTACTGCATAATAGGATTTGCCCGAAGTGCCCGTATATGTGACGGATGCTGTTTTACGTCCGGTGTCGCTTCCCATAAGATACTCATATCCGTCTGTCGTATAAGAATATGTAGCAACGTTTGTTCCACTGGAGGTATAGATTTTAACCGATTTAATACCGATCGTTTTCATTCGACCAGTCCCAGTGATTGAACAATCCACGTTAATTTTGGTGCCCGAGGAATAAATTACCGCATTATACGACGAAATATAGTCGCTGGCGCGAAGTGTTGCTGCAAAAGCAAAAGATGTAAATAAAGAGCAAATCAGAACAACCGCGATTGCTAAGGTCAGAACTCGTCTACGCATATTACTCTCCTATCGATTGTAAGATTTTAATGATTTCTCCATAAGTTTCAACACCCGCTATGTTGCATTCAATATTGTCAGCAGTCCAAGCCGCAAAATATGCTCCCTTGTTTGTCATGATATAGTACACTGTCCCATTGTATTCATATTGCTTAGGATCAATGGCGTCCTTTTCATACAGTAAATGATCCTGATTCTCGGAAAATACCGTATACAATAGTGTAATCGAAGAATCACCATTCCCTAAAAGACAATAAAGAGACACAGGCTGAGTTACCGCATTGTACTGGACATCCATTTCCACAAAACCATCAGGAATATAACTTGGCAAAATCGTCGTAGGTATGCCGTGCATTTCCATCTCATTGGCAATAGAGGCCAACGGCGCCGGAATTTCTTTCGTGGAAGAACGCGCGACGGTTTGCGTATATTCTGACGACTTGAAACCAAATGTCTCTTTGGTCCAGTTGGCAATTGCCCCCCATAATTCAAACCCAAATGCATAAGCAGTTAGAGAGGTTGCCAGCAGAACGGCAATGACTGCCGCAAGGATGCGGGCTGTGCGAAGAACCCATTTGCGTGGACGCGTATTTGAACGCGGTGCGGGCCGGAGGATTTGCGTTTTGTCGGAAGTACCATTCAGCTGTGGCTCATCATCAAAATCAAAGAGCGAGCATCCTTCGCTTGAAGCAAAACGATAATTTTTGTTAAAAGAACTCCAAGCGTGATTGACATCTCCGAAATCAGATGACGGCAGCTCCTGATTGCGCTTTGCGATCACCCCCATAATATATAAAATTGCATCAGTATCGGAGTCTTCGCCGTCTGGGAGCTGAGAGTCCTGACGTAAAATTTCGTTCAATTCCTCCGTGCTCATCTCGTCAAACTTTGAAAAATCTCGATAAAAATGCTCTTTGGATTCCGACATCTCTGTGAACCCCCTTTGTTTTTATATGTACACAATTGGTTTGTTGGGGACATACATTAAAAGTCTTTCTCAATTATTTTTTGAAGCTTCTTTTTTGCACGTTGCACACGCTTTTTGCAGGCTTCAACCGTAATTCCCAATTCTTCCGCAGCTTCCAACATAGTATATCGACGAACAACGATATTTACAAGAAGCTGAAAATCTTCTTCTCCTAGAGCATCTGAGTAGGCAACAATGAATTCTGTTGTCTCCACAGTTGTGCTTGCCTGCGGCTCATACGCAGACATCGCCGCAAGTAGTGCATTACTAAGTCTAGCCTCAGTTCGCCGTCTATTACGAATCACATTTTTAAGTGTATTGATGAGCCAACCACGTGGATTTTTACTGCTCATCAATCCATCTGGCTTAATACACGCAATTCGAAAAGTATCTTGTACAACTTCTTCAGCAAGTGCCTTGCTTCCCAGTGCACTCATCGCGTAGATACACAGACGGGTGTACATCTCCCGGTAAAGTCGCTCGATATATTCCTCTTCTTCTTGATTTAAACTCATGTTATATCCTTCTTGGCCAAGAGTCTTGCTCAACACTTTTTATTCCGATTTTGAAAATTCTTCAATACAAAGTTGAACCAAACGTTCTACTGCGATTATAAACGATTCGGGCTTATCCCTCAAGAGTGTCTCGATGTTTCGGATGCGAGCATCAGCTTGGTTTGGGTATATCAGATAATCCACACTTACGCCCAGGCAATTTGCTAGGTCATATAGTACTGAAATACTGACGCCTTTATTTCCGCGTTCGAGATTTGCATAAAATGATGTACTGATACCCACCTTTTCAGCAAGCTGTTCTTGGGTTAATCCATACTGTGTTCACAAACGCTGCAGATTCATTCCGATTATCGTAGCAATTCTCTTGTCCATGTCAACCACTCCTTGCGGAATAATTATATTTTCCGCAAGAGATAGCCGGGATAATCCAAAGGAGTGCATTTTTATTTCCGCCAGAAATATTCTTTAGAGTTTTCAATTAATTGTCCCCATATGCTACGATATTAACATAATTAAGTGGATAGCAAAAGAAAATATAATCGGGTAATCGAAGCAGGATAACGGCATTTCCTTGGAACAGGGCGAGCCACTTATTTTATTGGTACATATGGTAACCGAAATAATCGGTTGCAGCCATATGATTGCGCAACCAAAATGGCCTATGATTATTCTAAAGTGGGCGACAAAAATGTTCAGATTCGGAATTTGGACACCGACGAGGTCTTTACCTACTATCAGGCCGATGTTGGCGCATTGCCCGATGCAATTATCGACATTTGGGGCGAGGACAACATCCGCGAGCTTGCAGGAACCCCGGATGGAGCGCCGACAGATAACGCAAATAATGTGAGATATTACCACGAGCGGTTTTCTGATCAAACAGCCCCTGCCAGATAAAAACGCTTAGAGAGGATATCCGCCTCTGCTCCCGGCAGCGGCGGATGTCCTGCCCTTTTTGAAACAGGAGGAGAGACATGAAAGTAAAGCAATTGATTGCCATTCTTCTTATGCTGCTGCTACTGACGGCGTGTAGCGCAAACACCGACCTTGACCGTCCGGACGAGGTAGGTCCATCGGAACAAACGTCCAACATGGACGCCTCTGCCGCTGAACCGGAAGACGGGGCGGAAAAACCGACGCCGCCAGAGACCGCGACGCCCGAGGAAGCCCCGGACGCAGAACTGGTGGAGACGCTGCTTGTCACTGTGGTAGACAACATCAACGGCGAAAATACGGATGACGGCGTGGAGCTAGTCATCTATGCTTACGATGAACAGTCGCAGGCGTTTCGGGTAATCTTCAAGACGCCAATCGGCCCATATGTGTATCCGGCCAATACGGTGGATTTTGAACACCAGATCGTCTACTACGCGTCTGCACGCCCGGACGAGACATATGACAACCTATATTCGTGTGATTTGAAAACAGGAAATGTCCAGCGGCTGACGGATGGAAAAAATGCGTTTAATGATCTTCTCTTTGCGGATGGCACGCTCTATGCCAATGTGGCTCGGGAGTTCTGCACAACCTGTCAGCCCGCCCGGTTTGACCTTGACAGCCAGACGTTTACCTATCGAAATGAGGCCGACGACGATACGTGGCATCACTCCTTCTCCTATGACGATTACGCAGACGAATTTTTGATCCTCACTTGCTCGGATGTGGAAATGCGGACACACCGCGTTGCGGCGGAGACACATATCCGGCCTAAAACAATTTCTTTGATCGACGCAACATTTGAGAATGTCACACCTCTGTTTTTTACGGAGGATTTTGAAATCTGTCTGACCCGACGGCTGAATGAAAATACCATTCTGATGACAACAGAGCCACAGATGGTCAGTGGAAAGCGTACACTCAAACGTCTGGACATCACCTCGCAGGAGGTGGAGAATGTGGCAATTCCCGGAATTCAGCAGGTTCATATGTTCTATCCTTCCTTGGACGGCAATACCCTGTATTTCGTCGGCCAGGCGGAGAGCAAGACAATCTGGAACGTTTACCGCTATGCGCTGGACACGCAGGAACTGACGCAGCTCACGTTCCCCAAACAGCCCGACCGGATCATTGACATACAGATCACGCACCAGCCCTGCGGGCCTGATTTTTCACATGGATGTTGCGTCCTCGAAGACGAAGGCCTAAAAAATAACCTTTTGGATTACGCACTGACAGAATGCAGTGTTCCTCAGGCAAAACAAAGAAGACGTAGTCCCGAAACAGACTAATCAATCAGTATCTAATGGAAAATATGGAACCAAATGAATGCCATGAAAGGAAGGACAACTATGAAAAAGAAAATCCGTATTTTTGCCCTGCTTTTGGTTGTAGCGATGCTCTTATCGGCATTTGCCTATGCTCATGAAGAAACAGACAGCGCGAAGATTCACTTAACAGGTGAAACGTTGAGCGAAGCCGATGATGTTCAGGCTATCGGCAACCGAGCTATCTTTATTTCTACGCAGAATAAGATTGCCAGCGTTGATGACTCGCAACAAGAATATGTTGCAGAGTACGTGCCAGAATACCAGATTGAATTTGCTATACCGTATCAGAACAAAGGCGTCATGATTGGCAGTGAAAAACCGACTATGGTCGCGTGCCCTAACGCGTTGTGCAAGGACGAATATGAGCTGTCATGGGAGGGCACGTATGAGTACTTTGATTTGACCACAGGCGCAGTTCGAGCCATCCGTGACCCGAACACATTTTACATTGCGGCAACAAGTGTTGGCCTCACAGATCAGTCAAACTATACAACCACCATAAACGGAAAAAGCATTCCTAACGCGCAATATCCCGCAGGCGGCACATATAGTGGATCGACCAGCACGAGTTTTGGTACAGGTTCACAATGCCACGGATTTGGGCTCTATATCTATGACTACTTATTTGGAAGCAGTGGTGCAAAATGCTCTCAGGGTTTTGAGTATATCGGAAACTATACTCAAACGCAAATAAAGAACAAACTTCAGTCTTTTGCTCTTGGAACGCTGCTCAGAGTTAGCTACAGCGGCAGCACGTCAGATGAGCATACAATGATTTTGGTTGGCAGAGACAGCACTGGCGTTATCATCTACCATGCAAACTGGCCTGATAACGGCACTGTAGCAATTTCACATGTGACATGGAGTGGATTTGCACAAACGTTCCCCTACTTGGATTTTATTATTTGTCCGCATAATGTGAATGTCTGGAAGCCATATTCCTCGACGCAGCACAGAGGAGCATGCACAGCGTGCGGGACTTATCTTTACGGAAGTCACTACGCACAAGTCGGTGGTATGGGGACTTGTCTGGTCTGTGGCTATTACGGAAATATGCCAGGATTGACCAGTACAGGTCATGAGACAGAATGATCGCGAGGTATGTTCTATGATAGGAGTCGTTACTCTGCAGCGAAAAAGTGTGATGTGTCTCCTGCTGCTTGTGATTGCGGTGTTGATGCTGAGCGGTTGCCATCAACAAAGTCGTAGTGCGCAGCTAGATATTGCTGTGCAGCAACCGCCAGGGGTGGAGCAGCCCACTGAGGCACAGCCTACGCCGCAAGCGCGCCCAGCCAAACCGGAACAGGCAGAAGATCCGTCATTTCTCTCTCCTGAAAGCGACGGGGACTACGATCTGGTATTCTTCTTTGCCACAGCGGACATCGGCGATTATGAATTTTCCATCGCCCCCGAGGGCAGCGACGATTGGCAGAAGCTCGACGAGGCGCACTGGCTGGGAACCTGCGGCCAGTCAGAGGAGCACAGCCGGGTGCATCAGCAGCCCTCGCATATTTCAAAGTTCGGATTCCGCTTCGCGGATGAAGCAGACGGACGCTATCAGCTCAGGACTACAACGGTCGGGGTGACGCCCGCTGAGGTGCAGGAGCTGTGGTCGCTTGAGATCAAGGATCAGACAACGCTGCTCGTTGTGGGAAGCGACCCGAAGACGGGTAAGCAGCTGCCGGAGCTTCTGCCCATGCGGCGCTGCGCCGACTGCCCGCAAAGCTGGTTTTTCCAGGAGGGCGATCCCGCCGAAGCGGGGCCGGAGGTCATCGACTGCTGCTATGTTGCCCTGCCGAACGAGGAGGCGGCCAGCTATTTCCTTGCCCCGGAGGGCTGCGAGGATTGGATCGCCGTGAGCGCGGAGGCAAGCGATGGCCTGTGTGAAAACGAGAAAATCCACGGCGAAGGCTACCGTCTGCTTCGCATTCCCCTTGACGCAGACGCGGAAGGTACGCGCTATCAGCTTCACCGGGAAGAAACCAACAAAGTCACGGCCACATGGCACGACATTTGCATCACGGACGATCACACCCTGCTTCGGGTGTACAGGCAGCCGGGATCAGCGGCGTGGCAGTCTGCCTGGTGCGCGGGGGAAGAACTGCTGCTGGTGGAAAGCTTCGCCCGCTGCGGCGAATGCCCGAAAAACTGGCCGGAGGGACGCCGTCAGAAATGCGGCACCACCGCCCTGAGCGCAAACGCAGACGCCCCTGTTGGAGAAAGCGTCTGCGGAGATCTGGAATTCTACTTTGGCGCGGACAACGTGGGCTGGTACGAGTTCTCCATCGCGCCGGAGGGAAGCGATGCGTGGGTCAAGCTGGATGACGTGTGTATAGATCGCGGCTGGAGCGCGGACGGTTACGTCTGTCCGTCTAAGTATGGCGTCCGATTTGAAGAAGGCAGCGGGCTGTATCAGCTCCGCGCCACTGTCAAGGCCCCGCTGCCGTTTGCAATATCGAACATCTGGCACAACCTGCCGCTGCAGCCGGAGGGGGCGCTTCTGTATGTGGCCTGCCCGCCCGGAACCGAGCAGTGGCAGGAAGCGATTGCTGCGACACAGGCCGTGATCGTAACGCAAATGGAGCCGGAGGGATTGAGGGAATAAGCTATAAGAATTCCATCGCATAAAGCAGGAGGAAAAAATGAAAACAAAGCAACGATATTTTGTCTTTAGTTTTCCTGCTGTCGGCACTGTCACCTGCTGTGGCTGCATCAAATGGAAACGCGACTGACACGGAAGCGCAGATAGATCAAACGGAAAACGTATGAGATCACAGACCGCCGTCCCGGCGATCTTGCAGCCTGCTACGCAGATCCCGCCAGGAGCTTGGATGTGCTCGGCTGGAAGGCGGAACACAGTCTCGTCGATATGTGTCGCGACACATGGAACTGGCAGAAACAGAACCCCAATGGATACGATAAGTAAGGAGAATGAAAAATGCTGCATTTGAACATCATTTGCAAATGTCCTTGGAAGAAATGTCACTGCAAACTCAATATTATGAAGTAAAATACGGCGATTTTGACGTAAAAATACGTCACTGCTGATGTTTACAAAAAGGGAGAAATATGACAAACTAATGGTAACAGATGACGAAATACAAAGAAGAATACGTACACTCAGATCATTTGTTATATGTTCAGCTTGGAGAGAATGTCCGGAAGCTACGAAAGCGGTGCCACCTTACGCAGGATGAATTGGCAGCGCGTATTGGGGCCGATCAAAAACGAGTATCCAAGATTGAGCGCGGCGAGGCACGCCCGAACTTGACGCTTTGCCTTAGATTAGCAAATGCGTTCCATGTATCGGTAGATACGCTACTGGAGGGCGTTGTGGAATATGAAATGGTGCAAACCTTGCTGAACGCCACTTCCGAACAGCTTCTTGCACAAGAATTGTTACAAGTTGTAAAACGATATATCAGAGAAGCAGAGAAATAGCGGTGTTCCAGCGAACACCGCTATTTTTAGTCCCCGTGTTCTTCATCCTGAAGCATACGAATGAATCTAACGACCATTCGCTTTTGCTGCTCCGTGCAGGATGCGGCCAGATGCGTGATCTGCGTCAGCATCGGATCTTTTTCGGTCAGCTCCGGGTAAAATATCTGATCGGCAGAAAGGCCGAGACTGCGCAGAAGCAGTTCCAACGAGTTCATGCTCGGTCCCTTTTCGCCCAACTCGATCGCGGAGATCTGTCGGTCACTGACTGTACTTTTTTCAGAAAGCTGCTGCCGGGTCAGTCCCTGCGCTTCGCGGTTTTCCCGCAGGATTTTGCCGATTCGCTCGGAAACCGGCTCATGTAATTCTACCACCGATAGATCACCTCCGTCGACGATATTCTACATGAAATAACCCAACTAGAAAATGTTCTATAGGTGGCGAAATATGGCCACCAATAGAGTATATAAAGGATACTCCCGTTTCCGCCATATAAAAAAACGGCGGAGTTGGGAGTCTACCTGTATGACCCTAGGCACTCCATTTCCGCTGGGAATGGAGTGTTTTATGCGTTCTGTGGAGATATGGAAGCGGCAACGCCGCTTCTTGCGGTGATCAGCTAACCAGCATACTGTAGCATGGCTTTTGACCCAAAAAACTGCTGCAGGATGTGACAAGAACCCCATATATGTACGGCATACACTATCAGATGTAAAAACTAACGGCTATCAGTGAATATCTGCTGGAAAAGGCAGATGTACACCGATAGCTGTTTTTTGTATCCATCCCCGCGCGCCTCCGCTTTTGAAATTTTGGTTTTCTCAAAATTTCAAAAGATTGGAGGAATCCGTAATGGGATTCAACTGCGCACAGGAAAAAGCAAAATTTGACCGTGAATGGTTACGCCTTCGAAAAGAATACGCAGATGCCGGTATGAGCGAAGCGGCAATACAGAAGATTTATGACTACGACTGGTATTGCTTCTGCCGCAATCGCGCTTATGAACGTCGGGCGACACAAATGCCGCCACTGGAAATTGACAGTCCGGACGATGAACGCCGGTCTGCACTGTTTCGAAAAAACGAGACACTTTCGGTTTCCTTTGACGAAAGCGCCTTTCCAGATCGTTATGCATGGGTTGATACACTGGAGGATTTGCGGTTGTTACAGGCAATCAAAACGCTGAGCATTGAAGAACTGGAAATATTGACATTTCTGACGCTGGAGGAACATAGTCAGAAAGAACTTGCAGAGAGATGGGGCTGTTCGCAACGCGCCATATCGAAGAAATTTCAAAAAATCAAAAAAATTTTTCAAAAATGGTTCTAAAAAAGCTGTTCCCGTGGCCTATGCATTGAGGGGACTTTTTCAGTCCGCCTCGTGCAGCTTGAAAAGTACATATCCAGCGACTGAATGACATCAAGCGGATGAGCCAGAAATGGAACAGCGATGCGGAGGATGCGCGAAGACCACCTGTGCGGAAAGCATTGCTTCTGCATAAAGACGGCCCAATAAGGTGACGAGCGGTACCCATCCATCCAAAAGCAGCTTTGGCAAGCTGCCTCGCAATGATCTTGTCCGCGGACAATGGTACTCCTGCCCAGCCACAACGGAACGTAATGGGGGCAGCTCGGAGAGATCCTCGGAGGGGTGCAGACCCGTGAGCAGCGCCAGCTGCCGTTCAGCCGCTGCCTTTGCTCCGGGAAGAAGCGTCGAACAGGAGCAAGCATCAAAATTTCAAAAGCAGGGGCCGCTCTGCATTTTACAGGGCGGCCCCGTGGCTAAAGGAGAATCGTATGAATCCAAACATTAATTTTTTAGGCATCTGCCAGCTTTTGAAGGCGCTCCGAACGGTTGGTTTTTCTGAGAATGAGATCAAGAAGATCGCGCGGCGGATCGCTGTCGAGCTTGGTGCAAATTTCACACTTTACGCTTGATTTTTCTCCGTTTTGGTCATAGCTATTCTGTAAATATTGTAGTAGTGTGTGTTGCTGCAGGGAGGTGAGAATGTGGCGAAAAAGCAAATCGACGGAAACCTTGCGCTGGAACAGCAGCGCGTCATTGTGATTCCAGCGCACGATGAGATCGTCGCGCGCAAGCTGCGCGTTGCAGCCTACGCCCGTGTCAGTTCCTCCAGTGAGGATCAGCTCAACTCCTACCGCGTCCAGAATCAATACTATTCTGAACTCATCTCCGGCAACCCGGATTGGGAAATGGTCGATATTTATGCCGATGAAGGCATCACCGGCACGTCCGTCGAGAAGCGCGAAGACTTTCAGCGCATGATGCGTGATTGCCGGAAAGGAAAGATCGACCGCATTCTGGTCAAGTCCATTTCCCGATTTGCTCGAAATACGAAAGACTGCCTTGCCGCCGTCCGGGAACTCAAGGAACTCGGCGTCAGCGTCCTGTTTGAAGAACAGGGCATCGACACGGCGAGAACATCCGGTGAGATGGTCACGGCGATCATGGCTTCACTGGCCCAGAAGGGCAGCGAGTCGATTTCAGGAAACGTCCAGTGGGGCTATCAGAAGCGTATGGAGAGCGGTAAGTTCAATACTTGCAAAGCGCCGTATGGCTTTACCATGCACGAAGGAAAACTGTCCATAAAAGAAGACGAAGCAGCGGTCGTTCAATGCATCTTTCAACTGTATCTAAATGGACTGAATGGATACGAAATTGCAAATACCCTGTCCCAACAGGAAATTCCACCGGGGCGCGAAATGGGAACATGGAAAGACTCGTCGATATACTACATTTTGAAGAATGAACGATATGCTGGGAAGGCAATGGTCGGGAAAAGCTATTCAACAACTACATTTCCACATAAAAAAGTCAGAAATCATGGTGAACGGGAAATGTACCTGCTGCCAGATAGTAATCCGCCGATTGTATCCCCGGAAGTATTTGACAGAGTACAGACACTTTTACAATCAAGAAAAACACCGCACAACGGTTCAACGAACCAGCCGTTCAGCAGAAAACTGTACTGTGCAAATTGCGGTCGGTCACTCAAACGGAAATTTACAAACGATAAAATGTATTGGGTCTGCAATACGCATTTCCAGAATGCAGCATCATGCCCTACACCACCATATCATACGCCGGATATTGAACAGGCTTTCTGCCGTCTATATTATAAACTCAAACACCACGGCAACCCCATCTTCACACAAATGCTCTCCAACCTCCAAAAGATCCGCTATGGCCGGATGCTCTGGAGCGAAGACGTGATCTCCCTCAACAAGAAAATATCAGACACACTCAGTCAGGTTCAATTCCTAGCCCAGCTTCAACAGACGGGCGGTGTTGATCCTGATACTTTTATCTCATCCAACAACAAACTCAGCGAACAGCTCCGCAGGCTGAAACAGGAAAAGGCAAGGCTTCTCGACACCGACAGCGACGATCTGGCAGACCGCACCCGCGATCTCATGGACGCACTGGAGGACGGGCCGGATTTCCTCGACAGCTTTGATGCGGAGCTGTTCGATGCGCTTGTAGAGAAAATCATCGTGGACAACAACGAGCGCCTGCGGTTTCGGCTGAAAAACGGTTTGGAATTGACAGAGCAGATTGAGAGGACGAAGCGGTAATGGGGAATCGGAAACTGCCGTTTGGCTACCAGATGCGCATGGGCGAGATCGTCCGAAACGAGCCAGAGGCAAAAGCCGTGCAGGACATCTTCCTGCAATATACGCTCGGCGCGTCGCTCAAAGAGATTGCAGAGCAGATGAGCAAGACCGGCCCCAGCTACGACGAGGGCAAGTCGTGGAATAAAAACATGATTGCCCGAATCTTAGAAAATGCCAAGTACACCGGCATTGACAGCTATCCGAAACTGGTTGACATAAAGTTATTCGAAGCAGCCGCCGAGAAGCGTCAGACCAAACAGTGCCTGCCGGAACGGACACCTGCACAGAAAGCGCTCAAGCGTGTATGCTCCAAGCCGTCTACGCCGGAGATCGAGCAGCAGGTCACGCACCTGCTTGGCAGGCTGGCAGAGCAGCCGGAGCGCATCACACAGCCAGAGAAAATGCCTATGTCGATGCAAACAAATACGCAAGCCGAGTTGGATGAAATTCTGAACATCCAGCCGCTTGACGAAGACGCTGCCAGAAGCCTGATTTGCAAACTGGCGCAGGAGCAGTACGACGCCATTGGCAACGAGGAATACGAAACCGAGCGCCTGCGGCGGCTGTTCGCGGCGTTCGAATGCACAGCAGAGCTCAATGCGGAGCTGCTGCAAAGCGCCGTCTCCGCCGTGCTGGTGACGCGCCAGGCGGTGCGCTTGCAGCTCAAAAACGGACAGATCATTGGAAAGGAAGATTTGGTATGACAGACGAAAAACCGCGCGTCATTATCATTCCACCCAAGCCAGAATTACAGCAAACGACTACAGTCACAAAGCAGCTTCGTGTGGCAGCGTACTGCCGTGTTTCCACGAAAGAGGAAGAACAGGCCAGCAGCTATGAAGCGCAGTGCGAATACTACACCGATAAAATCATGTCCAACAAAGAATGGACGATGGCTGGCATCTTTGCAGACGAAGGCATCACCGGCACATCCACAAAAAAGCGCACAGAATTCCTGAGAATGATCCGCCAATGCAAACAGAAAAAGATCGACCTCATCCTTACAAAGTCCATCCAACGATTTGCCCGCAACACGCTCGACTGCATCAACTATACGCGCATCCTCCGGCAGCTTGGCATCGGCGTCCTCTTTGAGAAAGAAAATATCAACTCTCTGCCGCCCGACAGCGAATTTATGATAACGATGTACGGCGCAATGGCGCAGTCTGAGAGCGAGTCCATCTCCGGCAACATCCGGCGCGGCCGACAGATGCACGCAAAAGTCGGAACGCTTAAGGTTCCCTGTTATCGGCTTTATGGATACGAAAAAGACGCAGATGGCAAATTCCGCGTCATACCTGAACAAGCAGAAATTGTGCGCGAACTCTACAAGCGATATGAGAGCGGTGCCAGCCTGCGAAATCTGCAAGACTGGCTGGAGGAAAATCAGATCAAAACGGTTCTCGGAGAATCAAAATGGACAGCGACGTCTATTAAGAGCATCCTGACAAATGAAAAATATTGCGGCGACGTGCTGCTTCAGAAAACATTCCGGACAGACGTCATCAGCAAGAAGGTTATCAAAAACGTTGGACAGATGGCGCAATACTATATGCCTGACCACCATGAAGCCATCGTCAGCCGGGAGCAGTACAATGCAGTAAAAGCAGAAATGGCACGTCGGAGCGCCCTGCGCAGCCCATCCAAGCAGGCTGTGACAGGACGCTCTTGTTATACGAGCAAATTTGCGCTGTCGGACAGGCTCGTGTGCGGCGAGTGCGGGACGCTCTACCGGCGATGCACATGGACCTCCCTCGGTCGGAAATATCCCGTCTGGCGCTGCACCAGCCGCCTGAACTATGGCACAAAATACTGCCATGATTCCCCGACGATCAAGGAAGAACCGCTGCAGGCGGCGATTCTGGCAGCCATCAACGCTGCTATGAGTGATAAACCTGTACTGCTCGACCGTATCAAAAACGCAGTCTCTCTGGAGCTGCTGCCTGTACAGGGGCAGACCATGAGCCTTGCCGATATTGAGCGGCGGCTGGCGCAGCTCGACGGGCAGTTCCAGCGCCTGCTGGCAGAAGCCATTGATGCCGAAGACAAAGAAGCCTGCAACGCGCAGTTCGCGGAAATCCTTGCTGAGCAGACCTCCCTCAAAAGGCAGAAGGAAGCAATTCTGCAAAGCAGCACCGATGCGAGCCGCGTCTGCACCCGCATGAAACAGGCAGAGCAAGCTATAGAGAATACCACACAGACAATCACAGAATGGAACGAAAACGCTGTCCGGCAGATCGTAGAGCGCGTGACCGTCCTCTCCACTGATGAGATTCTGGTGCAGATCAAGGGTGGCGCGGAAATCAAGCAAACGATAAATAAGTAAAAGAAGATTCCCTGTTCGATTCCATGCTGCACCTCTTTGTGTGGGCAAGCAAAGTCTTTACCACAAAGTCCACTTCAAAAAAAGCACTGGAAAGCCGCACCAGCTGAATGAAGCGGTCAACAAAAACATACAGCGAAGGCACGACCAAGCGTCGTGCCTTTTACGTTATCCACGATTACCGTGAGCCATTCAGAAGCGCTGTTGTCCTTGCATTGACACCCATAAGCTCCCGCTGTGTCTGCCGGTTTGCTTGACACATGGGCATCAGAAAATTCACAGCCTTTCGGATCTGCTGAAGGTCAGAAGAAGTGAGGACGTTTTGATGCAGATGCTCCAAAACACGGTTATAGGCGTCTTTCAAGGATGCGGACACGGCAGGCTGAAAGAAATAAGTTGAGATCAGGCCGCCGATCAGGGCGGCTTCGTTATCGGTGTACTGCATGACTGCTCCTCCCTCGCAAGAATCAAACGAACGGGGCAATCATACCACAAGATATTGTAGCAGGCTATTCGCAAAACGACGAAATATATGATGCGCACCAGCGCGGAAAGGAGAAGTCATGAACGTCAGAAAACCTGCGAATTACGGCACGATGCACCGGAAATTGGTCGCAATTCTTGTGCAGAATCTTCCGCAAATGGATGAAGTGTATGCCATTGGTAAGGCCATTAGCCAGCGCCCGGAGAAGGGCGCAGCCGTCGCTGCCGCAGAATTTTTGCAGGCGAATTTCCCTGACCGCACAGGCTTTTCCCCACGCAACGTGCGCCGGATGCGCGATTTTTATAAGACCTATAAAAATGACCAAAAGCTCTTACGGCAGAAGTAGTTAGATGTGCTGTATATTCCGCAAAAGTATGCGCTATACCGTTTTCCTCCGGATATAGTGTGTCAGAATCCGTAAAAACTGCGCAGAGGATGGGGCGGTCGTCAGCGGACGGCAAGTAAAGCTGCGCAGGAGAACGGCGTTTTTACGCCATGAATCACAGGCAAACCCGTCAATGTTTCGGACAACTTGAAGCGGATTGGTGTTGTATTGGTCTGCTACTTCAGGATATAGCCGCTGCGATGGCTTCACTAACCAATGTGGATTGAGCGAGGCGAGATAGACCGAGTAGGAAAGGTGAAAAAATGCGGTGTTGGTTGCGGAGAAACCAAGACGGTACAACAGATCATATACTTCGACGATATCTGTTACAGAATTCATGCCGCATCTGTCCCCTCCAGCGCTTGAGCACGTTGCATAAACTGCCGGATCAACGCGCCCTGCGCCTCCGCATCCAGCATGGAAAAGAGAAACATCAGGGTCGGTGCGGAAGCCGCGTATCTCCCTCGCTCCAAATCACTGTACGCACGGCTGGAGATACGAAGCTGCTCAGCCATCGCTTCCTGCGTCAGCGCCATCTTCTGCCGCAGGGAAGACAATTTCGCGGAAAGAAGCTCAGAGAGCAGCGCCGGGTATGGTTTCATTCTGAAGATCTCCATAGTTTATAATAGATCGACTATGGAGATTTTATGTCGAAATGAAGCACGCTTCCACGAAGCTCACTTCGTGCTCACCGTTCAAATCTTGTGAAAAAGCCGAGTTGAAGCACACAAAACAGTATTTATTCGCTGAAACAACAGAATATCCAATGCGCACCAGCGCGGAAAGGAGTAGCCATGAACGTCAGAAAACCTGTGGATTATGGCACGATGTACCGGGAATTGGCCGCAATTCTTGCGCAAAATCTTCCGCAAATGGATGAAATCCATGCTATCGGTAAGGCTGTCAGCCAGCGCCCGGAGAAAGGCGCTGCGGTTGCAGCCGCAGAGTTCTTGCAGGCGAATTTCCCTGACCGCACAGGCTTTTCCCCGCGCAACGTGCGCCGGATACGCGATTTTTATAAGGTCTATGAAAATGACCAAACGCTCCTCCGGCTGGCAATGAAAATCGGCTGGACGCTGAACGTGGTGATCATGGAAGCGGAGCTGACAAAAGCGCAGCGACTTTCCTGCTTGCAAAGGGCTGCATCTAAAAAACTCTCGAAAAAGAAACTTTTAGAGATCATTTTGAACGGAGTATTTGCGGAAGAACCCGTCGACGCATCCGACAAAATATGCTATAATATTACAAACCCAAGCGAAGGCAGAAACGATCAAGCACAATTCGAGCCACCGCTGCGTCGTGTGGCGGAAAGAAAAAGAGGGTTTGCGCGATGCGGTCGAAGAAAAATCTCGTCATTGGTTTCTTATTGCTGTTCCTTGGAATCGGACTTTCTGGGGACAGTTTACTACTTTCCATACTTGCAGGCGTGGCTGGGATCGTCATGATGATTCTTTATGCTGCGAGTAAGCTCAAGCAGAACACTTCTGAGACAAGTGCTGTGTCCTTCAAAACCAGTGAAATTCAGCCAACGACAAAAACACAGCAAGCCAATGCGCAGAGCGTTTCATTTTCACCGGAAGCGCAGCAGCTTTATCAGCAGCTTGCGGATCAGTACACTCAAATCGTAGACAACGGCTGTTTCGGGACGCTGGCACAGATTGCAGAAAAAATGGATTGTTGCAAGCACTTCCTTGAACAATGGATGGGAGCGCTCTGTAATAGAGATTTTGTGGCGTTGCTTCAAAATAAGGCTAAGTTTGACGAACACTCAAACGGCTTTCACCTGCCGCAGTTTGGAACGTGGAGAGCGATTCAGGCAGATGGCGACGATCATAGTATTCCAGATGGGCTGACCAAGGCGCTCGTGGGGCGGATTCAAAGAAAGCAGAAAATGCTGCAAGAGTTTTGGGAAGCGCAGAAATGGTTTGAAGAATTGATACCATCTCTTCAAACCTGTGAATTGACTGTCAATCCAGATGCGGAGCCGTTGTTAAAAAAGTTGGATTATGAATATCCGAATACAAATAATATCACGAGCAGAACACCGCTTGCAAAATTCAACGACTTCTATGCGATTGATTTGGAAACGACCGGCTTGAGTGCAGCACGGAACGAAATCATCCAAATTGCCATTATCAAGTTCCGCCATTTCCAGCCGGTCGAAATCCTGGCCAGCTATGTGAAACCGCGAAAAGGGCTGAAACCGGAAGCAGCGGCGATCAACCACATCACAGAGGATATGGTTGCAGACGCGCCGTATATCGAGCAGATCATGCAATCCGTGGATGCCTTTATCGGTGAGAAAGCACCAATCATCGCGCATAATCTCCAGTTCGAGTATAAGTTCTTGGCTGCCAACGGTAGCGAGAACATTGTAAAAAAGCGGCCGCTTTATGACACGCTAGAGCTGTCCAAGCGGATCTGGCAGCTGGAAAGCTACTCACTTGAAAATGTATGCCGAAACACCTTCAAATTTACGCCAGCACTGCATAATGCGGAAAGTGACGCGCTGACCTGTGGGCTGCTCTTCCGTGAGATTTGCAATGAACGAATCGGCTTGCCGGAGGGCTGCTATGATTAAGGCAAATGATATTGAAATGGTAAAACTCGGAAGAATGACACCGGAAGAACGAAAACGGTATGAAAAGAACAAAATTGAGATTAACAAAAAAGTTTCGTTTTTAATTACAGAAGCTACAAAAAATGCCAAATTAGAATGTTGCATTCTGTGTCATAAACCGTGTTCTAGTTTTTGTAATTCACATTCTATTCCGCAGTTTGCACTGAAACGAATTGCTGAAGATGGAAAAGTAATGCTTCCACTGCAAGATGAGATACTTACCATTGGAAAAGATATAGGTGTAAACAAAGCAGGAACTTTTCACATTATATGCAGAGACTGCGATAGCAGAGTTTTCCAGCTGTATGAAGATCCAAATGCTTATAATTCAAAGCCAGCAGATCAAATGCTTGCACAGATTGCGCTTAAAGATGTTTTGCTTATGATAAGCAAAAGGAATCAAGAACGGGAGCAATATAAACTTGTCGGAGAGCAAGCTGAATTTTTGAAAGATTTTGCTGACGAAAAAATCTATTGGGGCAATTTCGATTTGCGCGATTATGGAGAAGATTTAGAGTATGCTAGAAGTTCGCTGGATGGCAGAAAGTCAAATCGGTATTATCTATGCTTTTATACCGTTTTGGACTATGTAGTTCCTTATGCGGCGCAGTCAAGTGTAACGTTGATTAGTGATTTTGAGGATAGCATTGTAAATAATATATATTCTCAAGAACAAAAATATCGGATTAAAGCTATTCATGTTTCTGTTTTTCCACTTAAATCAACGAGTGCAATATTACTATTTATTGAAGACGGTGTAAAACGCTACCGCAAATTTTATCGCAGCTTACGAAAACTACCGAACGATGATCAACTTGCTGCAATTAACTACTTAGTATTCAGCTACACAGAAAATGTGTTCATGAATCCAACAACACATAAGGAGCTCAGGAAAAATGACTTGTTCATGGATATGTGCCGAAAAAGTACGGATTTTCGATCTCATACGCCATTTCCGTTGGATGATCCCTTAGAGGCTGCAGTAAAGGAGTTTAGCCTTTCAAAACGGAATGAGATACCAAATTTACTAAGTAGAGAGTATGCACTGTGAAGCAATGCGCACTTAAATGTGTGAAACGGTAGAAAACATGCAATTCTATGCGAGAAACCAGAATATAGCGTGGCTGCGCAGTATAAAAAACGCTGGATATTACAAAATTGAGTTTTATTGTACATTAGAAACAGGAGGCTTCCCATGATCTGGAGAAAAACGATAGGACAGTTTGTAATATATCTCCCACTCATCGGCTTGCTGGTGCTAGCCATATATTCTTTATGCCTTGGTGCAACCACAATTGACGACGGCATAGAACGAAATATACGGATATGGAAGGACGCATTGATACTTAGCGCCGTTATTGGCGAAATCGGTAGTTTAATAGTTGTGGGGCAGTTTAATGTGTTGCTTACAGGAACAACACCAAATCTTATAAAAGATTTGCAAGAAGAAAACAGCGGGGATTTTGCCATTATGTATAATGGCGTCGTTGCATGTATTGTTTTTGTATTTGTACTGCTAATACTCAAGCTACTCTATTCATGTACCAAAATTCGCTTATTCTCAATACTATCTACTATTTTTGTTAGCTTTTGGGCTATAAGTAATGTCGTATATCTGTTGGCTGGATATTTGAGAATCAGGCAAACCCAGCCGCAGTCTCTATTTTCCAGGTTTTCTAATCCTGCTCTAATGCCTGCGATACTTTCCATGATTCAAATTATCGTCACACGGCAAAGCTGGGTGTCATTTATTTATCGCAATATTTATGCGCCTCAAAGCGAGAAAATTTTGACACTGGCGTTAGTTATAGTAATGTTATATTTTCTTGCGGCAGCTTTTTGTCATTTCTCAAATATTTATTGTCTGCTCGGTTTTGGGTTTATTACCCATAGTCTTGAAACAATTCAAAAAAAGATGGACTTGGTCCTGCAACAAGAAGATTATCAGGAAGAAAAATTGCGCTATTCGGCAGAAAATCTAGACGAAGAGGCCAAACAGAGTAGCTTTATAAAGAGAATTTTGTTGAGCATTCACTATATTGGTGTCCATCTCGAGATATATGTACAGAAAAGAATTCGTGCTGTAAAATATCTGCTGATGTTATTGAATTTCAAAATGACAAGGCTGCTTGGCTCACTGTTAAAACCATCACGAATCAGACTTAATACCATTAGATTTTGTCTGCTTATCGCCATGACAGAGCTTTTAGTAGTTGACTTTTTGCTTTTCATCTATTTGGAAAATGATTCGCCGTGTTTGAAATTTTTTGAGTTGATGTCAACTGTATTCATTATTCCTATACTGCTATCGTGGCTTATGGAATTGAAATCAAATGCGAAAAAAGAAAACAAGTCAAATCAAGAATAGAGATTAGAGATGTGCTTTATGTGAATGAAACCCATTTTTCGAACAATTTTATCGAAAAATGGGTTTCTTCTTGCCTTCAAAGTTTTGAGAAATCAAGGCTTTCCTTTTTTGCTCTCTGGGCTTATGGTCCCGTCAAGATTTGAACACGACCTTTTTATAAATGTTTCCTGTAGGCTTCCTCAAACGCCTGTGGTGTCTTGTATTTCAAGGTTTGGATAATGTACAATAAGTTGCGCAAATTGAAAAGAGCATAAAAGAAGACATAGCGATGCTGACGGAGTTCATTGTATATTTCTGATGAGTTGGTTTCCTTCTCAGGCACATTAAATGATGTAAAGGGAAATATTGTTTTGCAATGTAAAATGAGATCCGAGTGGTACTAGAAGATAGATCACTATTCATCTGTTAATATGTGGGGTAATGTGAATGGCATTCCAGAGTTCATCTATAGTGTAGTGAAAACACATGATTGCCGAACACTATAGATGAAATGGCGAAAAAGCCAGTCATCTCAAGGGGTTCGGCAATTTTTTATTCTCAAAATTCTTAGGTAACTCCATAGATGAAATCGTAGCTTGCAGAGGTTCAAACGGGATTTGAACCTCTGTTTTTCCATATTTAAGCGGAATTTCAGTTAGAAGTCTCGGCTTTTTTGCGTTCAGGGAGGGATTTTATGAAACACAAGCAAGAAGAATACTGGCGGCCACATTTCCACGCACCGCCGCTGCGGTCGCACCCAGATCCGCCGCCGACTATCCAGTGCAGCTGGTATCCATACGAGGGACAGTGCCCGTATATGCGGTTGGTTCTGATTTGCTGGCGCAGCAACGGTGAGTGTACCTTCACGGATATGCAGAAAATTGAAAAGCGAGGTGAAAAACGTGTTTGAAGCAAAACTGAAAAGCCGCAGCCAGCCGAAGTTAGGGGCGCTGGCAGTCACGTTTCCAATCCCAGAGGAACGCTATGAAAATGTGATCCTCGCTTTGCAGAATCTCCAAATTGGTGACGTAAGAAAGCAGGACTGCTGCATCGAAAGCATTCGCGCCCCTGACTGCCCTGCTCTGCTCAGAATGACAAACGCGATGGCAAACGTGGATGAACTGGATTGGCTCGGAAAGCAGTTGGAGAGCTTCGACCGATATGAACTGCTGCAATTTAATGCAGCGGTGGAGCGATTCGGATTAAATTGCAGATTGATACCGAGCGCAGCCTTGTGACCAACCTTACGACCGGCGAATGCCTTGCCCTGAAGCCGCTCAGAGGCTATCCGGCAGAACTGCTGGAGGCCGGCGGCGTTGTGGAGTATCTGCGCAGGCAGCAGCCGGAATTAGACGGCCGATGAACGTGCGTATCGGACTTGCCCAACATCGCATTGGGCCGGATATGGAGGAGAATCTCCGGCAGGCGCAGCGCGCGGTTCTTGCTTGCGCCGGGCAGGGTGCGCAGCTGGTTCTGCTGCCGGAAATGTTCTGCTGTCTGTATCAGCTGGAGCGGCTTCGGGCCTGTGCGCAGCCGCGCGGCGGCGAAATCTGGAAGCATCTGCGCGCGCTGGCGTGTCAGGCAGGTGTGTATCTTCTGGGCGGCAGTATGCCGGAACTTGATGCACAGGGCCGCATCTATAACACCAGCTTTTTCTTCTCCCCTGCAGGCGAGGAACTTGCATGCTACCGGAAATGTCATCTGTTTGATGTCTCACTGCCGGGCTGACTGTGCATACAGGAAAGCAGCGTTTTTACACCCGGCGAGCAGCTGCGGGTTGTGGAATCTCCCTTCGGGAAGATCGGCCTTGCCATCTGCTTCGATCTTCGCTTTCCGGAGCAATTCCGTGCGCTTGCTGACCGCGGCGCGCAGCTGGTGCTGGTTCCAGCAGCGTTCAACTCGACCACAGGACCGGCGCATTGGGAGATCAACTGCCGCAGCCGCGCGCTGGACAATCAGGTGTTTCTCTGCGCTTGTGCGCCTGCGGCTGCGCCGGATGGCCCGTATCCCTATTACGGCCATTCCATGGCGGTAGACCCATGGGGACGGATTCTGACGGAACTGACCGGCGAGGCATGTGAACGTGTTGTCACGCTCGATCTGGACGAGACAGCCCGAATCCGGGCTCGGCTTCCGCTGCTGCAAAGCCGCCGTCCAGAGCTTTATCGGCAATAAGGGCGTTTCCTTCCGCGAAGCTGCGCCGGGTGCGCAGCTTCGCTTTTCGTGTTTCCGGTTTTCGCCTGTAAAAACAGGAAGGACCAGAAAAGATTTGACTATTTTTCTGAAATGTATTATCATAAAAAATAAGCATTTATGTCGCCTGTTGGCGGGAACCCTTTTTGCAAGGAGCATTTTCATGAACGAACGCAGTTTTTCCCCAACGCCGCTCAACAAGAGATCGCTTTCTGACGAGATCGTATTTCAGATCAAGGAAATGATCGCCGACGGCAGACTTCAGCCCAACCAAAAGCTTCCGACGGAGCAGGAACTCTGTCAGGCCTTCTCTGTCGGCCGGACGACCGTGCGTGAGGCGCTCATGGGCTTGACGGCCCTCGGACTGGTTCGCCGCGACAAACACAATTCCTATGTCACGGACGCGGTAGAGCATCCTCTGCAGGAATTCTATCTGCATCTGATCATGGACAACTATGACATTGCGCAGCTTTATGAGGCACGGCTGATGCTCGAAGGAAGCGTCATCCGGCTGGCCTGCCGCCGTGCTGCGCCGGAGCAGATCCGGCGGCTGGAGGAACTGACCGAGCAGATGCAGACCGACAACATTGAGGCGTATGTCAAGGCGGACGTGGAATATCACAACGAGATCATGCGCGCAGCGAATAATCAGGTCACATATGAAATGTATCAGGTGATCCGGTTCCTGCTCAAAAAGGCGCAGATGCAGATTGCCAAAAACGAGCAGACCCGCACGACCTCCTGTGCCCAGCACCGCCGGATCATTGAGGCGGTCAAGGAACGGAACGAGGAGTTGGCATCCAAACTGATGACCGAGCACATCCGCACCATGGATCAGTTCCGGATCCAGTCGGAGCAGGAGACAACCTGAGCCTGCGGGCGGCGAAAACCGCACAGATCAAAGGGGAGAGGCTTTGCCGCTCCTCTTTTTGCTGTATAGAAGCGGTGACATGCCGGAAATCTGCAAAAATCTAATTTCTTTTGCGATTTCCGGTTGACTTTTTCGGAGTTTCCAGCTATAATAAATCAGTCTGCGAAGCGCAGACAATCCTTGCCGCAGGCGAGTCCTGCGGCCATATGTCCAGAAGGAGGTGCAACATCAATGGCAAAACTTTCCGCAAAGTATGAGGTCCTCTATATCATCGACCCCGCGCAGGGTGAAGAGGGTATCGCGGCTCTCGTGGAAAAATTCAAGGGTATCGTGGAGGCTCACGGCACTCTGACCAGTGTTGACGAGTGGGGCAAGCGCCGTCTTGCGTACCCGATCAACGACCTGGTTGAGGGCTACTACGTCTACATGACCTGCGAAGTAACGCCTGAAATGCCGGCTGAACTTGATCGTGTCTTCAAGATCACCGACGGCATTCTGCGTTCCATCATCGTCGCTGTTGAAGAGTAAGGAGGCGCTCACATGCTGAACCATATCGTTCTCATGGGCCGACTGACTCGTGACCCTGAGCTGCGCCGGACCGGCAGTGGCGTTGCGGTCGCATCCTTTACCCTCGCTGTTGACCGCGATTACGCGGCACAGGGCGCGGAGAAGGAAACAGATTTCGTGGATATCGTCGCATGGCGCAATACCGCTGAGTTCGTCAGCAAGTATTTCACCAAGGGCCGTATGGCTGTCGTAACAGGCCGGCTGCAGATCCGCAACTGGCAGGACAAGGAAGGCAATAAGCGCCGCTCGGCGGAGGTCGTTGCCGACAATGTCTATTTCGGCGACAGCAAGCGCGACAGTGCTGACGGCGGTTCGTTCAACCAGTCTCAGGGCTACGCGCAAAGCTTCAATCAGGTTCCGCCGCAGCAGCCGGCATATCAGGCGCCGCAGAATGTCTCTGCTGCTCCGTCTGATTTCTCCATGCTCTCCGACGACGATCCCGATCTCCCGTTCTAACATTTTTCCACAAGACCAAAGATAGGAGGATTCACTATGGCAATGGCTAATGATCGTGTTCATCCTCGCAAGCGTAAGAAGGTTTGCTCCTTCTGCGTTGATAAGGTGACGCACATCGATTTCAAAGACACTGTCAAGCTCCGCCGTTACCTGTCCGAGCGCGGCAAGATCCTGCCCCGCCGTACCACCGGTACCTGCGCTGCTCATCAGCGTCAGCTGACAGTCGCTATCAAGCGCGCCCGTCAGATCGCCCTGCTGCCCTATGTAGCAGACTAAGTTTTTCATCCAGAAGCCTGTCCGTCGTGGACAGGCTTTTTGGATTTGCGGAGGTTTTATGTTTTCCATCACGCTCATCTGTATGGGAAAGCTGAAAGAGCGCTTTTATACCGAGGCTGCGGCGGAATACGCCAAGCGATTGAAGGCCTATTGCGACTTTCAGCTGATCGAACTGCCGGAGTGCCGTCTGCCGGAGGACCCGAACGACGCGCAGATCGCACAGGGCCTGCAAAAGGAGGCGGAACTCATCCGCGCGAAGCTTCCGAAGGGCTGCTTTTTCTGCGTCCTGACGCCGGAGGGAAAGCTGCTGTCTTCTGAGCAGCTGGCAGATACGCTGCGGCAGGCGAAGGGAAGCGGCCGCTCCAGCGCCTGCTTTTTGATCGGCTCGTCGTTCGGAATCGCGCCGGAAATCAAAAAGCTTGCAGATATTCAGCTTTCCATGAGCAAGATGACCTTTCCGCACCATCTGGCCCGCGTCATGGCTCTTGAGCAGCTTTACCGCGCCGAGGCCATTCAGGCGGGCAGCAAATATCATAAATAACAGGAGGAATTTGCGATGTTCCAGATGAAAGACGACATGCAGACCGCCGTCAAGCACAACATCCGCGGCGGCGACGGCAGCCCCTGCTTCCGCTATCTGTTCTCTGCCGAGCAGCTCGGCAGCCGCGCGGAGATGATGGCCGTTATCACGCTCCAGCCCGGCGAATCCGTCGGCGTCCACCCGCACGAGACGAACGGCGAGGCGTATTACATCCTAGAGGGTGCGGCCACCGTCACCGAGGACGGCGAGAGCCGCGAGCTGCACGCGGGCGACGCGGAATTCTGCGCCGACGGCCATACCCATTCCATTCGCAATCACACCGGCTCCGTCACGCGCTTTCTGGCCGTGATCGTCCCGAACCGGTGATCCAAAACCGCCCCGGCTAGATGAGCCGGGGCGGTTCTTGCGCTCAACGCGGATATATGATATGATACACTTATCAATCAAGACTGGGAGGGTGTCTGTATGAAGCCGTCTGCAAAAAATACGATCAAAAGAGCGCTGGTTTCGGTTGCTGTATTTGCTGCCATTTACATGCTGTCCGGGCCGATCATCGGCTGGACAGGTTACGATATGAATCTGAAGGGCATTGAGTTTTTGTCTGCCGTGATCGGTGCCGGCTGCTATTGGATCGGGAGCAACCAAAGATGATGCCGTATTTGCAGAAATTCTGCAAAAGCAGTGCCTGTGAGGGCTGAACCAACATGAAAATTACAATCATTGCAACGCTTATGCTCATGGCAGCATATTTTCTCGTTTTATACGGCGCGGTCGGGTTTATTCAGGATAAACGCTTTTTCTCGTCCGCGCCGAAGGAAAACTTAGCGGCGATTCCCGATAAAAAAGAGCGGTTTCGCGGCGCACATATCATCGGATGGCTGATAGAAGGTATCGCGGTTCTGATGTTTATAGGTGCGGCCGTTCTTGCTGCATGGGATGGTGTCAGAAGCGGATTCGGGTTTTGGAATTTCTTTGTGCGATTTCTTGTTATGCTCTACTGCATGGAAATCTACGATATCCTCTTCTTCGACTGGTTCCTGCTCTGCCGCTCAAACTTTTTTCCGCATTTCTACCCGGAAGTAAAGGGCATTGTGGGGCCGCACATGTTCGGCTATAACAAAAAGGCGCATGTGTGGCATTTCCTACTCTATATTCCGCTCTGCGCTGCAATGGCGGGAATCTGTACGCTTTTTTAAAAGCAGAGCGGCTTGTCCAGCTGGCGGAGCAGACTCCACCCGCTGCCAACTGCGTTCGTGCTTCAGCGGGGCTTGCATAGTGGATTTGATGGCAGGCCATGGAACTGGCGCTATTTCATAAACTTTTTCACCAGCCCGAGTTTTTTCTCCGAATACGGGTGATACCGCATCGGAAGATCGAGCCATGTCGATTTTTTGACGATGCTGCGTGCGTGCGTGAACGTGTCGAAGCTCTTTTTGCCGTGATAGCTGCCCATGCCGCTGTTTCCTACGCCGCCGAAAGGCATGTGTGTAGTAGCAAGATGGATGATCGTGTCGTTGATGCAGCCGCCGCCGAAGGAGCAGGTATCCAGCACGCGGCGTTCGGCTGCCTTGTCAGACGTGAACAGATACAGTGCCAACGGCTTTTCCCGGCTGCGGATGAAATTAATGGCCTCGTCCAGTCGGTCAAATTCCAGCATGGGCAGGATTGGCCCGAAGATTTCTTCCTGCATAACGGGGCTGTCCGGGGAAACTCCGTCCAGCAGCGTGGGCGCAACGAAGCGCGTTTTTTCGTCAAATTCTCCGCCGACCACAGCTGTCTGTCCCTCCAACAGCGCCGTCACGCGGGCAAAGTGCTTTTCCGAGACGATCACGGGCATTTCGTCCATTTTGCCGTCCGGGAAGAATTCGCGCAGCGCCTGCCTGTATGCCTCGATGAACGCGGGTTTGACCGATTTCTCAATCAGCAGATAGTCCGGCTCCACGCAGGTCTGACCGGCATTCAAGACCTTGCCGAACGCGATGCGCCGCGCGGCCAGCTTCACATCGGCGGTTTTATCCACGATGGCGGGGCTTTTGCCGCCAAGTTCGAGCGTGACGGGCGTGAGGTGCTTGGCCGCAGCCTCCATCACGACCTTGCCGACGGCGACGCTGCCGGTGAAGAAAATGGTGTCAAAGCGCTGCGATAACAGCGCGCTGTTTTCCGCACGTCCGCCTTCGACAGCGGCGATATAGCGCGGGTCAAAGTTCTCGGCAATCAGCTTCGCAATGGCCGCGCTGGTCGCGGGTGCATAGGCCGACGGCTTTACGACGGCGCAGTTGCCACCGGAGATCGCGCCCACCAGCGGCGACAGGCAGAGTTGAACGGGATAATTCCACGGCGAGATGATCAGCGCAACGCCATACGGCTCCGGCGAGACGAAGCTTTTTGACGGGAACTGCGCCAGCGGCGTCGGGACGGTGCGCTCACGCATCCAGCCCTTCAGGTGCTTCAGATGAAAACGCACTTCCTCCAATACCATGCCTGTTTCGCACATGTAGACCTCCATGGGGGCCTTGCGGAAGTCCTGATACATGGCCTGCTCCAGCAGCGCTTCGTTTGACCGCAGCGCCTGCTGTAATTTTTTCAGCTGCTCCATTCGGAACGCGTAGGAACGCGTTGCGCCGGAGAGAAAATATGCCCGCTGCGCGCGGACGAGTTCTTGAATATCCATATGGATTCTCCTTTTCAAAACGCCGGAAGCAATCGCTTCCGGCGTTTTTGAATCACGTTACTTGCTGAAGGAAAGCAGCTTCTGATATGTGGCTTCCCATTCCGGCGTGTGATGCGGCTCATAGGTGCTGACGGCCTCGGAACGGCGCACAACGGTGCGCAGTTCGTCCATCGTCGTAATATCGCCCAGCGCCATGGCCTGGGCCAGCAGATTGCCGATGGCTGCACCCTCGATGGGGCCGGTGATGACGGGCCGGTCGATGGAGTCCGCGACAAACTGATTGAGCAGCTTATTCTGGCAGCCGCCGCCGACGATGTTCAGCGTATCGATACGCTGGCCCTTGATCTCCTCCAGACGCTCGAGCGCCCAGCGGTATTTAAGCGCCAGCGATTCATAGATGCACCGCGCGATCTGCCCGACGGTTTCCGGTACCGGCTGGTTCGTCTTGCGGCAGAAGTCCTGAATTTTCTCGACCATCCGGCCTCCGGCAAAGAATTCGCCGTAATCGGGGTCGAGGACAGAACGGAAAGACTCGGCCTTTTTTGCTTCCTCGACAATGTCGCTCCAGCTGAGGCTCATGCCGGCCTTCTGCCAGTCTCTCCGGCACTCCTGAATGAGCCACAGGCCCATGATGTTTTTGAGAGGCCGGAAGCCGCCCTGAATCGTGCCTTCGTTGGAGAAATTCGCGTCGCGCACGGCGTCCGTCAGAATCGGTTCGTCCGTCTCCACACCGAACAGCGACCAAGTGCCGCTGGAGCAGAACGCGAAGCTGCCCGTGCCGGGGATAGCAGCGACGGCGGAAGCCGTGTCGTGCGTGCCGACAGCGGCGAAATTTGCCTGATTCATGCCGAGTTCTGCGGCCAGTTCCGGACGGAGTTTTCCACGCAGCGTGCCCGCACGGTCAAGCTTCGTAAAGATTTTCCTCGGCAGGCCCAGCGCGTCGATCGTCTGCCAATCCCAGTCCTTCGTGGTGGGGTTATAGAGCATGGAGGTCGTTGCGTTGGTGTATTCCGTCTTTGCTTCACCCGTCAGGAAGAAGCCCAGCAGGTCGGGCAGCATCAGCAGTGTCTGCGCTGCGTCCAATGCGGGGTCGTGCTGCCGCTTGCGGCGGTAAAGCTGGTAGACGGTGTTGAAATTCATGGTTGCGATGCCAGTGCGGGCGAAAAGCGTCTTAAAATCGACGATTTTCCACGCCTCTTCCATATCTGCGTCAACCGCGTAGCGGTACGAACGCGGATTGGACAGCAGCTGACCGTTTTGGTCAAGCAGGCCGTAATCAACGCCCCAGGTATCGATGCCGATGCAGTCGAGTTCGCCGACATTTGCATTCTTAAACGCAAGCAGGCCCTGCTTCAGCTGGTTGTAGAGATACGGCAGATCCCAGTAGAACACGCCGTTCATCTCAATGTAATTGTTTTCAAACCGATGCAGTTCGCGCATGGTGATTGTCTCGCCGTCGAACTGGCCTAAAATCGCGCGGCCGTTGCTCGCGCCGAGGTCGAACGCCAACAGGTTTCTCATGGTGTCATGCCCCTTTCGTTTTGGCTCAGCAGATGGCAGAGCCGGTCTTTTCGTGCTCGATCAGCTTCCAGGTCGCGTCGATCAGGTTGGAGAACAGCGGGTTTTCCATGGCCTTGATGACGAACGACTGGCGCGGGGAGTTGATGTCCTCGCCCGAGACCTGGAACAGACCGTTTTCGTCGCAGAGACGGCGAAGTCTGGTCAGCTGCTCCGGCGTGTTGCGTGTCGGCATATAGGTGACAGCGCGGATGCCGCAGCTTTTGACGCAGGCGATCACGTCGTCCAGGTAATCGTCCTCAAACTTCTGCGCCTTCTTGTCGCCTGTGACGGAGGCCGTCACGTCGCCAAGATACGCGTAGCACAAAAGCGCGTCGATGTCATTGCACAGCTTGGCCACGTCGCGCACGTTCGGGCATTCCTCCGTCGCATCGATATAAATTTTCGGCACGAACGCCGATTTTAGAATGCCCAGCAGGTCATACTCGTAGAACGGGTATGCCGTGTCCAGCATCTGGGCCTGCTGCTTGGCAGACAGGTTCAGACCGATGGAGGCGAGGTAGTCCACCATTGGCTGGCCCTTTCCGGCTTTTACAACCATTTTCTTTGCCAGCGCGTACATGAGATGGCGCTCGGTTACGCCGCCGTCCTCCTTCGCCTCCGACAGCGGGAGCACGTCGCGGTCATAGTCCAGCGCGATGCCGTCCAGCAGCGCGTTGATTTTTTCAACCATCGCGCGGTTCCGGCGGCCTCTGGCCGCGCGGTAGGGCGCGAACCATGCGTTGAGCGTTTCAATTTTGTCGTGCGGAACGGACTGGATGGTCATGTAGCTGACGCCGACCTGATCGGGGTTGTTCGTGCGCTTGCTCTGCATCGCCGTACTGTCCATCGATACGCGGCACTCCATGCCGACGGTCACCGGCATGCCGACCAACTCTGCCGCCGCGAGAAATTCCCGCGCGCCGGAAATAGAGTCGTGGTCAATGATGCCAGCTGTGCACAGGCCTTCCATCCGCGCGGCATAGACCGCGGCGGTGGGGGAGTAGGGCGAGAACGAATAGGTCGTATGAATATGATTGTTGATGTACTGCGGCACCATGGGCGGGAATTCGGTGGTCTTCAGAATCTCTTTGAGATTTGCAAGGCGTTCTTCCCGCGTGGGCGCGTTGAGTTTGTTCAGAATGTCGATCTCGATCATCGCGCGGCCCTCAGTTCAGCATGACCTGACCGCCGGTGACGGGGATGGCCTGACCAGTCTCGTACTTCTGCTCGACGCAGTACATGACGGCGCGCGCCACATCGACAGGCAGGCAGCCGCGGTTCATCGGAACCTTGGCCTCGTAATAACGGCGCACGTCCGCGACGGTCTTTGCGCCGGGAACCTTGCCAGCTTCAAGATACTGCACGAACAGACCGCGCACCGGGTCGGACCACAGCGGTCCATCGAGGAAGTTGCCCGGGCAGACAGCGTTAACCTTGATGTTGTACGCGCACAGCTCGAGCGCGAACGACTGCGTCAGACCGATGCCGCCGAATTTGGAACCTGCGTAGGCAAAATTCTTGTTCGAGCCCTCAAGGCCGGACTTGGAGTTCAGCGTGACGATATCAAACATGGCCTCGGGGTCCGCCTCGTGCTCGGCCTCCATGATGATGGCGGCGTATTTTGCACAGAGGAAGAAGCCTGTGTAGTTGACGCTGGTGACGAAGTCGAAATCCTTCTTTTCCACATGCGCCAGAGGGCCAGAGCGGACGACGCCCGCGTTCGAGAGCATCAGATCAAGCCCGCCGAACTTCTCAACCGTCTGCGCGACCATGTTCGCAACGGATTCTTCGTCGGAGACGTTGACCGCGATGGCAACGGCGCGTTCACCCATTTCCTCTGCAACCTGCTTTGCCAGCGGTTCGTTCATATCGGCAATGACGATGGTTGCGCCTTCTTTATACAGTTCCTCCGCAATGCCCTTGCCGAAGCCCTGGGCCGCGCCGGTCACGATGCAGATCTTGCCGCCGAGCCGGCCCTCGCCAGCCGGACGCTTGCCCATATTGGCCTTTGCAATCTCGCACCATTTGGTCATATCAACAGACATAAAAGTACCCTCTTTCTTGAAGTGTACCTCTATTATACCTGCATCTGTATGTTGATTCAAGACCGTTTGATTTTATTTTTCTGGTTTGTTGCCCGTTTTGCCTAAAATGAGGATGCAAAGCACGATCACACCTGTGACCAGAAAAATGCCGGTCATGCCTTTGCCCATGATGGGCAGCGTCTGTAAGAATGCTTCATAATTCATAGTCTTTCCCTCACACTAAAAGATTCAGCAGCAGACCGCCCGCGATGACGGATGCGACCTGCCCGGATACGTTGACACCCACGCACTGCATGAGCAGGTAATTCTGCGGGTCTTCCTTAATTGCCATTTTGTAGACGACGCGCGCGGACATCGGAAACGCTGAAATGCCGCAGGCGCCGATCATGGGATTGAGTTTTTTCTCCTTCGGCAGGAACAGATTGATCAGCTTCGCAACCAGCACACCGCCCGCTGTGTCGAAAATAAACGCCACCAGACCCAGCGCCATAATGAGAAGCGTCTGCTTTGTCAGGAAATACTCTGCCTGCATGCGCACGGCGATGGTGAGGCCCAGGAAGAGCGTAATGAGATTTGAAAGCGTCTTCTGCGCCGTCTCGGAAAGAGAATCCAGCACGCCGCACACCCGGATGAGGTTGCCGAACATCAAAAAGCCTACCAGCGCCACGCTTCGCGGCGAGACGATGCCGCAGACGGCGGTGATAATGATCGGGAATAAAATCTTCGTGCGCTTTGTAACCGTGTGCTGATGGTATGACATGCGGATCAGCCGTTCGTGCTTTGTGGTCAACGCGCGGATGACAGGCGGCTGCACAAGCGGCACGAGCGCCATGTACGAATACGCCGCGACCATGATCGCGCCCAGATAGTTGGATTTCAGGAAATTCGCCATGAAGATCGCCGTCGGGCCATCTGCCGCGCCGATGATGCCGATGGCCGCCGCATCCTTGATGGGGAAGCCCAGAAGGGCTGCAAGGCTGAAGGTGAAGAAAATGCCGAACTGCGCCGCTGCACCGAAGAACATCAGCTTCGGGTCGTTCAGCAGCGGCTCAAAATCGATCATTGCCCCGATGCCGACGAACAGCAGAAGCGGGAACAACTCGTTTGCGATTCCCGCGTCAAACAGCACGTTCAGAACGCCGATCTCCTCCACGCCGTCGATGATCTGTGTCACCGCGCCGGACAGCGGCAGATTGACCAGAATCGCGCCGAAGCCCATTGGCAGCAGCAGCGCGGGCTCCATATCCCGTTTGATTGCCAGATAGATCAGGATCCCGCCGATCAGCCACATCACGGCCTGCTGCCAGCTGAGATTGCTGATGTTTGAAAATAACTGTGCCACAAAAAATCCTCCTGTTTTGTTTTTTGATAAAAAGAAAAGACCTTTACCCAAGCATACACAATGCTTCGGTAAAAGTCTCACAATTTCAGTCGGCTGCGGGCATTTCTGCCGTACTGACGCAGCCGACGCGGGGGAAACCGCCTGCTACTCCCTTTTATCGCACCTATTAAAGCAGAAAAATGCCCGGCCGTCAAGTCGGCCGGGCACATCTTAGCGGAATCTTAAGGAAGTTCTGATTCTGGGGTTCCTTAGTAGCTGCTGATGGGGAGCGTCTCGTCGTCCGAGCCCTTTTGCACGTCGCGGATGATGATATCATAGCTGTAATTCTCATTCACATGGACGGTCACGCGGTCCCCCTTTTTGTGGCCCATGACGGCCTTGCCGACGGGCGATTCCTTGCTGATGAGGCCCTTGAGCGCGTTCTGGCGGAGCGTGGTGACAAGTTCAATGGTCTGCTCCTCGTCATCCTCTTCGATGTAGATCGTCACCTTGTCGAACAGACCGATCTCGTCCGGGTTCGAGCTGGCGTCAATGACCTTTGCGGTCTTAATCATGCGCTCTAAGTACCGGATGCGGCTGTCGTTGCGGCTTTTTTCGCGCTTGGCGGCCTTATACTCAAAGTTCTCGCTGAGATCGCCGAACTCCCGCGCGGTCTTTACATCCTCAAGCAGCTGCGGCCGCAGCTGAAGACGGCGGTATTCGACCTCCTGCTCCATTTTTTTGATATCAACGGCTGTCAATTCGTCATTCATATACTCTGCACCTCCAGTGCATCACTATTTTACGCGCGTTATGCTGAAAAGCAAAACGAATTTTGATTTTTTCGGAAATTGTGCTATGATAGCGTCAGTTGACAAGGGTGCACATGCCCGCGGAG
>OHVO01000089.1_pt1 | contig 48031 bp, 50 predicted proteins | sample 1579371 | NCBI WGS metagenome assembly OHVO01 (sample SAMEA3882557, study PRJEB24775) | human gut metagenome | biome: human-associated habitat; feature: intestine environment; material: feces | place: Netherlands | collected 2009/2010 | reverse complement strand
AGGAAAAGGTGGTTTTTAAATCGGGGCGTCAGGTTCATCCCAACTTTCATTCCATTCTATGCTTGTTTTGATGATATTATAGTAATCATCACACGGCAGAAAACATTCGCTTCTGCCGAGAAGAATGAAAGAAACGCCCTCAACTGCTCTGCCGTTCTTGTTATACTTGGCTGTCAACGTGAACTCTGACGTATCCGAATTGTTAATTTCAAAAATCGCTTTGCCAATGCACTTCTCCTTGAATTGGCTGAATTTTAAAAGCTTATCCTCACAGCCCATAAGCTGTCTGAGCCGTTCAATAGAATACTCAAACTTGTGCCTATTTCTTGAAAAGAAACTTGCCTTGAAGTCGGAGAGCAAAATCTCATAGAGCCTGATAGCATATACAGATTTGAAATTCAGGATACTGCCTATCTCGTATTGCGTATAAAAGCCTTTTTGTTGCAAAACAAAAGGCTTAACATCATCGTTAAGCCTGATAGTAAGTATTCCATTGTTGCATGAGCAGGAAGAAATGAGATTGATTTTAAGCCAGTTTTCACGATGTTCCTTGCCACCTATGTTTATCTTGATAAACGCCTGCATAAGCTTATCCGTAAGCTCATTGATATCACCATACATGGACTTAGGTTTCATTCCAAGATACTCCGCAAGGTCCGTTATCTTACAAGTGTATGTTTCCAGACCCTTGTCTGAGGGCTTTATCTGCGAAATGAGCAAACGAAAAATCTTATGCTGCCACAGTGTCAACACATCCTGCTTGCCCTTGACCATGCTGTTTGACATGACTATTTTGAAGTCTTTATTCAAAACTAACGCATTCCCCATGATTCTCTCTCCCCTTTTTTTGCCGATTATTTCCTCAAAAGACTTGAGTGTTCAAGTCCCGTTTGCCGCACCAACAACTTTAAGAGAACTACTTACAAGTAGTTCTCTTTTTTATTACCCCACTCCCCATAAATCACAACCACCCCCAAACAAAAAGACCCTATGGCAGTCACCCTGCAATAAGGTCTTTTTTCATATAACACCTAAACTATTCCCTGTTCTTCAGTACCTCAGCAGGCGATACCTTGCCAAGCTTTCTTACAAGAAGTGTGCTTATAATGAAGTATAAAACCAGTATCGATGCAAATATCATCGCATATAAATACCATGGGAACTCAAGGTTCATTCCGCAGGAGGTGTTCGCTATAAGTGCCGGATACATGGCGTCTGATATAAACTTTGACAGCGGTACGCATATGAGTGCTCCTACCGCTATGACGTAAAAGTTTCCGTTAAGATAAAGCTTTTTTATCTCCTTTGTGCGGAATCCAAATACCTTTATAAGCGATATTCCAAACGCCGCACGGTCTATCATTACGTTCATCATAAGATACATTACCGCAAAGAATATTACCGCCGCTACCGCTATGAGCATTATTATCATCGGCATCATAAGCGAAATGAATACGTCGGAGGAGCGTTCAACGTCCGCCTTTGTGGTAACGGAGTAAAGCCTGCCCTCTGCAATGTCCAGTGCCTTGTCTGAAAATACCGTGTTGTAATAATCATCTGCCTTGCCGAAAAGCTCACGCATACTGTCTATGTCCATGAATACCGTAAGTCCTGCCGAATAGTCCGCAATGCCGCTGACCGTGAAAGCATAATCTATTTCATTGGCGTTGTCCGTAAGAATAAGCTTGTCGCCCTCTGCAAGACCGTATTTCTGCTGAACACTGCGGCTGACTACTACCTTTGACTTGCCCTTAACAGGCTTGCAGTTGAAATACTTGTTGCCGTCCTCGATACCCATTACTGTCACATCAAGAGTGTATCCGAGATATGTCTTTGAGAGGGACTCCGCATATACCGCCGTGCCGCCCTTTGGCACTTCCGATTCAGGATATTTCAGCGTGTACATATACTCATACTTAGTGTCCGCATTGGTTTCCTTTTCCACATTGTTGCAAAGCACATAACAGTCAACGCCTATCATAAGTATAAGCAGCGAGATAAGCATACCAAATACCACCGTCAAGCCAGTCCTTGCCTCACGGAGCATCTGACGTATCCTGAACGCTGTCACAAAGTTCCTGTCCTTGAGGTTTATGTTCTTCGCCTTTGTCACCTTCTGCTCGTTCTTCATAAGAGAAAGTGCAGTTCTCGAAAGCTTTTTGTTTATAACAAGCAGATTTACTATAACCGATACAACAGGCGGCATAACAAGACTGTATACAATGAGATATGCAGGCATTGTCGGAGCAAATTCAGGTATGGAGAAATATGCGTATGTGTCCTGCATCTGATATTCCATTCCTATAGGTGTAAAAGCTATCAAATTGCCGATAACTCCGCCCACAAACGACACTATGGTCGGCAGCGTCATATAGTGCTTTACAAGGTCCTTTTTCTTCACGCCCAGTGCATAAAGTGCACCGATAACGCTTTGTTCACGCTGTATCTGATGAATAACGAAAACTGAGATAACATATGTGAACAGTATCATTAAGATAACGCCTGCCAACAAGCTGACCTGCTTGTGCAGTATAAGGTCGCCTGCCGCACCGAGTATCCTTACATTGTCGTCTGCCTTTACAAACGCCGTGAGATTGTCGATATCAATGTCGAAAGCCTCGTCAATAAAGCTGTCAGCCTCGTTCCTAAGCTCGTTCACGCCGTCAAGCAGTTCCTTTGAGCCTGCTGAGGCACTGCCTACTCCCTCGGTGTAATCCCCAACGCCCTCTGAATATTCCTTCAGCTGGTCAAGGGTCGTCTTTATGTTTGTGAGAACTTCCTTTGATACATTGTCCTCAGCCGATGAGATAGCCTTGTCAAGGATATCCCCATAGTTGTCCTCTTTCATGACCTCGTCAACACCATAGCTGTCAGCGGTCATATTTGCCTGCAAAAGAAATACGCTGAATATCTCCTCCGCACCCTTTTCAAGCTCGTAGCTGTGACCGTTTATCTCAGAGATACCGTCAGAAAGCTCCTCTGTGCCGTCCCTGAGCTTGTCAAGTGCGTCTGTGATATCGTCCTTTTTGCCTACAGTGTCTTTTATAGTTTCCTGAAAATACTTGTCCTCAACGTCCCTGTAATCAAATTTCAGGTCTTTTATATCCTCCTTGAGCTGCTCGTCAGTGAGTTTGCCGTCAAGAAGATAAGCATAGGTATAATCCTCTGCTTTCTGGTCTGTGTCTTTGAGTATCTCCTCATACTGGCTGTCAGTAACAAAAGCAAGACCAAAGCCTGAGCTTTCCGCATTGGTGTCAGACAGCTTTCTTACAGGCATGTCATAGTCAGGCACGCTGCCTATACCGGTTACAGTGAACTCCTCCCCCGCAATAGTTATCTTGTCACCAACGCTTATATCATTTTCCTTGGCATAACGCTTTTCCAAAGCAGCCTCGCCGTTTTTCTCCGCAAGTCTGCCGCTGTCAAGCTCCATAAGATTTATCTTTTTACGGTTACGCATAACACGCAGAACTTTGTTTTGACTAACTTCGATATCCAAACTGAACTGCTTTTCAATGATCGCACCCTTATCCTCAAGCTCAGCCTGCTGTTCGTCTGTCAAAGGCACAAACACGCTGAACTGACCGTCCTCACACTTGTTTTTGGTACCCTTGTCCTCAGTGCCATTTATTATAGTTTCCGCAGCACCGCAAACGCTCACAACTATGTACATTCCCATTACGATAAGAAGTACAAGTGCGAGATACCTCATGAAATTGCTTTTCAGGTCACGCAAAAGACGCTTTCTCAATACCTTTCCCATTTACAGATCCTCCAGCTCGGCAGCAGGCACTCTTACCTCGTTCTCATAATCCTTTTTGATAAGACCGTCCTTTATTATCAATACCTTGTGCACCATATTCTTGATAGAATTGTTATGTGTGACGATAAGCATTGTCGTGCCGTATTTTTCATTTATCTTTTCAAGCAAAACGAGAATATCCCTAGAAGTTTTTGAATCCAGTGCACCTGTAGGCTCGTCACAAAGCAGCAGCTTAGGATTTTTGATAAGTGCTCTTGCTATGGCACATCTCTGCTGCTGACCGCCTGAAAGCTGTGAAGGGAATTTGTTCTGATGCTCTGTAAGTCCCAGCGTTTCAAGAAGCTCGTCCATGTCAAGAGGTCTTTGAGCAAGATATTCACAGACTTGTATATTCTCACGGACAGTAAGGTTAGGCACAAGGTTATAAAACTGGAATATAAAGCCCAGATTGTCACGGCGATAATCTGAAAGTGCGTCAGGCGAAAGCCCGAATATCTCCTTGCCGTCTACCTTTACCGACCCTGAATCCATTGTATCAAGACCGCCTATGCAGTTCAAAAGCGTGGACTTTCCCGAACCTGACGTGCCTTGGATAACGCACATCTGACCTTTTTCCACCCCTGTTGTTATGCCCTTGAGCACCTGCATAAAGCTTGCGTCCTTGCCGTAGCTTTTCTTTACATCTTTGATCTCCAAATACATTATCAATACCTCCTGTTGCAACATAACATTGTTATGTTAATGTTATGTAAAAAGCCGTCTTTGGAACGGCTTTATTTACCTGTCTGAATGTTTTTTCCGCTCTTTCATATCCTTTGCAGTCGGTGCAAGGATAAGGGTGAACCAGCTTTTCACAAGATTGTCCATTATATAGTTCATGTATACAACAGCGTTTTCCTCGTCAGGCTCATGATCGAGCATATGAGTGAACGCCTCGATAGAAAGGTGCGTGAGCCAATGTACCATATAGTCATTGACCTTTGCCCCTTTTATACCCTTTGCCATGCTTTCCGCAATTGCACGATAAGACTCTTCCATTTCGTCAATGTAAGTATCCAAGCAGTTTTCATAGCGTGTGCCGCCAGCTTTTTTTGTAAGAAGAATGAAAGCGTCACGGTTTGAGTAGATATGGTGGATAAGCTTTTCCACAAGGTCGTTGTGGTCGCCGTCCTCCTGAACATAGCTGTCAGGCACGCTGAGCAGTTCGATATCCTCGTCAACGTGTTCCTGTATCATTATGCCAAGCTCTTCATAAGGCTTTCTAACTATGCTGTCAAAAAGGTCCTCCTTATCCTTGAAGAAGAAATAAAGTGCACCAGTCGTTACCCCTGCGTCTGCACATATTTTTCTCAGAGAGGCTTTATTATAGCCCTTTTCCAGAAATTCTTTTTTTGCACTGTCTATAAGCTTTTCCTTCGTTTCCTTATCGTCTTTCATGTTTTCCCCTCCTTTAGCATAACGGTGTTATGCAAGATAACAATGTTATGTTACCACAATTTCAACTCATTGTCAATGCAAGCAGTAGCAAATCTGCGTTTTTCACAAAACCGTATAATATCGCTCTAAGATTTTTACATATCTGCACAAAAAAACGCCGACACTGTTTTGCAATGCCGGCGTTGGAACTGAAAATGTCCTATTTCAGAGTGACTTGAACACGCCGATCATAGATTTTTCAGTCTTTTATCGTCAGTTTCATGGTCACATATTTGTGGTCGCTATATTTTTCCTCATCAGGTTGTACCTTTACATCATATTTGTAGTTTTCAAAGAAAGTTCCTTTACTTATCAATATATTATCGATGCGGTTATTACCAAATGTTTTATTGTCCGCAGGGACACACTCCTGCATAGATGTGAGTAGACTGCAGTATTTTTCCCCAGTCTCTTTTGATCTACAGCCTACATACGCATTAAAATCCCCTGCAATGATCAAATTCTTGACTTGTTTTGCATATTGAATGATATCATCCCACATTTTAATGTCGTCCTTATTATTTTTCAGAACAGGCATATGTACGCCAAACAAGACAATAGGGTCTTTTTTCACTGATATTATCCTATTATTTTTCGGAACTTGTACCGTTTTGTTATTATATGGGCAAAAAGTAGTATTGTTTACAGCGTAAACTCCTTTTTTACTGATAGCTAATGTATAGCGAAGACAACATGAACGGCCATTATTATTCATGAAAATATCATAGTCTTTTTTCGGAAAATCCTTTAAAAGCTGTGCAAATAAAGAATGTTCATACCAACGATCATCTTTTATGTATTTACAAGGCACTTCCTGAAGAAACACAACCGCGTTTTCTTTCTCCAAAAACTGCTTTACTATACCGATGATTTTACCATAAGCCTCGTATGAACAATCATTTACACAATACTGACCCTCTTGCTCAGACCGTTTTCCATTTCTGAACCAGTCCACATTCCATGTCATAATATTAAATTCCATATTTTTCCTCCTAACATTGTTGTGTCATTCTAAGATGATTTCTTTTATTTTATTATATCATTTGGAGCGGGGTGTGTCAATACAGCAGCACGACAATAGAAACAGCAACGTCAGTAAAGAGTTTACACACTTCACCAACGCTGCTGTTTCTACAAGTATCATAAGATCTTAGGGATAAACATAATAAAACGCCGTGTAACACCGAATAGTATAACTTATTCAGCATATTTCTACACAACATTCATCACGTCTTACATCACCGTTTTCTTTACTTCTTGTAAATGTTCTTAGGCTCCTTTGGCTGGAATGTTCCCCAATGTGAGGCAGAACCAGCACTTGCAACAGCCATATGTTTTGCAGAACTTTCAATAAGTGCTGCAAGCCATCTTTTAAGCATTTTCATTTTTTACACCTCTCTTCTCCTTGATTTTTGCTAACATAATTAATATTGCTATTAATATATTGGTCGATAAAATAGTAGAGCCTATCACCTGAACTTTGTCAAGCAGTGCTCCTCCCAACAGATCAAGCAGAAGGAAAGCCGCCATTCCACATACTTTTAACTTAGGCTTTTTATCCTCCTCTATGGGTTTGTTTTCATTCTCAACAGGACAGAATAAAAGGGCAATGATCTCCTCAAATGCTATAAGTGCGGCAATAGTCCATATATTCATATGAACACATACCTTGTCACTGAGAAATGCTACTGTTATAAATGTTATGCACATAAGAAGATTACATCTGAAATATGTATCCGCATGATATCCTCCTGTTATCAATCTGACTGCAATAAATACCACCAGATATATGATGCCTTGCAGCAGATGCCCTGTCAACGCACCAATAAGCATAATGAGCACTATATTCAGCAGTGACGAGATCGTTATCTCAATGCCGTATCTGTAAAAATCCTGTACCTCATCTGTTTTATCTATAACTTTCTGATCTGTCAAAAAATTTAGAATACCTGATACAACAAAATTCACAATCAACCGCCTCTTTTCGTCCTCATCTCAAGTAGAATTTTACTAAAACAAGTATGCTATGTCAAGTATTTTGGAACAACGTGCAGGTTTTTGTCACGAAATGCAGCAAAGGCTCCGAGCGATCAGCTCAGAGCCTTTTTATCAGCCATTAATACGACTTGACAGCAAAACATTTCTTCCGATTCATAGAAGTCACATCTGCCGTTATATTTTTGTGCTATCTCTTGGATTATTGCCATTCCAAAGTCATGCTTTTTCTTATCGGATTTGGTAGTTTCAAGCTTTGGATTACTGCTCATGACCGAATGGTCTATTGAATTTTTCACCAAAAACGTGTATGTATCGTTTTCCTTGTCTATCTTCAAGTATAAATGCTTACTTCTGCCCTCAGGTATCTCCTTGCAAGCAGTGATCGCATTTTCAAGCATATTATTCAGCAGATCACAAAGATCAATGTCTAAGATACCTGTAACATCATTTACAGTTATGCAGGATACTTTTATCCCAAATGTTGACGCTGCTGTGAATTTGGCATTAACAACAGCATTCAAAAAATCATTGTTTGTTTTTACATGGATACCGATATGATCTATGATATCATAATTCTCAGATATCAGCTGCTTTGCCTCTTCCGTTTTCTTGTCAGCAAGCAAACTAAACAATGTTTGGTATGTATCTTTAACGTTATGCCTTATTTTGCGGATGGAGTTGTATTGGTCGGATATCTCATTTATTACTTTTTTAAGATAATCCTGCTGTATCTTGTTCAACTCCATTTCCCTGATCTGACGATTTTTCCTTATCATCGATGTTATCAGACTAAAGAAAAACATATCCGTTATAAACAATATTGCAAGCAGGATACTTGCTGTCAGGTGCACGCTTTTATCATATTCATAAAGTAAAATATTGTGCAGTAACGCACCCATTGTCAAGGACAATGCCGCTATTATTACTACCTTTAACCAATCTCTCAATAAATATGAATCGTCTGCTGAACATAAAAGATCAAGAAATATTTTAAATACAATAAAAATAAGTATCTGGACTGACAGAACAAGCAATATTCGTATGATCCCTTTATCCTGCACCAATTCAATAGCAGGTATGCCTGATACCGCTGAACAGAAGTCAAGCGTAAATATCCCGACTATCGACAATAGTATCAGAGGCATAGTTGAACCGATAACTTTCTTCACATAATTTCCCCGCAGTGCTATGCACGAGTAAATAAAGCTTATGGCAAAATACAGCAATGTAAACCAATTATCTGCAATAGCTATCTTATCCTGCGACATTAATACGATAAAGTGGACCAACGAGGCAGTAACGAACCATGCCCTCTTTGAAGAGTTATTTTTCGCCCCTAGCAGCTTATAAGGAAAATATATAGTCATGACGCTTTGATATAAATTAACTATGATCTCAAAGCTCTTCCACAAAATATCTGTCATCATTTTCTCCTCAGATATTTCGTCAAAGCGTCATCAACTGCATTTTTACAGTTCCTGCTCATTGGAAGTTCAGAGCCGCCTTTAAACACTACAGTTTCTTTTGAGCGGCTTATGTTAAAAACATATTTAAGATTTACTATATATTTTTTGTGCACCCTTATAAAATCGTATTCCCGATACCTATCCTCGATATCTCCAATGCTTTCCCTTACCGCTATTGTATCCGTTTCATCATTGAAATGGTAAATGCAATGGTGACTGCTGCTCTCTATATACGTTACCTCACACAGTTTCACAGACACCCTGCCCTGCTCTTTATTCTCCAAAACTATGGTTTTTTCCTGCTTTAATGCCTCCGTCAGCTGCCGCACCACCATATGCAGCCTTTTCTGCATTACCTCAGAATTTGGATCTTTGCAAATAAAGTTAAGAGGTCTGAAACTAAAACTGTCATAAACGAGTTCCTGATGACTTGTTATAAAGATCACAAAACAGTTACCATCTTCTTCTAGCCGCCGTGCCACTTCAAAGCCAGTGATCTCAGGCATATCAAGGTCTAAAAATATAGCAGTAAACGGTTTTCTTCGATGATGTGACAAAAACACCTCTGCTTTGGTGTATGTTTCGATCTCATCTTTTATTGATCGCAGCTCCAGTTCTTTTATGAGCATGGGCTTGAAGTAATTAAGAAAAGAAGTATTATCATCACAGATCGCTATTCGCATTCTTTCACTCCCTTTTTAGAAATAATATAGTTGTGTATAGGAATACTATAAATTTAAAGCGAATGGAGCTTTATATAATATGATTTATATAAAATCCACTACAAAAATTTTAAATGTTGTATAATTAGCATGAAGAGAACATAGAGGTGATTTATGAAATGAATAATAAACCGACTCCCAATGCTGATAATATAAAACTTATCTCGTCAATTCTTCTGGACCTGCGGGAACAGAAAGGTTTGACGCAGATACAAGTTGCCAAACACCTGCATCTGACCTCGGGTACGATCTCGCATTATGAAAGAGGTGTTAATACCCCGTCTGCTGAAATGATACTTAAATTTGCGGAATATTACGGAGTATCCACAGATTATTTAATGGGCAGGTGCGTCAACAAGGTGGATTACACTAACAGTCTGAATACAAAGCTGACTAAGAACATGACCTGCGGCGACGCCTTAGAAATCATGATGAATCTTAATTCGCAAGGCAAAGAGATAATAGCAAATGTTTTAAAAGGTGTTAGTTCGAGTTCTAAATATGTAAAATGAAAGATTTCAGTTTTTTACTGGAATCTTTTTTATATTATCACAAATGACTGACAAGGTCAAGTTTATCCATAGCAAAACTGTCATTTTGCGTCGAAAAACGTCATGTTGTGCCAAAATAATTGATTTACTTTTTTATTGTAGTATAATTGACCTTATAGGTACAGACACACCACGATTTTCAACAAAGGATCTTAGGCATTTAATGATAAATAAAATTTATATTTCATGTGAACCCAAAGATAGCTCAGTTAAGCATTTATCAGGTTCTATGACCACCACAGTAAATGATTATGTTACATACATAGAAAACAAACTTGCAAACAACAAAATTTACAGAGGTATCCACGGCAGCGAGTTTCACGGCGACATCACTGAGGAATATATATCGGAAGAAATAAAATATAAGATACTGGACAGCACTCTGACGATACTTCTGATATCCCCTGATATGAAAGCTGCCGACGGTGACGAACGCACCCAATGGATACCATGGGAAATATTATATTCGTTGACTCCTACCCTGCGATTTGACAAAGTAATGAGATCAAATGCAGTCATAGCTGTTATACTTCCTGATAAAAGCGGAGATTACTCCTACTTTAACAAACTCAGCACATTCAAGATATTATCAGAAAATATCAAAGGCGGATATATCCCAATAGTTAAATGGCGGCAGTTGATATACAACTTCGACAAGTGTATTCAACTTGCATATGAACGAAAAGAACGCACGCATAGTGTTTATAGAAATGTGGAGTGAACGACTAGTATTCACACATAAGACACCCCAGAGTATGACCCCAGCCTCACGCCAAAGGTCATACTCTTTTTTATGCCCATTCTTGTAGATCGCAAACACTTATGACAAATCATTTGACAATACCATAAAAATATGATATGATGAAGAAAATGACAATTTTGTAGAACTTATTACAAAAAAAGCAAAACAGGGAGAAGTAACAGATATGAGCCAAAATATAAAGATACACGAAAACGCACTATATATAAATGATGAGCTTGTGACTTTCGACTTTAATATCGATACGCTGATAATAATGGATACTAAGATAATCGTGCTGCTTGATATCCCATATGACAGCAGCGAGCTTGATAATATATATGCCGTTGACCTTAAAGGCAAGATAATATGGAGAGTTGAAAAGGCCGCAAAGAAATATCCAAAACTAAGGCATGACCCATATGTAGGTATATCAATGCTTGATGACAAACTGCTTGCCCGCCAGTTTTACGGACAGCGTTATATCATAGACCCTGATACAGGCAAGCTTGTAGAGCGATATACCGTCGGCAGGGATTGGTAAGTTTCTAAATACAATTAGTAGTATTTTATATATCGTATCATACTATACATGGTATATTATATATCTCAATGTAAAACAAATATAAGGAGAACTTTTGCATGAAACAGTATAAAGTGATTTCTAAAATAAATATATTTCTATTGATACTTATACTATTGCTGCTTTTTCTAAGCAGATATTACGAATTATTCAGCGGTTCTGTCAGTGTATTGCTTTTGTGTTCCTATCTATTGTACGCTGTGATAGCATTGACCGTTGTAACATTGATAAAGTACAAAAAAGGCAGCCTGCAAAGGATCGCAATATTTGGTTTGATAATATTTGCGTTTGCCATACATTTTATTGATAAAAATATGTTTTCAAGCTGGAAAAACCATATCATATATTCCACCAATGACCTGTCGATAGTCGCTCGTGTAAATAGGTCGGTAGCTGGAAACAGATGCGATATATGCGTATACAAAAATGGGGCAATAATGAAAAAGGTCGGCGAACCATTGGCTTTGCCAAGCGATTACGACCCTATTGAAGAGCGTTATTATGAGGTCAATGAAGGCAGCCACAGCCTGATAGTCAAGATAAAATGTTCTGAAAACAGCAAGAGCTATGAGGAAGTAGAGGTAAAGATATAACTTTAGTTACCTATGTAAAAAAGAATAGCGTGGGCGTTTGAAAGGATATGAAAATGTATTTTGAGAATCTAAAAAGAGAATTTCAAACAAAAAAATACAAGATGTTTCCGATGAAAGAAAATGATATTGATGACCTGATCCTTACATATGGAAAATTACCCAAAGCATATATTGAATTGCTGCAACTTATCGGAAACGGAACGACTGCTCCTTTTTGGAAAGGACAATGTTTTTTTAAAAGTGTGATATTCCTTTTTTAAATAGTTGGGCTAAAGAAATATTAGTTGAAAATCGCTCCAAAGCAGCACTGGGTATTAATGATTTTGTTTTTTGGATGTCACAAGGAACAATGTTTTGTTTCTTCAAATTAAAGGCTAAAGATGATCCGCCGGTTTATTTGTATACGGAAAATGCCCCTGATAGATTTATATGTATTTCAACGTCATTAACAGAATTTATTTGGAATTATTGCTTTGACCCCCAAATAGCATTTTCGCCTATTGCGAATTAAAATATGAAACTGTAATCGTAAGAGAAAGCGAATGGTTTTATAATAAAAGGAGATGTTTTTTTGAAGGTATCAATTAAGAATAACGTTCTCACATATAACAATAAGTCAATAACTATGGAAAGAAAAATAATAGATCATATCATTATGTCGGAGTATCTAATTATACTGGAGGACTTCACAGGTGACGACTATGATCTAGTTTATTGCTTTGATAATGACCTTCACAAGTTGTGGAAGATAAAAAAGCCTGACAGCCAATTCATCGGTAAAAAGCAGCTCCCATATGTGGGTATCACGATAACCAAGGGGCTGACAGTCGTTGATACTCTTGGAAGATACTTTATAATAGATATGGCTACAGGAGAAATCACAGATATGTTTTGCAATAGATTTTAAGCGTGATTTGAGCATATAGGTGAAACAATGGTGTAAATATCACTGCAAAGGAGAAAACCATGAACATTATCCCATATATTTATGCTCTGTTGAACGGTCACATTTCCTGCGAAGATTTCGTGAACTGGACGTTTACGGAAAATATCGCAAATGAGTTCGACAGCGACATTTTAGACAAGATACAAAGCTGTGATTGCGAAAACAGCAACGATACGGCTGAACTTAAAAAGCTGCTTGCAAAACATTATGGAAAACCTCTTTGCAATGTGACCGCAAGCTGCCTAAGCGAATGTTCCGACAACACACTTAAAATGATGCTCATTTACAGCGGCACAGCAAAAAAGCTTTGTGTTGACTTTAGCAATATAAGCACAGCTGCCGAACTCCACAAGTGCCTGAGATACGCTTTTCATCTTCCCTACTGGTATGGTGAAAATCTTGACGCTTTCGCCGACATTTTGGATATGAGCGAATACAAGATCATTGTGCTTTTCAATTTCACAGCACTGGAAAACGAACTTCCTCACGCAGCTGAACAGCTTATGAACATCATTGATAAGAGCAAAAACAGCGACAGTGTAGTCATTTTCACATAATCCGCAAAAATCGAGAATGAAAAGGGGACGTTTACATGGATACGCAAATAATACCCGGCGAAAGGGTCGGCAAATACAGTCTTGGTATCACATATAGGGAATTGATAAGGCTTTTTCAGTCAGAAAATATCGAGCACAAAGAAAAAATTTTGCCCACCTGTTTGAAAATAGAAACAAAAGATATGGCATTTTTGCTTGAAAACAGCATAGTCACGCAAATAACAGTTTTCGGAGATTTCAAAGGCAAACTGTGCGGAACAATAGGCATTGGTTCTTCGTTGACCGAAGTCAAGGAACACATTGGAGATATCAAAAGCGGAGAATTTGATATTGTCCCAACATATGAGTTGAAAGATATCCACGGCATTTGTTTTGAGCTAAAAGACGACAGCGACTGGGACGAGAACAAAACGCCCATTGATGCTATCAGTATTTTCAGACCTTAAGCGGTGCGAACAAAAAGCTGAATATACTTTTAAATTTTTTGTGCCCTAAATCTGGAAGGGTGTGTTTGTTCAAAATAACAAAACAATCAAAGTATATAAACCTAAGGTATAAATTGAATTATATTAACAAAAATTCTCTTAAACCGGCGTTCGGAGTAAGGGAATTTTTTATTGGAGAATCACCAAATACATTCGCAAAGCTTTACCGAAATCACTTGCCTTATAATGTCATTATCATTGTTTCAGCTTGCCACAACTACATTTTGTGCCTAATTTCTGCACGTTGTGACAAAATCCTTGACAAATGTAATCTGTGATTTTACAATGAAAATAGTATATAATACATAAGTTCAGGGAGGTGCCCCCATGAAATGGGAACAACTATTATGCGAAAAGAGAAAAAGCGGATCAAGTTCAAAAAAGAATACAGATCCTCGTAATGAATTTCAAAAAGATTATCACCGAATCATTTGTAGTGCCTCATTCAGGCGTTTACAGGATAAAACTCAAGTTTTTCCACTGGACAAAAGCGACTTTGTCCGCACAAGACTGACACACTCTCTTGAGGTTTCGTCATTCGCCAAATCGCTGGGACAAATGGCATTTCAAAATCTTATCGACAATAAGCCGTCTGCAAAAATCAATAATGGAATCAAAGACAAAGCTTGCAGCATACTGGAATGTGCAGGTCTTTTACACGATATCGGAAATCCTCCGTTCGGTCATTTTGGAGAAGACTCTATCCGTGACTGGTTCAAGGAGAATTTGTCTGAACTAGAATATAAAGGGCAACCACTCAATGAAGTTCTTAATGAACAAATGAAAAATGATCTTCTGCATTTTGAAGGTAATGCACAAGCACTCAGACTGCTTACAAAACTCCATTACCTTATAGACGAAAACGGTATGCATCTTACCTATGCTCTGCTCAACACCCTTATCAAATATCCTGTTTCGTCATGCGAAATAGATAATAGTAAGATCATGTCCAAGAAAATGGGATACTATCTTGCAGAGGAAGAAACCTTCAATGATATCACCCTTTCAACAGGTGCTGTTGGCTGCCGTTACCCGCTCACATATCTTTTAGAGGCGGCAGACGATATTGCTTACCGCACAGCAGACATTGAAGATGCAGTCAAAAAGGGCATACTAAGTTACAGTCAGCTCCTTTATGAACTGAAACATTTTCCATACAAAAAGATGTGTCCCGATCAAAATGCTGAGGAAAAATATTTAATTATGCTTAAAATACTTGAAGACAAGTATAAGGACGCACTGGTCAATAGGATAACCGATCCTGAACTAAATGCTGTCCAGAATTGGGTAATAAAGACGCAGGGATTACTTCTTCGTTGTGCATCTTTCGGATTCACCTCGAATTATGGCAGCATAATGGACGGCACTTTTGATAATGAGATACTTACTGTTTCTCATGGAAATGCCATTATAAAAGCGTTAGGTGATATTGCATACAGATATGTTTTCCGCTCTAAACCGATATTGAAAATGGAGATCTCAGCAGGAAACATGATAAACTTTTTATTAGACAAATTTATTCCTGCGGCTATTCACTATGATACAGATGTTGACCTTTCACCAATGGAAAATAGATTAATAAGCATCATATCTGAAAACTATCTTCAGATATATTCTATTTACTCCAAGAAATATGAATTGGACAATGAAAAACTTTATCTAAGACTTCTGCTCGTAACAGACTTTATCTGCGGAATGACAGACAGCTACGCTAAACGTCTTTATCAGGAATTGAGCGGGATCGAATAAAGGAAGGAATTAGAATTATGACAATCGAAAAATATTTGGATAATATATTTGAGCAACTAAAACGTGAAGTTAATGATATGTCAACGTTATGTGTTCTAAAAGATGTTAACTATCAACACGAAAACATACCAGATTACTCCAATGCAGCGGTTCAGTTGTTATATTGTTTAAGATATCACTTTGGATATGCCTGCGAGTATGAAAAGATGTATGAAAACATTCTGAGCAAACTGGATGACAAAAGTGAAATTTCAGTACTATCAATAGGCTGTGGTAACGGTATAGATTTATGGGCTTTACAAGATGCCATAAATCGAAGGAATATAGATTTAAAAATCAACTATTACGGTATTGATTACATTGATTGGTCAAATAAAATTAATGGCAGAGATTGTGATAACGTAAATTATGTCACTAGCAACATCAATGACATAGAGGACAGCATTGATGATCTGACTAATATCGATGTTTTGATTTTTCCTAAATCAATAAGTGAAATACAAAGTTCCGATTTAATACACATTGCAAACTTTATATCTAGAAGAAGTAAAACTTTATATGTAATGGCATCATACAGAAACAGCGATTATGCATTGGACCAAGATATAGATAAAATAAAAGAATTGTGTACATACCTAAAAAGAAGTGGTTTTACTTTGTCTGATAGTGATCCAGAATGTTACTACTGTTACGAAGATAAGGAAAAAGGTATTAGATCCATATATTATGACTACATATACCCAAACGAAGTAATAGACTATATATCGAAGTTGTATGACAAGTGTAATTATTATGACCGCGAAAATAATGTTTGTAATATATGCACAGACTCTCTCTCTCGACGCCCAATATTAACCCTCAGAAATATTGCATATAACATCTTAACTTTTAATAGTATTGACTTGTGATATATTTAGATGTATGATAGTAGAATGGAGGTGTTTGTATGATAATCAGTGCCAGCCGAAGGACTGACATACCGGCTTTTTATTCCGATTGGTTTTATAATAGAATAAAAGAAGGCTATGTCCTTGTACGAAATCCGATGAACATTCATCAGGTAAGTAAGATAAAGCTTTCTCCTGACGTTGTTGACTGCATTGTTTTTTGGACAAAAAATCCTCAGCCAATGATAGAACGCCTTGATGAAATAAGCAACTATAACTATTATTTTCAATTTACACTGAACTCTTATTTCAGGGACATCGAGCCAAATGTTCCGATCAAAGACAGCAATATAATCCCAACATTCAGAAAATTATCAGACAAGATCGGCAAAGAACGTGTGATATGGCGATATGACCCTATCGTTATCAGTGAAAAATATGACGTCGACTATCATGTGAAATATTTCAAAAAACTTGCTCAGCTCTTAGATAACAAATTTGAGAAGTGTGTTATCAGTTTTGTGGATATTTACAAGAAAAATGCCAAAAATCTTCAGCTCACTGGAGTAAGCGAGCCTATCCGTGATGATATCCTTGCTATTGCCAAGGCTTTTTCTGAGATATCAAGGGAATATGGCTTTCAGCTCAACACCTGTGCCGAACAAGCAGATCTTACAGCGTTTGGAATAAAACATGGAAAATGCATTGATGACGAACTTATAGAACGGCTGTGCGGCTGCAAGATATCTGTTGGAAAAGATAAAAACCAACGAGATGTCTGCGGCTGTGTTGAAAGCATAGATATAGGACAATATAATACCTGTCCTCACAAATGCAAATACTGTTATGCAAACTATAGCCTGAAAGTTGTTGACAATAACTACGCAAAATATGACCCAATATCACCTTTGCTATGCAGCCAGCTGACTCCTGACGATAAAATAACAGAAAAGAAAGTTTCCTCATTAATAGATACACAAACCGCAATGTGGTAGTATCATATTTAAAACTTTTATATTATCTCACAAACACCAAGCTCGAAAACAGCATTCATACGCTGCTTTCGGACCGTTCCAGTAACAACCAGTCAACGGCGAAAAACATTTCCTAAGCTCTGAAATGTAGAACATAACTATATCCTCAAACATCGACTTATCCAATTTATCCACAACTATCATTTTCAAGCCTCCCATTATCTTCACCACTCCTCCGGATCATAAGCCTCAACAGGTATCTCACCACTCTCCGTTACCTTGTAATATTTGTCCGTGTCCGTATCCACCAGCAGCACACATATCTCACCGCTTGTGAGCACGTCAGAATCAATGTAGTAATGACTTTCCCCGTCATAATATATGTCATTGAACCTGCTGTTTCCTGCTATAGATGAGGTGTGAACGTGCCCTGCCACGACCTTTTTGTCAAGCCCGTGTATCTTCCCTAACCTGTGCGGCCACTGCTGCGTGAAAATCATCTCGTCCGTGCAGTATTCCCAAGCATTTCCCGAATCCTCATCAATGCCTGCATGAACAAATATGGTGTTCCCCTCTACATGATACCTAGGCCTATGTTCCATCCAGTATATGTACATATCATCATCGCCATGCTCCTCTCCGTCTGCATATATGCTCTCTATGGAACTGAACCCGTCCATAACAAACTCCTCGTGATTGCCCAAAAGTGCTATGACCCTGTCCGTACCGTACTCTCTCTGCAAACTGATTATTTTCCTGAGCACACCCCTGCTGTCCTCACCCCCATGAACGTAATCACCAAGCAGTATAAGCTTTGTGTCAGGTTCATCAAGATGACATTCAACCAATTCCAACGCATCACAAAACGCCGAATAGCACCCGTGTATATCAGACATACAATATATCTTCAATCTACAGCACCTCCGTTACTTGTCCCACCTGCATACATACTTGTCATTAAGTTCTCTGCCCCTAGCCTTTATCGTTTCCACAACATCAGACGGATCAAGCACCTCGACCTTGTCAGAGTGTTCCAATGCCCAGTTTACGATACCATATGCACTCGTCCTAACACTGACGATAACACCATTGTCATAACCTGTGATAGTGTAGTCATCTCCAAAAGAATCGTGAAGAAATGTGAGATTTGGCTTGCCTGTCCTATAAAAATTTGTGACACGCATTTTCACTGTTTTAGGAGTGTCATATCCCATGCCAAGATGAGTGTGACGAAAGTTCTCAAGCTGCTCTTTATATAGCACAGAGGTTTTAGCCACATCAGCTTTAGTCGCCAATATCTTCTTGCCGTTCTCTTCCCTTATCTTCACATTTGTCATCAGGTCTATGCGATAAATACTCAGCCTTTTTTCCTTGCTTTTATCGTTCTCAAAACAGCCTATCAGGAAAAAACGTCCGTTATCCTGAATGATATAGTGCGGAGAAACGTGCGTCTTTATCTCCTCCGCCGCCGTGAATTCAAGAACAGGCTTAGGAACTTCCTTGTCACCGTATTCGCTTTTATTGGTGGTGTAGTAGCAGAAGTTATAAGATAACTGACAGTTCTCTTTGATAGCACTCTGGATAACAGCAAGGTTCTTTTTTAACAGCTCTGAATCAGTGTTCTCATTGTTATGTATACGGCAGGTATGATCTCGGTTATATTTCGACGCAAGTTCCATTTTTATCTTCCAAACCAAACGTTCTACCTGCTCAGGGTTCAGAGCCTTAGACATCTGAACAGCATTTATCAGGTCAACTACCTCTTCAGGCGAAAAAGGGTGATTATAATAAATGTTTCTTACCGATCTTATCCTATCCTCAAGGCTGATTTTATCATTCATTTCATCTTCGTCTTCGTCATCGCTGTAATCTTCGTTGTTTGACAAAAGCGGTTTTAGAGAATCATATATTAGGCGGCAATCTTCTTCGCGCTTAAAAACCATTTGCTCAGGATCATAATCCATCGCCAGGGCAAGGTTTATCATTTTCTGATTGAACGTGCTGTGCGTTCCCATGTATTCGCCAAGCTCTCCATTTCGCATTTTTCCTTGAGAGGTGGGGTGTTTCTTGTCAGTGTTCTCTTTAAGATAAGAAAGTATTTGAAAAATGCTTTCTATGGCACTTCTTCCGCTTTTCTTGTAATTCTTATTATCTTTTTCAGGCTCGTTATAGGAGAACTTGAATGGTATCAGATAAAAAACTTTGTCGCCATAGGCTTTGCTCAAATCATTTATCGCCGCCAAAGCCTCTCCCCTTGTGGCATATAGCCCGCCGATATTCTCCATTTCCTTTCCTCCACGGCGGCTATAAAGTTTTATCTTCCACATTTTCGCCTGAAAATCCTTGTCCTTATAATATGAATATCTATCGTAAATAAGCGTCCTTTCGCCGCCCTCAAAAACAAAAACCTGCGTTCCACGTTTAAGCTTTTCAAACCACTTTACTTCATCTGATAATGATAAGCCTTCAATTATCTCGCTATGTTTTATAATATCTTCTTTTTCCTTAACTGCCATTTTCAACGCTCCCCCTTTGGAATGTTTTTCAGGTTTCTATAGATATTATAGCATATGTTTAGTCTTAAATTCAAGACTAAACAGCAAAACGCAAGATTTTTTTACGATTTAATTCAAAATATCGCACCGCCGCAGTCCTGATATCAAAACCACAGCGGTGCAAAGCTGCTCTTATTATCTTCTATTGCAGTGGCTTAGGGAAAGCCTCCTCTTCGAGCATCTTAGCTATCCGCCGCTGCACATCTTCGTCCGAATATCCGAAATAGGTAATTTCGAAGAGAACAAGTGCTGCAAAGCGTTCGTTGCTGCCAATTTCCGTCAGACTCTTTTCTTCGACCTCGCAACCCATTATTGCCCCCCAAGGTAAGCCCTCAAAGCTATAAACATTGTCTTCTTCATTATCACTGAGGAATATGAGATCAACTTCTCCACCTTCCTCTGTGATGCCTTTCTCAAGAACCATAGTCATGTTGAATTCCACCGGAATTCTATTGTATTTCAAGTCGTCTATCACTTCTCTTATTTTCTGTTCCACATGACTGTCAGATGTTTCTTTCAACAGTAAATACTGCTTTACAAGTTTTTCTTCGTCGCATTTGTTTAATAATTCCATAAATAACATTTTCTTTTCCTCCTAGATCTTGATAGAATATTTTTCAATAGGCAGCCATGCTTTTACACTGTCTATGTCAATAGCTCCGCCTCTTGATTGTTTAAAGCACCCTGCTTTACCGCCCTTTCTTGCATACAGACCGGTGTCCCAGCAGCCTGCTGTAAGTCTGCCGCTCTTTTCGACTATAAGACAGACCTCAAAATCGTCAGGAAGTCTGTCACCAATGTCTGTAAACTTCGTGATAGGTATGTCTAAAATCAAGTCAAGTTCGTCCATAAATTTCTCATCATATCCTTTCCAAAAATTAAGTATATCCTCTTCTGACATGGCGTAAGGCTCGCCGCAGAGAAACGCTTTTAACTGCTTTTCAGCCACGCATATCTCATCAAGTCTATCAGAATTTTTTTCATCACCCTTAATAAGAGCAAACAGCTTTTGTATCAACCGTGTGTGACCCTCTTCGCCATAGTCCTTAACCGGTATTTCCCCACGATAAACGAGCCTTTGCACCTCTGCTGTGATGAAACTCATTTGCTCGTTAAACGACTTTGCATAAAACTGCTCTTTCTCCACACTGATACTCCTTCCGTAATATATGATCTTGAAGAGGAGCGATGCTGACAATTTTCCCCTTTTCCCGCTCAACAAGGCAGTCGAACCAAGAAAGCTTGTTTCCATCATGTTTTGTGAAACCAAGTTTTTTAAGGCAATTTTCCGACGCCACATTGTCAGTGCCTGCGAAAGAGTATATGCAGTCAGCTGTGATATTCACTCCGTCCGCAGACAGCCTGCCGTTAAAAAATTCGTCTAGTATGGTCAGGCAAGCCTCATAGCAATAGCCCTTTCTGCGATAGGGCTTTGATATGTAAAACTCCAATCGGTAATCTCCCTTATAAATGTGAACGCCAGCATAGCCAATGAATCTTTCAGGCTCGGCCTTGCGAAAAATTGAATACAAACATCTTTGTCCGCCCCCGTGTTCAAGATATCCGTCATAATTCTTGAGATAGTATTCTGAAAAATCGACGCCGCAGAAGTCCCTGAAATTTCCCTCTTCTCTTAACATTCTGAGGAATGGCTCATTGTCCCTTTCATCTCTGCCCGGAAGAAGAAACAGCCTGTCCGTTTCAAGGTCTTTCCCTGTGTTCATGTATATCACCCTTTCTTTTTGTCTACATTATAGCACATTGTTGGTCTTGTTTTTAAGACTAAACCTTATGCGTGCAAAATTTTTTCACTATTGAATATTTCGCTCTGTTATGATATGATATAGGTATAAATACGGTGCAAATGCAAATTTTTATATCTTTCCCGATAAAATATAATGGTGCAGCATATGGAAAATAATTTTAAACATGAGATAGTGGCGAACAACCCTGACATTGATGTACGGTTTTATCTGTCTAAAGATGAGGGCAGCTACGTTTCACCACACTGGCACAACAGCCTTGAAATAGTCTATGTCATAAGCGGAAAAGTGACGCTAAACCTGCCAAAGGGCGTAAAGCAGACAGCCTGCGACGGAGAATTTTTTCTTGCAAACCCAAGAGAGATACACTCGGTATTGTCTGAAAAGAACGAGGCGTTGGTACTTCAGATACCCCAGAAATTCTATGAAAAATACGCTCCCTCAATGGCTCTCAGGAAATTTGCCGTTGACATGACCCCTACGACTGATGTTGGAAAGACACGCCTTGAAAGGCTGAAAAAATCTTTTTGGATATGTATGTTGTGTATGACGTAAGACCTGAGGGGTATCTCCTCCGATTCAACAGCCTGCTTTATGAGCTGCTTTTTTCGCTTATTCACTATCACTCCGAAAAGATAATGCAGAAAGACTTCGACCGTGACAACAAGTATTTCAGCCGTCTTAAAGAGATAATGAAATACATTGACGAAAATCACAGCCGACCGATATCTGTATCAGATATCGCAAAGAAATTCAGTTACAATCCCGACTATCTTGCGAGATTCTTCAAGAAGTACATGAACTGCTCTGTGACGGATTATATTTACTCTGTGCGTGTCGCCTGTGTTCACCTCGACCTTGTGAACACTGACCTGCCTATAGGTGAGATACTTGAAGAACACGGCTGCACGAACCACAGCCTTTTCATGAAATATTTTCGTGAGCAATGGGGCTGTTCGCCGAAAGAACACCGCAAAAACTACGTTCACCAAAACATAAAAATAGTTTCTTCTGAGGGTACGGTTTCGACATAAGTCGGAATCGTACTATTTTTATGTCTGAATAACAGCTTTTGCAGCATGGAAAGTGATGTTATAATATAGCCAAGATAACACGAAAGGAAGTGCTCAGACATGAGTAACGAAAAAACTAAGATACGTTTTTGGGAACGTTTTTCCTACGGCTGCGGCGACTTAGGCTGCAACATCATTTACTCGGCAATGTCCTCATTTCTCCTGTTCTACTACACAGATTACGTTCACGTCAACACTGCGACCATAGGCACTATAATGCTCCTCTCAAGAGTGTTCGACGGCATCACAGACCTTATCATGGGAGTAATCGTTGACAGAACAAAGTCACGTTTCGGCAAGTGCCGTCCGTGGATACTGAGAATGGCTATCCCATTCGCTTTGGCAGGAATACTTCTGTTTACAGTTCCGTCAGGTCTTGGAAACACATCAAAGCTCATTTACATTTTCATAACCTACAACCTTGTTTCATCAGTTGTTTACACGGCGATAAACGTGCCGTATGCGACCCTCAACTCACTTATCACACAAGATCAGTATGAGCGTTCTGTTCTGAGCATTTTCAGAATGATACTTGCAACAACAGGAACACTTATCATCACAAACCTTACTCTTCCTCTTGTTCAGTTCTTCGGCAACAATCTTTCAGCTTGGACAAAGACTTTCGCAGTGTTCGGCATACTGGCTGTTCTCGTGTTCATGATAACATTCACAGGCACAAAGGAAAGAGTTGAGCCTGCAAAAGAAACTAAGCACGAGAAAGTACCTTTTGTAAAGGGTATAGGACTTCTTTTCAAGAACAAATACTGGATAATGATAACAGTTACACTGGTATTCATTTTCATCAACTATTCACTCAACGGCGGTGCAGCAGTTTACTATGCAAAGAACATTCTTCACAATGAAGATATGGTGGGCACGATGAACCTTGTTGCTAACCTTGTTCAGATAGGCGTGATGTTCTTCACAGCTTTCCTTATCAAGAAGATAGGAAAGAGAAATATGCTCATTATCGGTGCTATAATTTACGGCATTGGTTTTGCACTGTTCGGTTTCGTTGGCACAAACATGGCTGGTATAATCACAGCCTGCGTACTCAAGGGCGTAGGAAATGCAGGCATCTCCTCTTGTATGTTCGCTATCGTTTCTGACACTATCGAATATGGCGAGTGGAAAACAGGCTACCGCACAGAGGGTCTTATCAACTCCGCATCAAGCTTTGGCTTTAAGGTAGGAAACGGACTTGGTTCTGCTATCCTGGGCTGGGTGATCGGTGCGGCAGGTGCAGGCACAGGCTCAGAGATAACATTTATCTGGATACCTGCAATACTCTGTATCGGACAGGTAGTTGTAATGCTGTTCTATCATCTTGACAAAGAATATGACGGTATCGTAAGCGATCTTGCTAAGGAAGGAGAGAAAACTAATGCTTAAAAATCCTATTTTCAAAGGCTTTAATCCTGACCCTTGCATATGCAGGAAAGACGACGATTATTACATTGCAGTTTCAACATTCGAGTGGTTTCCGGGTATTCCGATCTACCACTCAAAGGACATGAAAAACTGGGAGCTTTACACTCACGTTCTCACTGACGACACTAACCCTGACCTTAAAAAGCTCCCGTCTGCAAAGGGCATATGGGCACCATGCCTTACATACTGCGAGCAGGAAGATCTGTTCTATGTTGTCTATGGTGTGATGAACTCAATGAACGCACGTTACTTTGACGTTGACAATTTTGTTATCACCGCAAAGAACATTGAAGACCCATGGAGCGAGCCTGTTTATCTTCACTCATCAGGCTTTGACGCATCTATCCTGCATGATGATGACGGCAGAAAGTATATAGTTTCTCTTGACTGGGAAACTCGTGAGGGCTATGAAAAACCCGGTGCTATCTGCATGGTGGAATATGATCCAAAGGCTAAAAAGATAATAGGCTATCCAAAACGTATTTGGAGGGGCGGCACTGACAGGGGCTGCATAGAGGCACCTCACCTTACAAAGCGTAACGGATATTACTACATAATGTGTGCAGAGGGCGGAACTGGATATAACCACTGCGTAACAATGGGACGTTCTGAGAACGTATGGGGACCATATGTGGGCGACCCGAAAAATCCTATAGTTACGTCAAATCCAGCGGTATCAAATGAGCGTCACGACCCTGACCACCTCAAGCCGAAGTATTACAACCCTGACGTTGTTCTGCAAAAGGCAGGTCACGGAAGTTATGTTGAAACACAGCTTGGAGAAGTATATCTCGTTCACCTTTGCTCAAGACCGTTCTTCCCTGAACTTAGGTGCACCCTTGGAAGAGAAACTGCGATTCAGAAAATGAAATGGACTGAGGACGGCTGGCTGCGTATGGCAGACGGCAGCAACATCGCAAAGGAATACTGCGAAGAAAGCAAGCTGCCTGAATATCCCGTAAAGCAGATACCTGACTTTGATGATTTTGACGGCGACGAACTTGGCAACTTCTACTATGCTCCGAGGATAATGCCTCAAAGCTTTGCAGACGTCAAGGCTAGAAAAGGCTGGGTAAGGCTTAGGGGACAGGAGTCAAGGACTTCCCTAAACAAAGTGAGCATACTTGCAAGAAAGCTCACGAGCGTATATGCAACTGTTACCACAAAAATGGAGTTCAACCCTGAGGTACATCAGCACTCTGCGGGACTTATCATCTACTATGACAACATGAACTACATAAATCTCCGCAAATACTACAGCGAAACTTTAGGACAAAGTGCAATATCCATAATCGCTCTTGAAAACGGCGTAAAGACTGAGTTTGTGAACACAAGGATACCAGTTGACGACAAGCCGATATATTTCAGGCTCGAAATAAACGGACGTCATTCCCAATTCAGCTGGAGCTATGACGGCAAGGCTTTCAACAAGATAGGCATACCTTTCGACACCACAAAATTCTCTGATGAATACTGCAAATACGGCGAGTTCACGGGCACAATGGTAGGCTTGACCTGTGCAGACCGTGTAAAGCACGAACATTACGCCGACTTTGATTTCTTTGAATACAAGGCTGACGAGGATAAGGACGTTAAATAAAATAAAGGCTCGAAAGCAGTGGACTATACTGCTTTCGAGCCTTTTGTTTTATATCCTTATTTCACCGCATATCTCAGCCACACAGCGTCGCTTGGGAACTTTTTCACGTCTGTAAGTTTCAGCGGCGTTACCATACGTTCCATATCAAGTCCGTCAAAGACCGCCGCCTCTGCCGTCAACTGATGTCATCATGTGACAAATAACATAAGGTCTTTTCATTTTTTATCCTCCCTGAAGATCATGTTTTATTATATTTCTATTGTACAACATGGAGTGAACTCCATGTCAAGAGTTTTTTTTACAAAAAAACATACTTTTTCGTATTAATACACAAGCAATAATTACAACATCAAAAGTTTACAATAAGCGTCTCTTTTTTCATTAATATAACTGACAAATAAGATAAAATGTGATATAATATCTTGTGGGCAAAGTTATCTGCCCTGCTTTTTTGATGTGGAGTTAGGAAAATCTAACTTCACATTGGCAACTAGCTTTGAAAGGTCGGTATTATGAAGAAACAGTTTTTCAGCGTTAAAAAAGACGGATTTTACGGTACATATTATGAGAACCCAAAGGGTGCAAACTGTGCAATGATAGGTCTGTTCGGCGATGATCCTAATGACTATATGGCAAAGTGCGGAGCAAAATGGCTGCTCAAAAACGGCGTGAACGTCATGTGTATGTCCCCTGATGTCAAGAACTACAGCCATGTAAACTTCCCTCTTGAAAGGATAGAAACGGCAATAAGGTGGCTCAAAAGCCATGGAAACAAGAAGATAGGCATAGTGGGAATGAGCACCGCAGGCATGGATTCTCTCGTTGCGGCGTCATATTTTCCTGATATAACCCTTACTTTCGGACTTACGCCAAGCGATTTTGTATGGCAGGGCTTTGAACAGGGCGAGAAAGACGGCTGCAAAGAATGGCCTATCCCAAATGCGTCTACTCTTTCATGGCAGGGCAAGCCGCTCCCTTATATGCCGTTCACATATGCTCACCCTGAATACTACCACAAGATAGAAGAGGAAACAAAAGGCTCCGGAGATATCACACGAAGTACCTGCCTTTTCATCGACGCTGAAAAAGCAAGGGAGCATACAGAGGAAGAAATGATAAAGGTGGAGAACATCAAGGGCAAGCTTATCATGATAGGAGCAGATGACGACAGTTTCTGGGAGGCAGGAAAATACGTCCGCCGCATGGACAAGCGACTGCAAGAACGCCCTCACAGCTGCGATTACGAGGCTGTGACCTATAAGCATGGAACACATTTCGTGCTGCCTGAATCAATGCTCAGAAAGGCTCTGCCTATAGGATTGAAATTCGTGCTCAAGTTTGTTTTCAAGGCTGCAAAGGACTACCCAAATGAATGTGAGCAGACAAGAAAGGATATCGACAGACGTCTTACAGCGGCTTTGAAACAGTGGGTATCTGAATAAAAGTCACGATAATACGTTGCTTTGCATAGTATAAACAAAACCGACTTCCAGTATAAAAGCTGAAAGTCGGTTTTTTATTGGTCTTAAAAAATTTAGTCGTGAACATTAAGTCCGCTTATCATCTTAACAACAGCAGTGTCAAAGTGGTTTATTATCCCGCTGTGACCAAGGTCAAAATAATCAACGCCAAGCTTTTTGATAGAACGCTCGAAAGCCTGCTTTTGCAGCCTCATAAGATGCGTCCTGCACCGACAGCCTCTTCGTTCATATATGCGGCTGCCATGTCGATAAGACTGTATCCGCTGCGTACTGCGTCTATAACAGACTGCTTGCAGGCGTCAAAGTCATGTATCTGAAACACGCCGAAACCTTCTATCGGCATTTCTACTCCGTTGTTAAGCTTTACAAATTCCATAGTATTTACCTCGTGCTATATTTTTTTCTGATTATATTTTACCACATCAACCCCCAAAAATGTACAGTGCTTTTTGCACATAGCAGTATAAGTGGAAGTTATAGCAAAAACGTATTAAAAAGCGTGGATTTATGTGGCTTTTCCCTTGACAATGTATGATGAATGTGTTAAAATTAACTGTGTGTAAATATTTACATAACAATAGCTATAAAAACAGATCTTATAGGCAAAAAGCCGTAAACGGGGTCGGAGGAGCAAGCTATGTTTATAGGCAATAAAAAGAAATATAATATCATAGGCATATGTACCTCAAGCGTGCAATCTGACTATGTGCGTGAAATAGTATCTTCCATAAGCCGCAATGGTATAAATAAAGGCTATAAGATACTGCTTTTCAACACTTTCAGTGACCTTTATCACAACACAGCCTATATGCGTGGCGAGGCAAGCATTTTTGATCTTATAAATTATGATATCCTCGATGTGTTTATCATAATGCCTGAAGCGATAAAAAGGGACAACATATCCCGTGAGATAAAAGAGCGTGCCTCCGAGCATGGCGTGCCTGTCATATATGTTGACAGACTTGTGGAAAATTGCTGCAGTGTTATTTTCAACTATACAGATGTTTTTGAAAAAATAGTCCGCCATGTTGTGGAGTATCACGGCTGCAAAAGAGTAAATTTTATCGCAGGCGTAAAAGGCAACAGCTTTTCAGAGGAGCGTGTTGACGTTTATAAGAAGGTGCTTGCGGAAAATGGTATCAAGTTCGAGCCTGAGCGGCTTGGCTACGGCGACTTTTGGGATGTGCCTGCACGGCGTGTATTGCAGGGCTTTATAGACAGCGAGCTGGAATTTCCTGAGGCGATAATATGTGCAAATGACTCTATGGCTATCGCCGTTTGCAGTATGCTCAAGGAAATGGATATAAAAGTGCCTGAAGATGTTATCGTCACAGGCTTTGACGGCATAGATCTTGAAAAATACAACAGTCCAAGGCTTACGACTGCGGCTGCGGATATAGAAGTTCTTGGCGAGAAGGTCATCGAGGCGGTGGACGGTATGATGAACGGCACACCGCTGCCTGAAAAGATAGAGATAGATTATACTATGCGTATATCGCAGTCCTGCGGCTGTGAGAAGATAGACCCAAGGCAGGTTGGCGACAAGATAATGGAGCTTTACCGCAGAATGAACGAATCTGACGGTCACGAGCTGCATATGTTCTCGTATCTTGCAAAGACGGTGGAATGTCACACTGTTGAGGAAATGGCGAAGGTAATGTCAAAATCAGGTGACTATTACAACTGGGTGTGCACAAATTCTGATTTTCTTTCCAACACAAAGCAGCGTGACCGTTTCAACGAAAGCTACACAAAGCAGATGCGAGTTTTCATGCAGGCTTATGACGGCAAATACAAAACAGGCGAGATATTTGACACAAAAGACCTTTTGCCTGACATGGAAAAGGTTCTTGACCGCCATGACTGCATAATGTTCTCTCCTCTGCATTTTCAGGACGAAGTTATAGGCTATGCTGCGAACTCTTTCAATCCTGTGTATTTTCTTTTCCAGAACACAAGGCGTTTTATCAACAACACCAATCAGATAATGGAAAGTTTCAAGAACCGTCAGCGGCTTGAAAAGGCTAATACGGAGCTTGCAAGGATACATATGCTTGACCCTATGACGGGCATTTACAACCGCAGGGGGTTTTACAAGAACATCAGAAAGCTTATGACAAAGGCTGAAAAGCAGGGTATCGGCATAGCTATCTTTTCCATTGACATGGACAATCTCAAAGGCATAAACGACCGATACGGACACAATGAGGGCGACAAGGCGATAAAGGCGTTGTCTGTGATACTAACAAGGTGCACGGCCGCCAGCCGTGCACCTTGTTAGTATCACAGACAAGGTGCACGGCTGGCGGCGGCATATGCTCACGCTTTGGCGGAGATGAATTTGTGGTTGTTATCTCTGACATCAACGATGCGGAGCGGTTTTATGAAAAGATACTCCACGGCATCTCTGAATACAATCGCAGGAGCAAATCGGTATATGATGTTGTAATAAGCTGCGGCTACAAGACAGGCGAGCCAAAGACGCTCAAAGAGCTTGACGAGCTGCTGAAAGAATCCGACAAGGAAATGTACGCACAGAAACGTCAGCACCACAGGTGTAAAGACTAAAAAGGGCAAAATAAAAGGGCGGATATCCGCCCTTTTTTTCAGTTTATTTAAGTATACCAACGCCCTCAAGAAGTATTTTCAGACCGATAAGGATAAGTATTATACCGCCTGCTATCTCGGCTTTGTTCTTATATTTTGAACCGAACCTGTTGCCGATAACAACGCCGCCAACTGAGATAACAAAAGTCGTTATGCCTATGAGAGTTATAGACGGCACGATGCTCACCTCTAAAAAGGCGAACGTTACGCCAGCGGCGAGTGCGTCGATACTGGTCGCAACAGCAAGAATGAAAAGCTCTTTAAGGTCAAGCTTATCCTCGTGAGAGGACTCCTCATCGTCGCCGCCCTTTATGGATTCATAGACCATTTTTCCGCCTATGAATGTCAGAAGAACGAAAGCTATCCAGTGGTCGATAGACTCGATATACTGTTCAAACTGGCTGCCCAACGCCCAGCCTAAAAACGGCATAAGAGCCTGAAAGCCTCCGAAAAATCCGCCTATGATAAGTGCGTGCTTATAGTTTATTTTTTTCATATTCAGACCCTTGCATATAGATACCGCAAAGGCGTCCATAGAAAGTCCCACACCTATCAAAAAAAGTTCAACAAATCCCATTTTCATCGCTCCTGTTTTTGAGGCAAGCCTGCGTTGCCCTTATTATGGCAAAAAATAAAAGCCTGATACAAGGCTGTATCCGACTTCAAAAAGCTCGCATACAGCTATCCTGTCAGCCGTATGTGAGTCTTGTTAATAAAGGCTCTCGCCCCCCGACAAGCCAGACCGCAAAGGCGATCAGTATGTTGACTTGCCCCGCAGGAAAATTCCCACGCCAACTACTCCCTCACAGGTAATAAAGTATCATTATCATACCACAAAAGTTACCCATTGTCAACTCTTTTTTACTATTTTTCAAGGCTATTTCAACTTCCGTGTTGATAAATGTAAACTTTTTTAGAAAGTATGATATAATATAGTATAGCATTAAATAAAAAAAGAGGGTGTAAAACTTGATCGATCTTGATGATTTTTGGTATATAGTCAGGTCGCAACGTTATACAAAAAAGAAATGAAAATAATATATGGCAATTTGGAATACGTTCCGTCAAAGCAAATAGATAAACTTTGGGATAAGGCTGTAGACAAATGGGGCGATTGGCAAGCTGCACAGCATATAGCTAAGAAATATGATGATGATTGATATCTTCGCAAGAATGAATAGCATAAACAAGAATAAGCTGCTACAGAAAAATCTGTGGCAGCTTATTCTATTCAGAACAGTCCTAATTTTAACCTATCAATATCGGCTCCTGATATCTGTTTGTACGAATCCATAAGATTTTGAATCATATTTAATGACGAGCGGTTCGAAGGACCAGTTACATAGTGTATTGTCGGAGAAAATTTATTATAAGAAAAAATAGCTTTGGTTTTATAGGCTTGACCATACAGAACCTTTCCTCTTAGAATTTCAAACGAATAACCTTTCCCGTCTCGTGCGATTGCTTTTATACATCCATTTATAGCTTCAGTAACACCATTTGTGTACGGATGATCAAAATAATTAAATATTTCTCGACTCCATCGGTTTACCGTTTCAGTTATTGGAATGTAAGGACTAAAGTTCTGTTTGACCTTTCTGGACCATTTTGTATACTTTAGAACAGCCGCTCTCCTGTTAGTACAATCGTAGATCTTTCTGAATTCTTCTTTAAGATCATATGCCATTTTTAGTTCCGGATACTTTGAATAGATGTATCCAAGTTTTTTGTTTTGGTTTGCAGTTAAGTCTTTTCTGTTTGCATTTAAGACTTTCTGTACTGAATTTATCTCTTTCTTTTCAGCAACAGGTAGCTGTTTGCAAAGTGTTTTTCTATAGTCACTTAGAGCGTCATTAATAAGTTTGACCACATGAAATCTGTCGATAACTATTGCCGCATCCGGTAAGCATTCATACACCGCCTCACGATAGGGCCTATACATATCCATTGTAACTATTTTAATATTGTTACTGTCAGGCAATGAGTCGAGATAATTTATTACAGTTTGTTTGTCTCTCTTTGGAAGCATTTCAAAAAGCAAGTGCTCGTTTATGTCCGTCAAAACACACCTAATCGAGCCATTCAAATGTGCTTCATCTATACCTAATACTTCAGGTGAATACATAATATGCTGAGAATCTTTCTCTCGAATATATGCCAAAGCTATTTTCTCTATCGTAGTAACAGATAACTTATATTCTCTTGCAATATGCCTAAATGGTTTTGTTAATGATAATTGCTGGATCTTACATCTAAGTCTGTTTGTCATTTTTGAGCAAAGATCTAGCGTATTGAATCTGTCAACAAAAATACTTCCACAGTCTTTACACAGATGTTTGTGACCTCTTATCTTGAGAGCTGTATAATGCTCATTTATGTTGATATCCCTGACAAGTTTAGTATATCGACCGTAATTGACAACATTGCAGCTCCCGCATTTAGTGCATATCTTTGTTTCAATTTTAGGCGAAACAACAAAAAGATAATCACACTCATCTGCATTTTCACGCAGTTCAAGTATATCAAATTCATCAAGACAAAGCATATTTTGGTTGTGGTTTATTAGCATATTATATCCTTTCATTACAATTTTTTCGTAGAGGACAAAGCCTAATTACTGAAGATAAGAGGCAACTATCGTTCAGAGTAGACATCATTATCTCTACCTACTCAGTCTATGTTACCTTACCCCCTCAATAACTCCCTTATCCATTTCGTGGACGGTGTCGCACAGCACAGAGATATCCTCCGCAGAGTGTGAGCATATAAGAATAGTCTTGCCCTGTTCTTTGTAGCTGAGCAGATATTCACGCATTTCTCTTACACCGTCCTTGTCAAGACCATTGAAAGGCTCGTCAAGAATGAGTATCTTCGGATTTTCCATAATGGCTTGTGCAAGTCCCAAACGCTGCCGCATACCTAGACTGTATTTGCGGACGTGTCGCTTTAGTTCGGGATCAAGTCCTACCTGTTTCATACTGTTTCTTATCTCATCTTTGCCTATCTTGTTGTTCAGACCTGCAAGAAGTTTGAGATTTTTGTAGCCCGAATAGTATGGTATAAAGCCAGGTGTTTCGATGATTATTCCCATATCTTTCGGGAAGTCAACGTCCTTGCCCACTTGCTTGCCGTCAACTGTTATCTCACCCGATGTGGGCTTGATAAAGCCGCATATGCACTTCATCAGCATCGTTTTTCCACTGCCGTTTCTGCCGATAAGTCCGTGTATCTTGCCCTCCTCAAAGGACACATTTATGTGCTTTAGTATCTCCGTTTTGCCAAGCGTAAGGCATACGTCATTTACATTGATGATATCCATTTCGTCCCCCTAATTTCCTAACTTGCTATCTCTGCAACATTGTCGTAATTGAATTTTCTTATGGCGATAAAGCAGAACGCCAGCAGTACCGCTATAAATATGGCAAGATAGCTGACCGAAAAACTCATTGACATAACAGGCTCACGGAAATATTTTGTGTAGTGCAGCCATATTATGCTGTTCGCCATTGGCATTGTCCACATAAGCGTGGTCTTTATGGAGCAGAACGCCGTGCCTAAAGATATCACCGCTCCGCAGAGGACAAAACCCACAGTTTTGTGTTTCACAAGTGAAAAGCTCAGCAGGATAAGCCCTATTATCATGAGATATGCGAACACCAGCAGGTAGCTTTGCACTGCGGCTGAAAATACTGTGAGCTGATTGTAGAGATTTTCAGGGAGAAGCTGCACACCGAAATTGCCCGAATGTTCAGGAAAGCGTGAAGCGAACTTTGTCGCCACGTTGCTCCAGCCGTTGTACCAAAAACCGTCTGAAAGCATTGGGAGCACTGCGCCCAAGAATATCACTGCAAGATAAGATAAAGCCATAAAAATGAGCTTCAAAAGCTGTCCGAACAGCCAGTTCAGCCTGCCCACACGCATTATGTAGAAAACTGTGTTGGTGTCTATCTTGGGAAAATCTGCGATAAGTGTGAGGAAAACCAGCGGTATGATAAGAAGTATCGCACCCGAATTTGCTATGGCGATAAAAGGCTCAAGGATATTCAGCGGTTCGCCCATAAGCTCTGCGTTTGATTTAAGAGGCTCGATAGCAAAGCTGTAAATGAAGATAAGAAGCACTCCTAGGATTATCATTCGTGCGTCGCATATCCACTTTATGAACTCCGCCCTTGCACAGAAAAAGCTTTGTTTTAGGCTGAAATTTTTCATCATAGCTGACCTACACCCCCTTATCCTTGCGCAAATTCATCACGATAATAAATCCCAGCAGGGTAACGATCGCCCCCGAACAGTTCACCGCAGTTATCCACTTTGCACTTCTGCCAAAGCTTTGGATATACAGAAAATTCGTCACAGAGCTTGGATAAAAGGCATTCGCTCTATCAAAATCAAAGTTATCGTTGAAAAGATTTGCGTCTATTATCCTATTGAGCATTGTTGTGAGGACATAGTTGAGCATAAAGGGCAGGCAGGTTATGATATACGGATTTTTGCAAAAAGAGCTTAGGAAAAACGCAGGCAAGGTTGAAACTGCACCATATGCGAAAGCTACTGCAAGCATTTTGACTACCGTTTTACCTGTGCTGTCTTGCATTATATACTGAAGCTGGTCGGCTGATACGTCAAACTCCGAAAGTGGTTGAAAAAGCACTGCACAGGCTATGCCGTAAACTGCGATACCGAGCATAACGGCAAGCCCGCCCGAGATAAGTGCGGATATGAATTTTGAGAGATAATATCTGAGCTTGCCTGTGCGGGATATGGTGAAACGCATCAGTCCGTTATTTCGCTCTGCACAGAAAGACACCATGAATGGGAATGCCACGACAATAGGCAAAAACATTGTGATATATCCCGAAAGTCCGTTTCTGAAAACCAGCACTGAGGACAGCATTGGGTCGGTGCGGAGGATATTTTTATCGAGAGTGAAAAGTGACTCAAACACCGAATATGATTTATCGGTGGCAAGGTCTGTATAGGCTGAGGAGGTGAAAGCAAGCACTGTTGTCAGCAGCACCGCCCCTGCAAAGCCTATGTTTATTATGCTTTTGTTCAGGTCACATTTTATTGCGTTTAGAAGTTTTAGTTTCATTTCTCTATATCTCCGATCTCGGTGTAGATAAACCTACCAAGATTATTGCTGTCAGCTTTGGCGTAGGCGAGATTTCCAAACTCATGCCCTGAGGGGTCATACTCCGCAGGGTCGGTGCAGATAACGGCGTAATCAAAACTCTCCGACTTTCCGCTATCGAAAAGGTCTGTGGAGCAGTCAAGTATCACCATGGCTTCAAGCCCCTCACTAAGCTCACCGTCGCAGTAATATGTTGGCACTGTGCAAACTGTCTTGCCGTCTGTGAGCTTTATCTCGACTACGTTGTCGCCTATGGTCTGTACTGTGCCGAAAAAGCTGGGGTAGTCACTGGTCGTGAGTGGCTCATACGTCTTTGAGCCGTCATCATTCACCGCAACAAGTAAGTTGATATCCTCAATAATAAACTTGCCGTCGGTAAAAAGATAGCCGCCGAACATAACATCATCAGCACTTTCGGGATATTTTCCTTTCTGCCACTCCTCAAGATCGTTGAAGTCAGCCGTGATAGTCCGATTTGCATTGCTAAGCTCATAGACAGAGCCGCTCTTGTGGCAAAGCTTGTAGTCATACTCTTCCGCAGGCACGTCCGCCTTGATGTCCTCATACATTCCCGAAGCGTATTTCTCGCCGTTAGGACTTACAACATCACAGCTGTATATTTTGGTTATGCCCTCGTCCGTAACTATCTCCGCAGAAATGGCCTCGCCGATATCGTTGTTTATTATTGCTTGGGATAAGCTTTTTCCATTCACATATTTTTCATCATGTTCAAAAAGCTCACTGTCCATTTCAAGCGTGTATTCCTTGTCATCACAAACAAAGGTGAGCTGTCCGTTATCGTAAGCCACAGCCTCAGCCTGCAAAGCCACCCTGCTGTCCAAAAGGCTGTCAGTTCTGCTTCCCACAGCTGATACCACCTCCGCAGATGAACTATTCTCGCTATTATTTTGACTATTTCCGCAAGCCGTAAGACAGATGATTCCACCTATCACAGCAATACAAAAAATCCGCTTTGTGATCATGCTATTCACCTTTCGTTCTGACCTACTGAACATCAATAAAGACCTCGCCGCTGAGAGCATTCACCTTGATATATTCCTTTGCACCCTCGCCGCCATTTATCTCGAAACACCACATAGGCTCAAAGGTTTTTGGTGTCTTGTTGTATTCCTCCGCCAGCTGTTCAGCCTTAGCAACATTGTCCTCTTCGGTCATATCCAATGCAGGCTGATTTGCAAGACAGCAGTACATAAGCTCAACATTTGAAAACTCATAATATGACCCTTTTGCAAGCTCCGTCTCAAGAATTTTCACCGCCTCGTCAAATGGTATCATCTCAGTTTTCTCTGTTTTATCAAGTATGTTAAGGGGTGCATTGGCATTGATAAAATCAAATTTGCCGTCCTCCCCAATAGAGCCTGTCACCTGCAAAAACGTCCAGTAACTCATATTATTCTCGTTGTCCGCCCGACTGTATGCAGAGGGCGAATACTGAAAAGGCACATTTTCATAGTCAAGACTTGCCGTAAAATCAATTCTGCCCACAGTGTCATTCACCGAAAACTCTTTGGTATTGATCGTAAAATCCTTATAAAAATCAGCAATATAATTGTTTAATCCACTGTCGATATCAGTCACATCAATGGCTTTGCCACCTAAAGTAATGCCGCCCTCGTCAAGCCCCACAACATAAGTCTGTCCGCTGCTGTTTTCTTGAAACTCATAGTCAGCGGAATAAAGTGCAATATCCATACCCCAGTATGCAGATGTGTTTATTCCAGCTTGATAAACTATTCCGCCATTGTCAGTTGAAAGTGCACTTTCGTCGAAATCGTCGCCATAAAAAGTCTTGAATAACTTTTCCGCATTGGTCATATCATCATTTTTCAAAGTATTGCAGGACAAAGAATATACCTTCTCAAAGTCCACTTTGCTTATCTTTTCTGGCAGCTTAAAACTGCCGTGATCGCTGCCAAGCAACTTATCACAGCCGTCATAAGCCTGTTCCACAGGCTCAAGCCTTGCATCATCTGTACTGTGGTTATTGGATTTGTTGTCCTGAGATGAACAACCAAAAAGGAAAAGAAAAAGCAGAGATATAACAACGCCATAATTTTTTTTCATTATTTCACGACCTTTACTAATATTATGAGCGACTATCGGCTGATAAATTTCAGACAATATGTCGCTCATATGTTATTTTAAGTGCATATATTAATAACCAGAAGTACTTCCAGAAGCAGATGTTGCTTTTGAAGCATTTTTAGTTATAGAAACAACGTTTTTAGCATTCATGCCAACTGTTATCTGATACCACGAGCCTGTAGTCTTCTGTGTACACGTAGATGTTGTGATCAAATTCCAAGTGTTGTTTTTCCAAACATAACCCTTGGTCGTAACTGTAGTATTTTTACTTGCAGTCAATTTGGTATATGTAGTGTATTTACCAGATTGTGTTGTTTTAAAATTAAGTGTTTTTGAAGTCACGTTATCGCTTGAAGGTGCTCCCGGCGTGTTGCGAAGACTAAATGCTTTACTATCTGCCGCACTAGCCCCAATAGCCATAGAACTCATCATCATAACAGCAGCACCCATAGCTGTGATTCTCCTAACGATCTTTTTCATATTAAACGTCCTTTCTCAATGTAAGTGTAATTTTCTTTATGTTTTGTTGCAGAGTAATTTAACTTCATCATATCACACAATTATTGCAAGGAATAATTGTGCATAATAAATATTCACATCTTCATTGGAATCACCACCTTTAAATTGTAAACAACGCTCATCAACACGAAGCAGTCTTGCTGTAAGCCGTAACAGTTTCATACTTTGAGCCGCTGTAAACATCAGCAGTCGTCTTTACACGATAAGTACCGCTGCCGATATTATACTTTGTGTTGTTAAATGAAACACTAGATTTGTTTACAGTTTCTACCCAGCTTGCTACATCAAGCCATTTCGTACCACTTTTGTACTGCAATGTTTGCTTGACCACAATTTTGGTCACAGTTTTGGAACTGCCTTGTACTGTTGACTGACAAGTTGCATTTTTTGATGAGATACTCACTATCGATGTGATCTTGTTGGTATACGCATACCTTGCATCAACCTTATCGGTTATTGCAACATCTTCGAAAGAAGCAAAAACAGATACTGTAATACAGCACGTCAGAATAACCGTCAGAACTAAGCATATAAACTTTTTCATCATTTTCACCGCCTTTCAATTATATAAACCGAAAAAGTGGTGAAAATGGCTGGTTGAAATACATAAGTTTGTATGTTTTCACAATAATGTGCATTATGGTTTGTTATTATTGCATAAAAATAGTGCACAGTATCACACCATGCACTATTAATTTCTATTTTACAGAATAGTAGATATCCATTATTTCTGATTCAGATATGTCACCACTTAAACTAAATATATATTCACCATTATCCCACAAAATATTTATGAAATCATCATTTATGTATAACATAAACTCATTTCCGAATTTATCTGATGAGGATTTGAAATTGCCACGTTCATTGTCATAATATGAAAAATAGCTATCTGCTGTATACTGATCGAAATATATGCTTTTAGATCTATCTTCAGAGTAATAGCATAACCCGATATGGCTATCAGTTGAAACACTTTCGCTTTCATCTAAAACAAAACCGTCCGGAACAGTAATGCTGTATCGTTTTTCAATCCTGCTTTTGTGATCGCCTATATCCTCACTATCATATTGGACAGATACAACTGAGTGATCATTGAAAATTCGTAGAAAGAAATTCTTTACGGCGTTTCTTGCAGGTGCATAGGCGGCAACAGTAGTTGTACCCATAATGGCTGCCGCAATTACGGCAGAAGCGATCCTTCGACCTGTGGTTTTGATAAGCGGATAATAGATGCGGCTTTGGTTCTTTATGAGCTTTTCTTTTTTGTTCAGATAGTCCTCAGAAAACTCATAATTTTCGTACAATGACAGATCTAGGCTATTTAGTTCGTCGCAATACAAAGGTACAAGCTTTTTTAATTCTGATCGTGTATCACTCATCGTCGTTTATATCCTTTCTGAGTATTTTTCGGGCTTTTTCAAGTCTTGATTTTACTCCGCCAACAGATAAATGCAACTGCTTTGATATTTCCTTGACCTTAAAGCCATAGAAATATTTCATCATAATAACGTCACGGTAAATATCAGGCAACTTTTCGACCATATCAGCAACAATAAGCTGTTCAAAGTGGTCATAGTCTTCAGATATCTCCTTGATTTTTTCATCTATCTGAACATTGATACTGTGTTTGTTTTCTTTTGCAAGAATATCGATACACACGTTTCTATTAATAATAACTGTATAAGCGACTATTTCGGCTGGTTCTAAACTATGAATTTTTTTGAAATTTTCTGCTAACGCCAAAAATGTTTCTGAAACAGCTTCCTCCGCCAATGCGTTATTATGCAACTTTGACATTGAGAATACGAACAATTTTCTTTCAAGAGAGTCATATATTTTTCTAAACTCTGATTTATCATCATCGTCGATCAGCGTCAGACAAACAGCAAGCACTTGATCACCTCTGTCTAATTTTGTAATAAACTTAGTATAGCATAATGTATACATGATTTCAAGGGGAGGGTTTGTAGAATTAAAATCTTGTTGATTGTGAAATTTTTATTAACATCAACACGGAAGTTGAAATAGCCTTTTTCAATAAGTATTTGACAACGCGGCAAAAATGTGTTATAATATGCTTTGTGATATGTTTCCGTAGCTCAGCTGGATAGAGCGACCGCCTCCTAAGCGGTAGGTCGGGTGTTCGAATCACCTCGGGAACGCCATTACAGTTTGCCCTCCGATCCATTTGCATGGGTCGGAGGGCTTTGCTATGCCGACTATTTTGTGCCCAAAAGAAAACAGCCGCACCCAAACGGATACGGCTGTTTTCTTTTTTATGAAAGCTTGAGCACATTCAGCAGGAATATCCAGCTGGTGCCATAGTAAGCCACAACAGCCACCAAGTCGTTCAGGGTGGTTATCATTGGACCTGAGGCAACAGCAGGGTCTATCTTTATCTTCTTGAAGGAAAGCGGTGTGAGCGTTCCCACTGCACTTGATACGATTATCGCAAGAACAAGTGAAATGCCTATGCAGCCTGACATTGCAAAAGCATACAAAAGCGTTTTGCCCTTGAAAAGGAAAATGTAAAGTCCCACTGCAAGGAATGACAGGACGCCTATAAGAGTACCGTTAAGAAGTCCTACACGCATTTCTTTTGACACAAGGTGGAGTTTCTGTTTGGCGGTAAGACTGCCGTCTGTAAGCACTCTGATAGTTACCGCAAGGGACTGTGTTCCCACGTTTCCTGCCATGTCAAGTATAAGCGACTGGAACGCAACGATAAGAGTAAGCTGTGCAACGACTTTCTCGAAAGCACCCACAACAGTAGATACCACCATTCCAAGTCCAAGCAGTATAAGCAGCCATGGCAGACGTTTTTTCACGCTCTGGAGCACAGGTTCGTTGAGATCTTCCTCTGCGGAAAGACCACCAAGCTTTGCGTAATCCTCGCCCATTTCATCTTCTGACGCCTCGATGATATTCTGTGCGGTGATAACGCCAAGCAGCTTGTTTGAATCGTCAAGCACAGGGATCATATACTCAGAATAGTCCTTCAGCTTTTCGATACAGTCCGAGGTCTGCTCATTTGCGTAAACATATGGGAATGAAGTCGCTGTGATGCTCTCCAGTGCCACCTGACTGTCTGCCGTGATAAGATCTTTCAGGTCGATAGCACCGCTGAACACATTATTTTCGTCCACCACGAAAAGTGTGGAAATGTTATCATTTTTTCTTGCCTGACTAACAAGTGCGTTCATTGCCTGCTTTACAGACATTTTTTCGCTTATTATTATGCAGTTTGTCGTCATTCTGCTGCCTATCTCTTCGTCATCAAAAGATGCGATAAGCTTTATCTCGCTGCGTACATCAGGTGCAACAGCGTCAAGTACAAGGCTGCGTCTGTCCTTATCGATCTCGGTGAGAATGTTCACTGCGGTATCGGTGTCAAGTTCCGATATCAGTTCAGCCGCCTTGTGGATATCCATTTCGCTGAGATATTCCCCTGCCTGCTTTTCGTCAAGATACTCGAATATCTCCGCCAGCATTTCAAGGCTGCACACACGGTAGAATTTCTTTCTGCTCAAAACCGTAAGGGTGCTTATCACCTCGGCGATATCGCTGCCGTGATAATCGTCAAGACGGTTCATCATTGCTTTTGGGGAATCGTTACTGTTGATGATAGCTGTTATCTCCTGAGAGTGAACGTTCTTTACAGCATTTTCATTCTGCATGATATTTGTGTTGAGTTCTGTTTTTTTCATTGGTTTGTCCTCCGTTTCATTTTAATATTCATGACGTGAGGGACAAACAGGCATAAAAATGCCCGTGCATGACAGGTCACACACGGGCAGATATATCAGATCACAGGGAACAAAATGGCAGCACAAAACAAGACCTGCCGGCTGTGTTCAGATATATAGATGATCGCCCGTTAGGCCCGCAACTGTCGCCGTTTGCCACTTTATTCACCTCCGTAAATTTCATTCTGTGATATTATACCATTTTCTAAGAGATATTTCAAGGCTTGAAATTTGTGCAAAGTATGAAATAGCTTTTAAGGTGATAACGCTGTTTGTCGAAATAACAAAAAAATCCCCGAATCCAAAGTTCAGGAACTTTTTATATTCAGCTCTCCGTCAAAGCCGTCATAGCTGTATGGCAGCCGCTGCCAGGGCTGACAACGCTTTCTCAGTTCTGTTTCAAGATTGAGTATTGACGTAACAACGCCGTTTATAGTTGGCTTATAACAATCTGTGGTAATAAGAATTTTCATTTTAAACACTCCTTTTTCTGAATCTGACTACATTATAATATTCTGCAATAAACTAAAACTTATGCAAAGTTAAACAGAAAATAAACTTGACTTAACAAAAAATACGCACACCAAAAGGTGTGCGTATCATCACGCTTTGAATCTGTATCCTGCACCCCACACAGTTTCAATGTAGCATCACAAACGCAGCGGAACTCGTCTTTTCCGATGTAATCGATACGGTAATCCAGATCGCCGTCACTTATCTCATGCACGTCGTCGGTCAATATATCCAGCGGTGTTTCTATCTTCTTGAACACGAATTTGGTAAGCAACCAGTTTGTCACGAGCACCGACACCATTATGACCAGGATACTCACCAGCACAGGGATAATGAGCATCAATATATTAGAAAGAAATAGTCGCTTTTTAATAGTCATAGCTTTATTTATCCGTTTCATTATTCTTGCACCTCCAGTATACCACCTCACAGCCCCTACGTCAATCGTTTGGGCTGTATTCTACTTACATTTTACATTCTAAACACCATTCCTTTATCAATGGCAAACTTAGATTCAACGGGAGGTAAATTGTTGTTAAACTTTTTATAAAACGGCACAAAAAAGCAGTGTGACCCTATCATTGGCTCACACTGCTTTATATTATTTCTCGCCGCAATATTTTTCGTATGCTTTGTCAATAAGAGGTTTCAAAGCGTTATAGTCATCGTCACCCGATATAAAACTATAACATGGTGCACTCAGGTCTTTGACGGGACAGGTCTCTCCATAATCATTAAAATACGGCTCACCGTAATACTTTTCCACAAAGTCATACACCTCAGGTTTTATATCGTCATCGCAAAGCACGCCGTCCAATATATACATAATATATTCCGCACCGCTCATTTTGCCCTCACGGACCTGCACACAGGATTTCTCGTCGCTTTCATCAATAAGCTCGTTAAAGCCCCTGTCAATAAGCCACCTAAAAAATAGCCCTATATGATTTGACGCCAACAGCCATATTTCTTCCTGCTGTTCCTCCGTGAGCTTGCCCTCAACATTATTTGTTTTCCTATACAGCTTTTCAGTATCGTCCCAATGCCAATCTGCCTTATCTATAGCCATATGCTCTCCCCCTTTTGTTATATACCTTTATTGTATCACAAACTTTCTTTCACGTCAATAATTTCCTAACATCTCCCATGTCCCCTCCCCCTTGTCAACCTCGCAAAAATATGCTATAATATAGAGGATTGTAACCTACAACCATATTAAAATACAGATATATACAGATAATGAAAGGAACGGTTATGGATACTTCCGCACTTCTTTGGTATAAAGCTCCCGCAGACGATTGGAACAAAGCTTTGCCTCTTGGCAACGGCAGGATAGGTGCTATGGTGTTCTCTCAGCCGCTGGAGGAGAGAATACAGCTCAATGAGGACTCGGTGTGGTCGGGCGGTTTCCGTGAGAGAAACAACAGGTCCGCACTGCCTAATCTTGAAAAAGTCAGGAAACTGCTTTTTGAGGAAAAGATAAGCGAGGCTGAAAAAATAATCTATGACGCTTTCTGCGGCACGCCTGTCAATCAAAGACACTATATGCCGCTGGGCGATATGAACGTCATTCACTATAAAGAAAGCGAATGTGACTTCAAACGCAGAAGTCTTGACCTTAACACTGCTGTGTGCACCACAGAATACACTATAAACGGCGTTGACTTCACAAGAGAAATGTTTATCTCACAGCCGGATCAGGTGCTCGTTATGCACATAACAGCCTCTGAGAAAAAGGCTGTCAGCGTCCGTGTCCGTATTGACGGAAGAGATGATTATTTTGACGACAACTCCCCTGTGCATGATAATGATATCCTCTTTTACGGCGGCTGCGGCTCTGAGGACGGAATAAACTTTGCGGCATACATAAAAGTCCTCCACAAAGGCGGAAAGGTCTGTCCATACGGCAGCTTTATAAGCTGTGAGGACTGTGACGAGGTAACGATACTTCTTGGTGCACAGACCAGCTACCGCTGCGAGGACTACAAGGGACAGGCTGTTTTTGACGTTGAAAGAGCCGAAGAGAAAAGCTACGCACAGCTGAAGACTGACCACATCGCAGACTACAAGTCATACTATGACCGTGCACATATATCTCTCTGCGACAACAGCGAAGGTAATTCCGCACTGCCTACCGACGAAAGACTTGCACTGGTGAAAGAGGGCAAGCCTGACAACAAGCTTATTGAGATGTATCACAATTTCGGTAGATATCTCCTTATTGCAGGCAGCCGTGAAAAAACGCTGCCTACCAATCTGCAAGGCATATGGAACAAGGATATGTGGCCTGCATGGGGCTGCAAATTCACCATTAATATAAACACCGAAATGAACTACTGGTGTGCTGAAAACTGCAACCTTTCCGAGCTGCATATGCCGCTTATCGACCATATCGAAAAGCTCCGTCCAAACGGCAGAAAGACTGCAAGGGATATGTACGGCTGCCGTGGCTTTGTCTGTCACCATAATACTGACATTTGGGGCGACACCGCTCCTCAGGACTTGTGGATACCTGGCACGCAGTGGCCAATGGGTGCGGCTTGGCTTTGCCTGCACATATGGGAGCACTACCTCTATGTTCAGGACAGAGAGTTCCTCAGCGAGAAATATGACACCCTGAAAGAGGCAGCAGAGTTTTTCCTTGACTTCCTCATAGAGGACAAAAAGGGCAGACTTGTTACCTGCCCGTCAGTTTCACCTGAGAACACCTACCTTACAGCCTCAGGCTCAAAGGGTTCTATCTGTATCGGCCCTTCTATGGACAGTCAGATAATCTACGAACTTTTCACAGCCGTTGCAAAAGCGTCTGAGCTCTTGAACACTGACGGCGGTTTCAGAAAGAAGATACTTGAGGCAAGGGACAGACTTCCTGCTCCTGAGGTCGGTAAATACGGTCAGATAATGGAATGGGCAGAGGACTATGACGAAGTCGAGCCTGGTCACAGACACATTTCACAGCTTTTCGCACTTTACCCTGCGGACATTATCACAATGCGAAAGACCCCTGAGCTTGCAAAAGCTGCAAGGGCTACCCTTGAAAGACGTCTTTCACACGGCGGCGGTCACACAGGTTGGTCGAGAGCATGGATAATAAATCACTGGGCAAGACTTTTTGACGGCGAAAAGGTATACGAAAACGTCATTGCACTGCTTTCAAACTCCACAAGTGAGAATATGTTCGATATGCACCCGCCTTTCCAGATAGACGGAAACTTCGGCGGCACGGCAGGTATCACCGAGGCACTTTTACAAAGCGAGAACGATGAGATAATACTTCTTCCGGCACTGCCAAAGGAATGGTCTGAGGGCAGCTTTAAGGGACTTTGTGCAAGAGGCGGCTTTGTTATCGACCTTGAGTGGAAGGATTCAAAGATAACAGCCTGCCACATTCACTCAAAGTGCGGAAAGAAATGCAGAATAGTGTGTGACAATGTAAAGGTGCACACACAGAACGGCGAAGTTAAAGCATCATATGCAGACGGTGCAGCGGAGTTTGACACAGAAACAGGAAAAACATACACGCTCACCTTCTGAGCAAAAGACAATTATTTTTGAGAGGTTATTGAAATGAGATATGATCGGATTTTGGCAGCATCTGTTGCGGCAGCAATATGTGCCCTGTCAGGCTGCGGAGTGCAGATAGGCAAAAACGAGAGCATGACCGCCCCCGAAAAAACATCTGTTGTAACCACAACTAAAAAACAGGCTAACAAAGACAGCGACAGCAAAACAGACGAACAGCAGGTAAAAAACTATGAAGAAACAAAGGTCGTGGCGAATGCCATACCTTATGTTAAATATTCAAAGAGCTACAATGCTGAAACAGGTTCGGTCACAGGCAAGGCTGAAGTAAAAAGCGACCGCAAGGGCTACAAAGGCAAGGGCTATGTGACGAACATTTCCGCTGAAGAGGACTGGTCAAGAGAGTTTGAGCTTTCAGACTCTCAGTACTATGACCTTACCATAACAGTTGCCTCGGACGTTCCATGCGTGAACGGCATTGCGGTGAACGGCAAAAAGATACAGGATTTCTCAGCAAGCGGCACAGGAAAGTTTGAAAAGATAACTTTCAAGAACATTTACATAGAAAGCGGCAAGGCGGCGATATCCCTTATCCCTGAGGACGGTGGGCTTGACGTTGACTACCTTACCCTCACGGCAAGCGAGGACATCTCAAAGCTTGACCTTTCCATTGAAAAGCCTGCCCTTGTGAACAAGGATTCTGATTACAACGCAAAGGCACTATATCAGTATCTTTGTGACAGCTATGGAAAGCAAGTCATTCTCGGTCAGCATGACACCATTGGCACATCTGCTGAAACAGACATGATTTTTAAGACCACAGGCAAATATCCTGCCATACGTTTCGGCGACCTTATGCTTGCCACAGAAAAGGACAGCATAACGACTGAGACGGAGATAAACACGGCTATCGACTGGGCGTCAAAGGACGGCATAGTTGGATATATGTGGCACTGGGCTGCACCTGATGACAAGCGTGAATACTATGCAGATCAGACTGATTTTGATATCAAAAAGGCAGTGACAAAAGAAGATATCGCAGAACTTAGTCTTGACGATATCAAAAAGCTGCAAAAAGACGGCAAGGTCAGCGAAGAATGTGTGGCACTTGTTCAGGATATCGACACCATTTCGCAGCAGCTTGCAACGCTCCGTGACGAAGGTATAGCCGTATTGTGGCGACCTCTTCATGAGGCAAGCAACGGCGACTTCTGGTGGGGCAAGGACAAAGAGTCATACAAGTGGCTTTGGAAACTTATGTATGAGCGTCAGACAAAGTATCACAAGCTTAACAACCTCATATGGGTATGGTCGGCACAGAATGCAGACTGGTATGTAGGCGACGAATACTGCGACGTGCTTTCCTGCGACATATACGATGACGGCAACAAGGACGCACAGGTAAACATCATGCTTTTCCTGCAAAGCATCTCAAAGAACAAGCCGATAGCAATGAGCGAATGCGGAAACTTCCCTGACATACAGAGCATTGCAGATGAGAAAGCCATGTGGTCATTTATCGGTCAATGGGGCGGCAACTACCTTATGACTGACAACGGCAAGTTGTCAGAAGAGCACAACACCGCCGCTGAGCTTATAACAATGTACAACAACGATCTGACCATAACAAGGGACAAGCTCCCTGATTTCACCCACCTTGCAAGTTCCATAAAGGACAGCGAGGAAAAGTCGGCAGACGACAAGAAGTCAGACAGCTCAAGCACGGAAAGCAAGACAGAAAAGTCTGAAAAGAAAACCACGACCACAAAGAAGTCATAAAGTTGAAAAAATTCTGTTATTCTGCCTGTGACATTTTTTTCATGGTATGATTAGAACATAAGCAAAACCGCCTGACAGTTTTCCCGTCAGGCGGTTTTTTTTGCAGGCAAATGAACTTGTAAGATGTTTTATTGCAACAAAAAAGGTTCTGCGAAGAATTCGCAGAACCATTGGCTCCCCCTGTTGGACTCGAACCAACGACCCTTCGGTTAACAGCCGAATGCTCTACCGACTGAGCTAAGGAGGAATATGACTAAACAGAGAAGAATGATATCTCCTCTGTTTAGTAAAAGTGTCGGCAGCAACCTATCTTACCGGGACGTTACCGTCCGAGTATTTTCGGCGAAGAAGAGCTTAACTACTGTGTTCGGCATGGGAACAGGTGTGACCTCAACTCAAACGCCACCGACTTAGTGAAGAGGAATGAATCCTCAAAATTGAATAATGAAAAAGCTGTTAGTTAAAAGGAGTAGTCATAACCAATAAGGTTAAGCCCTCGACCGATTAGTACTCGCTAGCTAAATACGTCACCGCACTTACACTTTGAGCCTATCAACCTTGTAGTCTTCAAGGGGTCTTACTCTGTAAACAGAAGGGATATCTTATCTTAAGGGCGGCTTCACGCTTAGATGCCTTCAGCGTTTATCCGTTCCGCACATAGCTGCCCAGCTGTGCCACTGGCGTGACAACTGGTGCACCAGAGGTGCGTCCAT
>OHVO01000077.1_pt1 | contig 51138 bp, 58 predicted proteins | sample 1579371 | NCBI WGS metagenome assembly OHVO01 (sample SAMEA3882557, study PRJEB24775) | human gut metagenome | biome: human-associated habitat; feature: intestine environment; material: feces | place: Netherlands | collected 2009/2010 | reverse complement strand
TGCAGGGTGTAACACACTACACCTTGCAGGCAAGGAGCGTGTGCCAGACGTTCCCTCTGGACTCCCTTTATGCAGGGCTTGCGCCCTGCTCCCCGTCGCCTACGGCTGCGGGAAAAGGCGGTGCCGGTGACAGTGCTGTGCCATCTGGGAGGGTATCCCATTACCACCGTCATCACTGTCACCACCGTCACCGCCCAAAGAACACCCGCCGAAAAAAGAAAGGAGTTGAACGCTTATGCCTTACGCAATCCTGCGTTTCCAGAAACGCAAGGCAGGCTCTGTGGCTGCCTGTGAACGCCACAATGAACGGAAGAAGGAGGCGTACAAGAGCAATCCCGATATTGATATGGAATGCTCCAAGTACAACTATCATCTTGTGCCGCCGCCACGCTACACCTACAAAAAAGAGATTAACCGTATGGTGCAGGAGGCAGGCTGCAAGGTGCGCAAAGACAGCGTGATGATGGTGGAAACCCTCATTACCGCCTCTCCTGAATTTATGAACAGCTTACCGCCAGAGGAACAGAAAGCCTACTTTGCTATGGCTTTGGACTTCATAGCGGAGCGTGTGGGAAAGCAAAATATCCTCTCTGCTGTGGTGCATATGGACGAGAAAACACCCCATATGCACCTTTGCTTTGTGCCGATTACGCCAGAGGGAAAGCTGTCTGCCAAATACTTTTTAGGCAACCAGAAGTCTTTATCCGAGTGGCAGACCGCCTACCATGAGCGTATGTCCGCACGGTGGAATGAGTTGGAACGGGGGCAGTCCTCAATGATTACGGGGCGAAAGCATATCCCCACATGGCTCTTTAAGCTGGGCGGCAGGCTGGATAAACAGTATGAGGAAATCGTGGCGGCGCTGTCCGATATTAACGCCTTTAACGCAGGGAAGAAACGGGATAAGGCGCTCTCCCTGCTTTCCGCATGGCTGCCGGAGGCGGAAAAGTTTTCACGGGAGATCGGGAAACAGAGCGCCTATATCGACAGCCTCAAAAAGAAAATCGGGCAGGAAAGCGACTATGCGGGGCAGCTGCGTGACGAGAAATACGCAGAGGAATTAAAGGTGCAGAAAGCCAATCAGAAGATATTTGAGTTGCAGCGCACCAATCAGCAGTTGGAACGCCTGCTCAGGAAAATCCCGCCCGAAGTGTTGGAAGAATTGCAGAAATCGAATAGAAATAGGTCAAGAGAAAGGTAGGAAAGCCATTGAAAAAACAGGATTTTACCGTGTTGAAGATTGAGGATTTACACCCGTTCCCCGATAACCCGTTCCGTCTGGTGGAGGACGGACTGCTGATGGAAATGGCGGAGAGTATCAAAGAGTTTGGTGTGGTAACGCCCATCATAACCCGCCCGAAGGAGGACGGGAACGGGTACGAAGTCATCGCAGGGCAGCGGCGTGTCCGTGCCTCACAGCTTGCAGGGATAGAGACAATCCCTGCTTTTGTTTTGCCCTTAGACCGTGACCGGGCGATTATTACCCTTGTGGACAGCAATATCCAGAGAGAAAATATCCTGCCGAGCGAGAGGGCTTTCGCTTATAAGATGAAGTTGGAGGCGATGAAAAGGCAGGGATACCGCACGGATTTAACTTCGTCCCAAGTTGGGACGAAGTTGCGGATGGACGAAACGGTGGCGCAGGGCTTTGGTATTGGAAAGACCACCGTACAGCGATATATCCGTCTGACCGAGTTAATCCCGCCGATTTTGCAGATGGTGGACGAGGGGCAGATTGCCCTTACCCCTGCGGTGGAACTGTCTTTTTTGAAGAAGGACGAGCAGGAAAACCTGCGGATTACGATGGAGAGCGAGGACGCTACCCCATCTCTTTCGCAGGCGCAGCGCATGAAAAAGTTAAGCCAGATGGGGCGGCTTGATATGGATACCATCTTTGCGATTATGACCGAGGAAAAGGCAAACCAGAGGGAAACCGTGAAAATCGGTATGGACAAGCTGCGGAAATATTTTCCCAGAGGCACAACGCCAAAGCAGATAGAAGATTGTATTATCCGCTTATTAGAGCGTGAATTACAGAGAAAACGAAACCGTGACAGCCGATAATCTTCTTTTCTCGGCGGGTAACGGACAGAAAGGACAGGTCTTTGATGAAAGAAATCCAGTATGAAATCGTAAAAGAAATCGCTGTCCTCTCCACAAGCGACAGCGGCTATACAAAGGAAATCAACCTGATTGCGTGGAACGGGAACGAGCCGAAGTACGACATCCGCAGCTTTTCCCCTGCCCGTGAGAAATGCGGCAAGGGCATTACGCTGACAAGGGCGGAGGCGGAGAAACTCCTTGCAGCTCTGAAAAAGGAACTAAAACAGTGAGATTTTGAAGGGAGGTATGCCTATGGCAAAGACAGCGATACGCCCGAAAATCATCGTGCAAGCGGCTTACACGGGCGGCGCAGATATGCGGGAATTGTTTATTTCCCTGCTTGTAAATGAGGTGCGGAGGGGAAAATCCTCTCCCCGCACCTTTGAGATATTCAAACTTCCGCAATACAATGAGGGCAGTACAGATACAAAGGAGGCGAGCTGAATGGCAATGTTAAGGGCGGCTCTGTACTGCCGCTTATCAAAGGACGATATGCTGCAGGGCGACAGCGAGAGTATCAAAACGCAGAAAGCCATGCTGACGCAGTACGCAAAGGAGCATAGCTTTCTGGTGGTGGAAATCTATGTGGACGATGGGTACAGTGGCTTAAATTTTGACCGTCCGAGCTTTAACCGTATGCTCGATGACATCGAGGCGGGAAAGATTGATGTGGTCATTACGAAAGACTTATCCCGTCTGGGGCGTGACCATCTGAAGGTCGGACACTTCACGGAGATTTACTTCCCCATGAAAAATGTGCGGTATATCGCAGTCAATGACGGTGTGGATACCGCCAACAAGAATAACGATATAGCGGCTCTGAAAAATGTGATGAACGAGTTTTACAGCCGGGATAATTCCCGCAAAATCCGTTCCTCTATCCGTGCGAGGGCAAAGGCGGGGCTGTACCGTTCTTCCTTTAATCCCATCGGCTACCGCAAATCCCCCGACAACCACAACAAACTGATGGTGGACGAGGAAACAGCGTGGATTGTAAAACGAATCTTTGAGCTTGCCAACGCAGGCATGGGAACGCACAAAATCGCTGCTGTATTCCGTGAGGAACAAGTACCCTGCCCGTCATGGTGGCTGCACAGCCGGGGCGAAAAGGATTACTCCAAGCGGTTTGAAAATCCAGAGAACAAGTATGAGTGGTCGCACACTGTCATACGCAATATCATCTCCAATCCCCTCTATCTGGGGCATTGCGTGATGTGCAAGACCGAGAGTATCTTCAAGGTCAACGCCTCAAAGAAAGTACCAAAAGAGGACTGGATTACCGTGAAAAACACCCATGAGCCGCTTGTGACGCAGGAGGTGTTTGACGGGGCAAACGAGAAGATTTTGAGCCGCAGGCGGGATACCGCCGATAACTTTGTCTCTCCCTTTGCGGGGCTTGTGAAGTGCGGCACTTGCGGAAAGGCGTTGGGCTTGCGCTACTGGACGAGGAAAAGGCACAGGATTTATGTGTGTACCACTTACGCCCACGATACCAAAGCCTGCACAGACCACCGTATTTTTTATGAGGATTTATACAAGGCGGTGCTTGCGGACATTCAGTACCACGCCCGTCTTGCCTATGAGGACAGGGAGAAAGCGGTGGCTCTGGCAGTGAAGATGAACGCCAAAGCAGACGGGAGCAAGGGGAAAAACAATGCCGACAGACTGAAAGCGGCAAAGAAACGGTATGAGGAAGTGACGAGACTGTTTGACCGTCTGTATGAGGACAGTGTATCGGGGCGTATCTCCCATGACAATTTTAACCGTCTGATGGATAAGTACCAGACCGAGCAGGAACAGCTTTTAGGGCAGATACAGGCTTTAGAAGCCGCCATGCAGGAGGTTAAGGACAATCAGCAGAACGCTGTCAGGTGGGCGGAATTGATGGCGCAGTATGTGGGGATACAGGAATTGACTGCTGAAAATCTCAATCTCCTTGTGGAGAGGATTGAGGTCTATGACCGCACGGAAACCAATGCCGGGGCAGAACAGATGATTAAAATCTGTTACCGCTTCGGCGGCTACATAGGGGAACGGGTATTTTCCGCAAAGGTGCTGAAACACCCTTGCAGGAAAAACGCCTGCCCTCTCAAAGAAAGGAAAGGCTATGGGAAAATATCACTTGTATCTTAGCGAGGAAGAAAGGCAGCTTGTTCTCCACGCTCTGATCGACTTCCGCAACAAGTTACTTGCGGCGGGAAGATATACGGACTGTGTGGGCGAGCTGCTGATAAAGGTCATGTACGCAAAGGCGAAAAGGGTAAAAATACGGTAATGGAGGAAATGACAATGACAAAATCAATCTTTGAACAGTTGGGCGGCACTTATGAACAGCAGGGGGATTATCTCCTCCCCTGCCTCACAGTACCCGCCGAGAACGAACAGCCCATAGGCGTATGGGGGCAGCGGCACTTGCGGTATCTGAAAGAATATCGCAGAGCCACCTACATAACCCTGCTCACAAGCGGAAGGCTGAACGCTTACCTTGCCGACATCGACAAGCAGGCGCAGGAGCGCATGGAAAGGCTCACGGAGCAGATGAAACGGGCGCAGGGTATAACGGAACAGCTAAAGGCGGAAAACGCCTTAGAATGGGTGCAGAGAATGAATAACATACGGGCGTGTGCAAGGGAGATTGTGGAGAGGGAGATTATTTATACTTAAAAAATGTAACGCATATAATTGTAAAACTGTGGCGGATAGGGATAAATTCCTTATCCGTCATTTTCTATTCGCTGTAAGCTGCTTGAATACGGCATTTTGACACCAATACATTCGCTATTCAGTTATCGTAATCCCTTGACTTTTTGAACGATGTTCAGTATAATGCTTTTGAACATTGTTCAGCAGGAGGCGTAGCGTGGATAATAAAGAAGCAATCATACAGGAAACGATTAAACTTATCGAAGAAAAAGGCGAGCGTTTAGATGAAATTACAGTGCGTGAAATATGCAAAAGAGCCAGCGTTGGCTTAGGTCTTGTGAATTATCATTTTGGAAATAAAGAGAAACTTATTGAGCAATGTATTGAGCGTATGATAAACGGAACGGTTAAGCGATTTCAGAATATACGGGAGAAAACGGACAGTTTTACCCCCTTTGAAAAGTTGGAATATCTCAGCAATATGACACTTGATTTTCTGTTTGAACATTATGCTGTTTCCAAAATTTCCATTCTTACCGACATGCAGTCACCGAAAGAAGGTGACAATACTTACAGAACTTATGAGGCGTATCTTCCGATTGTTGCCGCCTGCCGTCCTGACCTTGATGAAGCGGCAATAAAGAGAAAAACACTGTATTTGATTACCGTTATGCAGCAAATGTTCCTGCGATATGAAATCATATCACAAATATTGGGGATTGACCTTAGACAGAAAGAAAACCGCAAGAACTTTCATACACAAGTTTTACACGACATTTTGGAGGTATAAAGATTGAATATCACAGTGATAAACGGAACAGAGAAACACGGTGTTACCTACCGCTTGAAAGAGACGTTTTTAACTGAGTTTAGGGATGAAGCGAATATTACAGAATATTATCTTCCAAAAGATTGTCCAAACTTCTGTGTTGGTTGCTTGAACTGCACATTAAAGGGCGAAAAAACTTGCAAGGACGCTGAATACATTAGAAAAATGGATGAATCGCTTTTAAAAGCGGATTTGATTGTAATGACTTCTCCTGCATATGTGTTTCATGTTACGGGAGCAATGAAAGCATTGCTTGACCATTTTGCTTACCGATGGATGCCACACCGCCCTGCTCCTGAAATGTTTGGGAAGCGGGCAGTCATCATAACACAGTGCTTGGGTAGCGGAGCAAAATCTGCAGCGAAAGATATAAAGCACAGTTTATCTTGGTGGGGGATTTCCGAGATCGGGATATTTACTGGGGCGTTGATGAGCGATATTGTTTGGGAAAAACTTTCTAAAAAGAAACAAGCTAAACTCACAGGAAAAGTTCAAAAACTATCCAAGAAGTTTGCACATATGGATTACACAAAATCCGCACACACGAATTTGATTACGAAAATTAAGTTTTTCTTCTGCCGTATGATACAGAAATCCATACATAAATCCGACCCCGAACACCTTGATGGGAAGTATTGGGCGGAGCAAGGTTGGCTCGATGGCGGTAAACCGTGGAAATAGTGAGGGGACAATATGGAAAAAATAAATTCTGAATGGGTATGTTGCCCTGTTTGTGGAAATAAAACTCGTGACAAAATACGGAAGGATACTGTTTTGGTGCATTATCCTCTTTATTGCCCGAAATGCAAACGAGAAACTTTAATCAATGCGAAAAAATTACATATAACTGTCATCAAAGAGCCAGACGCACAGACGCAGAGCCGATGAACTTGTGAGATATTTCACAGATCATCGGCTCTTTCTTTTTCGGATAGTGTTTATCAGTCCGCCCAGTCCGCCATATAAAAAAACGGAGTTTTGACGGACTGTATTGTTATGCCCTAATGCTCCCTCTAAACCCGTTTTGAGTTTGGAGGGATTTTTTGCGTCTTTCTTCACTTTCTATCCTGCCGCTGATCCGTGCGGCGTTCTACATATTACCAGACAGAAACGAGGATAATCTGTTAAAAAATTCCTTGTTTTGATATGGCTCTTTTATGCACTAAAAGCAGAGGACAAATATCTACATAAAAGAGCTTTTACTTCTCATAGCCGCAATGGTCTGACAGCCTTTGCGGTTTTTCTTTTGTCGCTTTTTGTCAAGAGACAGGATAAGCCCGCTTCTGGCGTTGGGTGTCGCTCACCGCCTGCCAATCTGGATTTTCAAAAAAATTCAGATTGGAGGTAAAGAACAGTGGCATACAACCACGGAAAGGCAGAGCGCAGATGGCGGCTCTGGAAAGAAAAAGAAGAAAAGATTTTACGGGAGTGCGGAGTTGATGAAGAAACGATTGAGGAAATTCGCACTTTTGATAGAGAAGAATTTAATTCTGACAGACGGTTTTACACACGCCTGAATGATGTTGGGGAATACATAGCGGAAACTGCCATGCAGGAGCCGCCCATGGAGGTCAATACAGTCTGGGATATGCTGAATGAAATCGAGGACGAAAACCTATACCGTGCATTGCTTACGGTGGACAAGCGTACCCTGCAAATTGTCCTGCTGAAAATGCAGGGATATTCCCTAAAGGAGATTGCGCCGATGGTTGATTTATCGGCGGGTGCTGTCTATGCGAGGTTAGACCATCTGCGGAAAAAGCTGAGAAAACTCTTATAGTATCTAAAGCCCTGCTGTTTCCTGCGGGCTACTGGGTGAGAGGACAACCCCTCTCACCCATTTTTTAGCAGGAGGACAAAGCAATGGCGATACCTAAACGGTCATACTGGCTTCGGGAAGTAGTGACAGAGGCAGGAACAAGCTATCATATCAGTTTTCGTGACGGGCAGGGAAAAATCCAAAAGCTGTGCGTATCTTATGACTTCTATATGGCGTTTCGGAGACTGGAACTTGACGAAAGGAAAATTGAGGGTTGGGATTACCGTCACAGGGAGTTTTCGGAAATTATGGAGGAAACTCTGAACTGGCGGGCGGTAAGACAGCCTAAAAGCATTGAGGAGGTTATTCTTGAGGAAGAACGGGCAGAACTGCTCCAGAGGATTATCAGCAAGCTGCCAGAAATGCAAAGGCGGCGTTTCCTGCTCCACTATGAGTATGAAATGACTTATAAAGAGATAGGGAAAATCGAGCATTGCAGCCAACAATCCGTAGGTCGTGCTGTAACTGCCGCCAGAGAAAAGATAAAGGCGGAGATGAAGAAATACCTAAACGCATGACCGTTAAGCATACCCTTGTATCTTTGGATATGAGGGTATTTGCTTTGTGTTCTCTAATGGAACTTCACAGACCTGAATATTCGTAAATACTTCATAGCGCGGATAGACATTCGCAACCTTGTCGAGCTTTGCAAGCTTCTCTATGGTATGGTCGGTCAGAAGCATTTTCTTGTTCTGGTTGTTCTCCGGTGTCTGCACGGTGATCTGCCGAATCGAAGCATCATCACCATAGCCTTGCAGGAGTTCCCGCTTCACGCCCATTCCGAGCGACAGCAAAGAGACAACTGCTACCACACCGATCATCACGCCAAGGAGAGTCAGGATGGTTCGCACCCTTCTACGCTTGATATTTTGAATTGTTAAATGCATGATAAATTTCATGGATTCCTCCTTTTCGCAAATCCATATAGTTTATCGTGAGTTGTTCAGAAATACAATTCTATGCAGACACGCTCTCGCTCACTTCATCACGCAATGGTACTAAACTCACGTCAAACAAGTTTGCCGTTCGCTAAGTGCCAGCGTGCTTCAATGGTCTGCTTTAGAATATGTATTTCTGAACAACTCAATTTACACTTTTGGGGATTTGCGATTTCTCCATTTCACCTTATCGTGAACGTTTTTTGTTAATAGTTACACCCACGAATACACCGACTGCAAGCACGCAGGCGCAAATCAGGAGAATCTGCCATGTGACAGGTCCGGTCTTCTCCGGTGCTTCCTTCAAGACCTCCAGATCTTCGTAATCGACCGTCTCAATGTAGAAGGATACATCCACTTTTTCTTCGTGCTTATTGCCATTCCGGTCTTCGTAGGTCACAATGATCCAATCCTCCGGTTTTGCCATCTCTTCAAAATCAGTTACCATGACTGCCTTTGCCAGAAGATCTACGTTGCCGCTTTTTCCTGTGTCAATATTGCCGATGTATGTCTCCTGCTTCTCCACGTGTTTTCCTTCCACGCGGGCATTTACATTGTAGAGCATGCCCTCGCCGAGGTTGTTGACCTGCGCGGTAATCTCCACCTCGTCACCGACCTTCGCATCATCTGTCATAACATCTGTCACAGATATGCGCTGCTTCAGATATACTGGCAGATACAACGTATCCTCCATCTCAAATGCCTCGCCGGAAGTATTCTCGTACCCCATCTTCACAGAAAGCTTGTACGTCTTCTCTGCAAGTCCCGCTGCCGCCTGCATGGAAAATGTCTGCTCACTGGTTTCATTTCCAGCAATCTCTGCCACATAAGCACTTCCTGTTCCAGTAACCGGGATGATCTCGCCACCTTCCGAAGCGACTGTCACTTTCATATTTTTGACTTTGTTCTTGGAAGTATTCAGAATCTCCAGAGTCAGATTAAAATTATCTCCGGAATAGATCGTCGCGGCTGATACTTTGTAACCGGAAACCAATACCTTCGGTGTCGCCGCCTGTGCGGAATACGGACTTACAGTTGCAGCTACACTCAAAACCACCAGAATAGCAAGGATAATCTCTCTTAAATGGTGATTTCTTCTTTGATGTTTGCTTTGTTGATTTTTCCATCCTGACTTATTTGCCATCATTTTCTCTCCTTTAATTCTGCCCTGTTTTTCCCTGTCTTTTAGGCATCTCACAAAGTTCTCTTCACCTATCTAAGTCCGTCTTTCTAACAACCTATCGTTTTCCTGCTCACTCCTCGGTCAGCTTACCATCTGTGATCCGCACGATGCGGTCTGCCTCTCTGGCAAGATCGATGTTATGTGTGATCAGCACAAGGGTCTGATTCAGCTTCTTTACAGAGTCCTGCAGCAGCGCCATAACTTCATTTCCATTTGTAGAATCAAGTGCTCCGGTCGGCTCATCGGCAAGAATCAGAGACGGGCGGTTTGCAAGTGCCCGCGCGATTGCCGCGCGCTGTTGCTGTCCGCCGGACAACTGGTTTGGCAGATGCTTCCGTCTGTCTTTCAAACCAAGCATCTCAATGACATGGTCGATGTACTCCCGATCCGGTTTCTTATGATCCAACAGAATCGGCATCTGAATATTCTCCTCCACAGTCAGAACTGGAATCAGATGATACGACTGAAATACGAATCCAATCTTTCTCCGACGGAACACTGACATTTCCTCATCCTTCAATGTTGTGATATCCCGGTCGTCCACGATTACTTTTCCATTCGTAACCGTGTCGACGCCGCCCATGACATGCAGCAGTGTGGACTTGCCGGAGCCAGACGCTCCGACCACTGCCAGACTTTCTCCTTTTTGCACGGTCAGATTCACATCATCGAGCGCCCAAACCCGTGTGTCTCCGCTTCCATATATCTTCGTGACATGTTCCATCTTTACAATATCCATGTTGATTTCCCTCCTGATATCTTTATTTTTGTTATTTTATTTCTTTCTGTTGGAGCAATTCTTCTTTTTTCTGTTTCTTTACTCCTACCTGTTTTTCTCTTCTTTTCTTCCTGTTGGAGCAAATATCCTGTTTTCTATCTCTTTCCCCCAATCCAGCTTGCTTCTTCCTTCTTCCCGTTGGGGCAAATATTCTGTTTTTCAACTTTTCCCCCAATCCAGCTTGCTTCTTTCTTCTTCCTGTTGGAGCAAATATTCTGTTTTTCAACTTTTCCCCCAATTCAGCTTGCTTCTTCCTTCTGCCCGTTGGAGTAAATATTCTTTTTTTCAGCTTTTTGCCCCAATTCAGTTCCAATCCAGCCCCAACCCGGCTTCAATCCAACCCCAAATCAATCTCCGGTTGCATTCAGATCATCCGCGATCCGGTTTGACATCCGCTTCATCGGTATATAGATGGACCCACACATCACAAGTACCGAAAGTACAAATCCAATCACTGCTCCGATAATCGGGAATGTAAGCTTCACCATGAACAACACCAGCGCTGCTTTCGCAAGCGGCATCATAACCGCAAATCCAAGCACATCACCAACCACATTCGCACAGATAACGGAGATCACACCTTCGAGCATTACCATCTTCCGAAGCTCCCGCACCGATACACCGATTGCGCGAAGCTGTGCGAATTCCTGCCGACGCAGATAAAGATTGCTCGCTGTCGTATTGATGATATTCAGAGAACTCACACATAAAATCACAATCACAAATGCAAGTATATATTTGATTGCGCTGATGGATGTACTAAACAATGCCCCGGAATAAATGGCATCCGGATACGAGTAATCTCCCATTGAGTTATCCAGCACGTTCACCAGCTTCGATGTCAGCGAAGCGGAGATATTGTCCGAACGAAGCTTACATTTCACACCTGTGGAATCCGATTTTTCAAGTCCGGTCATCCGGAAATAATTTGCCAGTGGTACAATACACTTTACAAATCCTTTTGTCTGCAATTTGTCCTTATCTATCCGGACAATGCCCTGAATCTCATATGTTTTCTTCTCATTTCCCCATTTCAGCTCGATCGTGTCACCAAGCTTATAATCCGTCGCCGGATATTCCACCGTTGATGCAATCAGATCAATCGCATCATAGGATTCATCATCCATGCCTTCATCCAACGTTGCTTCCACATTCTGTACAAGCACAATTCCGTTCTCATCGACATCCAGCGTTCCTTCGACCAGATACGATGCATATTCCTGATACTCGTCCTCTCCGTATCCAATCACGCTCACACGGTCCACCGGTGATGCACTGTCTTTATATTTCTCACCTGTTTCCAACCGTTCAACGATCTGCCCCTCCAACGTTTCCTGCCGGAAATCCTCTGTGAAATGTGTCCGGAATTCTTCGAAGTCCGCAGCCTTCATAGTCGCTGCATATACTGCTTTCACGTCCTTCACTTCTTTGTTCTGTGCAATGTCTGTGAGTGTCTCTTCGTTTGGGAGTACTGATTTCACTGCATCTATGGTCTCTTCATCATTTGCCTCGTTGAAGAAATACACCTGATACTCTCCGTAAGAAGGTGCAATCTGCTTCTGCATCTGTACAAACGAAGTGAAGATTGTCGCGATCGTGATAAATGCCGCGATTGATAACGCAAATGTTGCAATCGTCTTTAAGAACCGACGCTTATTGCTCATCAGATTCTTGTATGCATAATCGCCCTGCACGCCGAAGATCTTTCCGAAAATGCTTTGCTTACGTGCCTTAACCTTCCGTGTTCCGCTTGTCTGCCCGCGCACCGCCTCGATCGGCGAAATCTTCTTTACGAGTTTTCCATTCTCATCCATAACGAAGAACAGATCTCCGATAAAGACAATCAGCACATACAGAAATGGAAGCACATGCGGGCGAACCTTGATATTCATGAATAAGCCAACCAGATATGCAATTGGAAATCCGATTACGATTCCACCAAGGATTCCAAGCAGCTCCTGCATGCATCCCATTCGGAATATCACACTTTTTAACTGTCCCTGTGTTGCTCCGATACAACGCAGGATTCCATAATCTTTGATCTGTTCCATCGTATTCAACTGGATCGTTGTCCGGATGATTCCGACGCCGATGACTGCGATCACGAACGACAAAAGCAGGAACATCAGAAGAATAATGTATGTATCATTTCCGGTGTCGCCCTGCAGATAGTAGGATGCGAGCTGTTGGTTTAATTGCGCCTTCACACCGTAGGTCTGCTCGATCGTTTCCATATTCGCGTCCAACCGGTAAGGATTTTTCACATTAATGTAGATTGCATTTTCAATATAGGAGTTCGAATAATAATCGTAGTATTTTCCACGATACGCCGTCTTCACGAAGTCCTGTTTGAGCAATGCCGAGACATCCTGATTTTGCTCCGGCAGAAGCACGATCTCGTAATCTGCCTGCTTGCGAAGTGCATCGCGGGTATTGATGAAGTTACTGAAATACAAGGTTAATATCACGAACAGAATTCCTGACGCTAAAGCGACACCTAAGATGGTCAGGATGGTTCGCTTCTTCTGAAACTTTAGATATTTGATTGAAAGTTTGGTGTAGTTTTCCATATCGCTCCCCCGTAGTTTGTATTTATTCAAATAATTGCAAAACATAAAATTTATTAACATATATTTTTATCTGGTTCATTCTATATACAATGTATTGGAGCTAAGAAGTTCTAAATGTTCTAATCTACATATTCGCAAGCTACGCCACCACCGCCAATTCGCCATCCATGGCTCAGTGTCGGTTTGTTTGGACATCGTGTCCAAACATGGCTTGCATATTTATAGAACATTAAGAACTTCTAAACTCCAAACATATCGTATATGTAGAATGAATCCAGATAAAAATATATGACCCAAGTAATTGTATATGTTTTGCAATTATCTGATGAATATATCTACACTATATCAGACATATATTACGGGGGCGTGACAAACTAAGTGACAGTTTTGTCACTTTCAAGCTTTATAACAAAAACGCTGTATACATTCCTGCATACAGCGTTTTCAACTTCCACATATTTTTCCGTATAACGATTCAAACTACTGCCGGATATCTACATATCCATACAGCAATGCCGATTGACGAAATTGTGTATAGTCGTCATTTCCAGAGAAAAGATCAAGATACAGATATGGCAGTTCGTCCTCCGTTACAAGGAATGCCAACGTGACCGTTCTTGTTTCACCCGGCTGAACCCGGATCAGATGATTTTTCTCCTCTGCACTTTTTCCGTTATAGTAATAAAGCGGTACATTGGAAATACGATAATTCTGTCCATAGTAACTATCATAATCCACATCATCCTTCGCATAGACGTCAACCGTTTCATAGCCATCTCCGGTTTCCTTCGCCCAGAGCAGGCCGCATTGGAACATGGTATCTCCGGTCTGTTGGTCACTCGTGTTCGTATACGCAACCTCGATATAAAGGATCTTTTCCTTTACTTCCTTCGTCTCTACAACCTCATCTAATTGATCTATACCATTTCCACGTTTCTCATAGGCGATCACGTTGTTAACAAGCTTTCCTTCCGCATCCGTTTTGACCGGATCGAGAGCATAGGCTGCATCGATTGCATCCGGGGAATCCAGTAATTCCACCTTGGATACCTTTGCCGTCAGGGAAGACTGCGGTACATCAAAGCTTTCTCCGACCTGATGCATATGTTCTTCCATTGATTCTTTCGAAGTTTCCGTAAATCTGTTCTTCTTGCCAGCGTTTTCGTCTGCCTCATAAACAGGCGCTGCGGCAGTTGCTTCCTCCTGCCCTGTATATTCTTCCGCCACGATTCTGCGTTTTGCCTCCGGATCATCGGTTGCGGTAAGCTTCAATCCTTTTACAATATCTATGGCAGTATCAAGCTCTGTGTCATCATACACAAGCATTTCCAGCAGATAGTTATTTTCATATGTGACATACAACTCATACTGAACCTCACGTCTGGCTGATTCCAGAACCTGTCTTTCTATCACAATTGCCTGTCTGCCATCGATATCCAGTTCTTTGGTGGAAATAACATGTGTTTCATCAAGCGAAACCTGCTGATCCGCCGGCATTTTCAAAAATGTAAACGAAACGCCTCCCATATATGGTGTATCCTTTTTATATACTAAAACTTTTTCCACATAATTATTTCCGTCTGCATAAATATCATCCAACCCGTCTACTGTCATACCTTCCGGAACGTAGGAAACATCCAACGTATAAAGCGCGTTCTGATTCACTTCCGCGTCGGTATCCGTCGCATCGGTATTGGTTGCCTCTCCATAGATCAATGTAGAGCCATATTTCCCCTGCTGCTCCAGATGCATTTTGTATAATTTTGTAGCCGCCAGTGTGGTTCCTCCGCCCACGCAGGCAAAAGCAAGAATCGCGGCTGCAACTCTCCACATTTTTTTCCTGTGATGCTGCTTTTTCTTCAACTGCTGTTCGACCGTCTCCTCGATCATGTCCCGGATATAATCCGGCATTTGCAGACACTCTGATTTCATCTCATTGATTTTATTTCTATCAATATCCATAACACATTACCTCCTTTACCCGTTTCAATCATCCCGGTGTTCTGACCTTCATGCCGATTTCGCCTTTAATATTCCTCGCAAATGCTCCCTTGCCCGCACCAGACGTTTCTTGACTGCCGATTCGGTAGACTCGAGGCATTGCGCGATTTCCCGAATGCTGTACTCCTCAAAATAATACAAAATAATGCAGGTCCGCTCATTCTCCTTCAGCCGCATGATGCTTTCATACAATTCCGAATACTGTCCGTACCCACGTATGTATTCCGCTTCCCGGCCTTCTTCCTGATATTCCTCCCAAGTTACGACCTTCTTATTCTCTCGTATGACCTGATGACATTCGTTGATCAGAATTCTTATAAACCATGTTTTCGCATACTTATCATTGCGCAGGCTGTACAGATTCTCAAATGCATGCACGATCGCATTTTGAATCGCGTCAGCACAATCCGCATCATTGCATAAGTAGCTTTTGGCGATCCGGTACCAGCTTTCCTGGTTCGAAATCACAAGTTCACCAAAGGCTTCTTTCTTCATGTGTTTCACTCCCTTCCCTCCGGAGTTTTATATTCTGTATGTCCATACACCTATTAGATGATTTAGGGCACGGAAAAGTCCCATGTTTATTCTTTTTCCAGTAAATGTTTATATGTGCTGTCGATACTGAGCGCGCCGATCGGTGCTGTAATCACGATTGCCATGACCGCAACGGAAAGCACAAGTGTACCGCAGGAAAGCCCGGCTGCCAGAGGAACTGACCCAATCGCCGCCTGCACAGTAGCCTTCGGAAGATACGCAATGATACAGAATAGCCGTTCCTTCCATGTAAGCTTCGTACCAAGCATGCAGATGCAGACACCGACTGCGCGGAACAGCAGCGCTGCCCCAATCATCAAAAGCGCCATTGCCCCAGCCTTTGCCATATACCGGATATCAACTGCCGCTCCAACCAGCACGAACAGGATTACCTCTGCGGCAATCCACAGCTTACCGAATTTCTCTGACAACCGTTTCGACACAAATGTCGTGCTCTTCACCTTAAGCATACATGCCATACTGACAACTGCCAGAAGTCCGGACACTGCCACATATGCAGACACCCACTCCTCGATTGCAAGCAGCAGACACGACATACCTAAGATCACAATCAGCTTCGTTGAGTTACGAACGCAGTGATTCTTCTTATACGCAAGCTCGAAGAACCGGTACAGCAGATAGCCGACGATACAACCGAGTACGATTCCTAACACGATTGAGATCGGGATATTGATAAAATCCTTCGCATTTGCATGTCCGCCCTGTGCCATCTGCAAAAATGTTGTAAATAACACGATCACGAAGATATCGTCGCACGATGCCCCCGCCAGTATCATCTGTGGGATACCTTTCTTCGTTCCATAGCCTTCCTCCATGAGTTTCACCATACGCGGTACAACGACGGCTGGGGAGACCGCACCCATGACGGCACCCATAACGGCTGCCTCGACACGTGTCACGCCGAGGATCATCGGCGCAAACAGAATATACCCACAGATTTCAAACGATGCCGGCACAAACGACATCAGGATTGCCGGGCGTCCCACCTTCTTTAAATCCGAGAGGTTCAACGACAATCCTGCCTTGAGCAGAATGATGATAAGCGCTAATTTCCGCAGATCTGCGGAGATTCCCAGGATTGATGGGGACAACAGATCCAGCACATACGGACCGAGTACGATTCCTGTCGCCAGCATGCCGATGATGCCCGGCAGGCGGATCTGTTTACAGATGGCGGACATGGCAAGTCCGACCAGAAAGATAAGTGCAAGTGATGTTAACATGTTTTTTTCCTCCTTTTAAGCTCAAAAAAAGCTGACACCTTCTGCGATCAATATCGTAGAAGTCATCAGCTTTATAAGCAGTTCCGGTTACCCGAGGGAGAACTTCATTCCCTTTTTCTGTATGTAACTATACGCCCGTATCACCGGTCTGTCAATCCCGAAGTTTCATCACTTTGTTTCAAACACCAGACGCATGCTGTCGCTCCCTGAAATCACGATCGTCATCTGTTTTCCGGAAATCGTAGCTTCCATCGTTTTGTTCGAATCACTGTAATGCAGGATGTATTTTTCACCTGATTTTTCCAGTGTTCCCGTGTGCGCTTTTCCATTGTTTGTAAATGTAAAATTCGTTCCATCCGTACACGAAAACTGTGGTGCCTTTGCATCCCGGTTTGAATCATCATACGTCATAGACTTCCCATTTACTGTCATTTCGACAATTGACCACGCAGATGTAATCTTCGCATTTTGGGGACCCGCACCTCCACATGCTGCAAGACACAACGCCATCGCAACAACCATTACAACACATAATACCCTTCTCTTCATCTCATTTCCTCCCCTGTTACTTTATTTTTCTTAATATAACATAGCAAGATTATATATTGCAAGCAATCTCATGTTAACTATATGTAAATCATTCATGTGCAAACAAGATTATGAAATCTCCCGCAAGGCCTTCTTAAACTGGAACGAAAACAGGATCGATGTAAATGTCACCGCAAGCACATCCGCGATCGGCTCTGCCAGATAAACCGCCATTGTCTTATCCGACGTAATGATATGTGGCAGAATGAAAATGAGCGGAATCAACAGCACGAATTTCCGCATGATCGCAACAATGATCGATGCCGGTGCATTTCCCAGTGCATTAAATGTCATCTGGCAGGCAATCTGGATCCCGAACATGAATAATGCTGCAAGGTAATAACGGAGCGCATCCTTGGTAAATGCAATCAAGGTTGCATCTGTCGTAAAAATCGATGCAAAAACCTTCGGGAAGCATATGATAAACAACCACAGAATCGTGGAATATAGCAGGCTGACCTTCAGCAGTAATTTAAATGCAGCCCGGACTCTGGATGCATTTTTCGCACCATAATTGTAGCTGATGATCGGCTGGGCGCCCTGTCCCAAGCCCTGCAGAGGAAGCATCGCAAACTGCATCACACTTGTTAAGATCGTCATCGCACCGACTGCGATATCCCCACCGTATTTCAGGAGAGACGAATTAAAGCATACCGATATAATACTCTCGCTGCCCTGCATAATAAAGATTGCAGAGCCGAGTGCCAGACACGGAAGAATATACGCTGCCTTCAATCCCATGTTTTTGCCGCGGATACGGAGCGTTGTCCGCTTCCCGAACAGAAAGCTTATTACCCAGATGCAGGAGCAGCATTGGGAAATCACTGTCGCAAGTGCAGCTCCCCGAACACCCATATGAAGTCCGAAGATAAAGATCGGATCCAATATAATGTTCGCGATTGCACCGATCAATACGGAGAGCATGCCTTCCTTCGCAAAACCCTGCGCTGTGATAAACGCATTCATACCAAGAGTCAGCTGAACAAAGATCGTTCCGAGTGCATAGATATTCATATACGATGCCGCGTACTCGATCGTGTTGGCACTTGCACCAAAAGCGAGCAGGAAATCCCGGTTCCAGATCAGCAAAACTACCGTCAGAATAACGGATAAGAGTATCTGCATCGTAAAACAGTTGGCGAGTATCTTCTCCGCATCGTCTTTCTTATTTTTACCCATGAAGATCGTCGCACGAGGTGCGCCGCCATTTCCAACCAATGCCGCAAAGGCAGTTATAATCATGATCAGTGGCATGCAGACGCCCACGCCGGTCAGTGCCATCGCCCCCGTATCCGGGATATGTCCGATATAGATACGATCAACAATGTTATATAACATGTTAATCAACTGTGCGGCGATTGTCGGCAGTGCCAGCTTCGCAAGCAGCTTGCCGATTGGCTCGGTCGCTAAGAATGTACGGTCGGATTGTACGGACACGGATGTTGCATTCGATTCTTCGTTTTCATTTTGTTGTTTCATTTCTTTTCCTCATTTCTACTATATGCTTGATAATTTTTCCGTTATTTCAAATGTGACATTACATTTTGATACAGCCGCTCATTATACGCTGCAAAATTCTTCTTTTCATCCTCCGAAAATCCCGCAAAGATACATGATACAAGTGCTTCCTGCTTTTCCTCAATGGCATGGACAATATCATCTGTCTGTTCCGTGAGTTTCAGGTGTACGATCCGCTTGTCATCCGAATCTGTATATCGTATCAGATATCCTTTTTTCTCCAGAGTATCGACCGCCGCAGACACATTTCCCCGCTGTAGCATTCGGAATTCCACGATATCCCGCGCAGAATCATAGGAAGGGTTATTATGCAGAAACGTTAGAATAATAATCTCGATGCGGCTGAGATTAAACTCATACCGCACACTTTCCAGATATTTCTCCTGTAGTTTCATCAGACATTTCGTCATGTCAAAGACATTGGATGGCGTCTGAAGTTTCATTTCTCGGTTCCTTCTTTCAATTAGTTCTTTTTAGAACTATTATAGTAGTAAAAAAGAAATAGTCAACCACTATTTTTAAAATAAAAAGAGCCGTCGCCACATATTAAGCAACAGCCCTTTCTCATATATAATGGCTATTTTTCCTTACTGCATACATGCTCCACAATCACACGTACAGCCGCATACAATACGCCGACAATCGGCCATACGATCCCAGCATCTTTCCAATCGTTCGTGATAAAGCTGATACCAAGAAAAATCGCTGTTGAACCAAGCCAATACGCAAGTGAAAATGCGCCCATCTTGTCGCTGATTTTCTTTTTTGCCCTTGTATAATCGCCTTCTTCCAGAAGCTTCTCCATGGCAGCCATCTGCGTTCCTCCCAGCACAAAGAAATATACACCACAAGAAATCAGAAACAGCATAATCCCTACCATACATACAATCGGGAAGTCCCGGTCACCGAATATAGCGATGCCGCCAAAAAGCGGAATCACAGAAAATATACACAATGTAACACCAATCACATTGTAACGGACATATCGCTCATGGAACTGTTCTTTGCGTTCCTTCACCATCCCTGTCACACCATATTCTGTCTCGAAGCATTTTGTCTCTAAGAATTCAAATTTCTTCTGTTTCATATCGGTACATACAAAAATTGCAACCGCAATTCCAACCAGTATGAACATCACACACATTCCAACTCCACCTGCAAAGTCTTCTCCGATTCCAAACGCTTCCACTTCGCTGGCTGCCCCTAACACGATCAGGCAGATTGGTGATATCACGCAGAGCCATGTTGCAAATGCGATTCTTTTTGCAGCCTCTTTTATGATCTGCAGAAACTCACTTGCCATTTCCATCGTCACTTTATACTGCGGTTTGTCTTCTTCATAAGAATCCTCCCCGGTATAAATCTCCTCTTCCATCTCATCTTTAATGAGATAGTCCGTCGTCACACCAAAGATCTGACTAAGCTTCAATATTTTATCCAGATCCGGAACTGCCTGTGCCCCTTCATATTTGGAAATGGATTGTCGGCTGACTCCTAATTTATGTGCCAGTTCTTCCTGAGACCAACCATTCTTTTTTCTCAAGTTAATAATCTTATCCGCTAATATCATAAGCGCCTCCTCCTGCCATCCGCATGGCATATTTGATGTTCTTATCGTACGAATTTTCTCCGTTACACACAAGAAAGCCGCACGGACAATTTGTCAACCGATGGTTGCAACCCCTGATTTTTAGCCATTTTTATGCCCCGGCTAGAAAATCCGCAGAAACACCATATAACAGACTGTTCCAAGCAGGATGCTCAAAAATGTGTTGTGTTTCCATTTATAACTGACTGCCACGCCCAAGCCAATAAGTGCCGGCTTGTGACCCGTCGCAATATTTTTCTCTTTTGTTTGCTCATCTTAACTATTGATTCCTTTATATTTATTTGTCGTGCGTCAAATAGATTCCATTCCTAAGTATATTTATTTTTATATCGCGCGTCAAATAAAAAAGCAGATACCTTATGATATCTGCTCTTCTAACTCTACCACCCCAGATCCAGCAGCCAATTCTGTAACCTGCGTTCGCGGTCTGCATCTGATAAATTCTCATCCTCCGGGGCTTTGTATTCCCCTTTGATTGTTCCATCCAATATATATAAGACTCTCTTGCAGCAGGATGCAACCTTGGCATCATGCGTTACCATCATAATCGTCGTTCCTTCACGATTCAGCTTCCCAAGCGCATCCATAACCTCTGTTGAGGCAGCCCGGTTCAATGCACCGGTCGGTTCATCTGCAAAAAGAAGCTTCGGATGATTCACCATGCTTCTGCAGATACACGCCCGCTGCAGTTGTCCCCCGGAAACCTCATTGATATCATTGTCTGCAACCTCTATGATCGACAGTTTCCGCATCAATTCTTCCGCAAATGCAACCTTCTCGGCACGCGACCGCTCATCCTTTTTACTCTCCATCGCCGGAAGCAGAATGTTATCCAATATTGTCAGATTCTTCATCATATACATCTGCTGGAAGATAAATCCCATCTCATCCAGCCGCACCTTCGCAAGCTCCGTCTGTGACAGCTTCGCAATATCCCTGCCTGCAAAGCAAACCGTTCCGCTTGTCGGCACATCCATACCCGATACCGAATAAAGCAGTGTCGACTTTCCGGAACCAGAAGGTCCCATGATTGCTACCATATCGCCCTCTTCCACTTCAAAGTTCACATTTCGAAGAACGTTATTCTGCCGCTTGTCAATCACATATGTTTTGCACAAATCTTTTACTTCCAATATATTCGCCATAATTTACACCCTTTCCGATTTCATTTTCCAAGTGCACTCCTACTCTACATTTACAATGTCTGTGCCACGAATCCTGCGTATATGAAATGCGGTGACGCTGACTGCAATCCATGTAATCGCAAGCACGATACCCGGATAGATCAGGATGATTCTTACCGGACTGAAATAATAGTCTACGTTTGTCGCTCCCATCATCGCCCAGATCGGATCACACCACAGTTTCGTAATTGGTCTGGTCAGTACAACTGCAAGGATTTCTGCAAACCCTGCAACCAGCATGAACCGTATTACATGCCACCAGAAGATGCTTCGATTGGAAAATCCAATCGCTTTCAAAAGAGCAATCTGACCATGTTCCGTAGATATAAACGACCGTTCCATCAAAACCGTCACGAGAATAACGACGATTCCTGTTATCGCCAAAAGCAGCAGACAGACTGTATCCATCGTATCCCCAACGCCCATGCAGTCTACGCAATATCCCGCAGCATCAAACACTCCGGTAATTCCACATAGTTCCTTGATTTTCTTTACACGCGTCTGAATCTCCTTTTCGTCTGGATGATCTGAAAAATCAACCTGAAAGCCCGTTATAGTCGTCGAATACTTCATTGAAGTCGGTGCCTCTTCATGAAGCCGTCCGACCTTCCCCAACTGATTCATCGTCTGAAATAACGCTGTCACAACACAGTCACGTTTCTCCGTTCCAAAATCAATCGTCACGGTATCTCCGATATCCACGCCAAGCTGATCGGCAATCATCGGCGTAATGGCAATCTCATATGCATTTTGTGGTGGCGTTCCCTTCTCATATGTATAATCTGTCGTATGCGTCTCTGTATTCTGCTGGAATAACACAGAATATAACTTTCCATTTGCCTCACAGGCATACTTGTACCAGACTTCCATGCTTACCTTATCCACCGGCATACCTGCAGCTTCCAACTCATCCGCAATCGCCCGATAGTTCTCCTGCAGGACGGGCTCTTGATCTTTATCCAGAAGAACCGGTTTCATCATTTTAGGATCTGTGATATAGATATCCGACTCCTTTCCAAAACAGGTGATCATACTCTTACTCTGCATCGTCGATGTCACCATCACAACGCCAAGCATAAATACCGAGCAGATAAAAAATGGCAGCACAATCGTAATAAACCGACGCGGTGCACTCAATATATCATTCAGTGCCATATAAAATGGTGTACGCGCGCGACTTTTACTTAACCGATATATCGTTTTTTTGTGATACCGTTCTCCCGTCTGTCCGTTTCGTATCGCGTCAACCGGCGTCAGCTTTCTGACCTTTCCTGTGCAAAGATACGCAAATCCAACCATCAGACCAATCACAGCCAACACGCCAATTGCATTAAAGAGATACCCACCCGCATTGCCAAGCACCATCTTTTTCGAGACAGATGCGATCAGCAGATTGCCAAATGGAATGCTCACGAAAAATCCGACTGTTCCGCCAACGATTGCCATTGCCAGATATTTCACAATATACAGGCGCCGTATCTTCGCATTTCGGATACCGATTGCCTTCATCACGCCAATCTCGCGAAATTCCTCCCGGATGGAAAATGTAATCACAAATTTCAAAATCACAAAGGATACAATGATCAGGCAGATACTCAGCACAAGCACAAGCATCGCCAGAATCATATCCATAACATACGACAGGCGGATTGTAGCTCTCTCTGAAGAAAACAATATATTGGTTGCGCTTGCCAATTCCGCTGAAAGTGTCCCTGTATCATCCGTCTCCACCTGAAAGATTCTCCCAAGATAAGGTTCCAACGATTTGTCCGCTTCATACGCTTTGAAATCATTTTCGCTGAGCAGAAATCTTGTATTTCCCATAAGGTCAGAACCAAGCAGCGCATCTTTGATTTCGCCCGCTACTCGAAATGTCTTATCTGTGTTTTTCATCTGAATCCGGATCGTATCTCCGACGTGCATGTCATTTCTTGCAAAACTTCCAGCAGTAATATAGATTTCTCCGTCCGCAATCTCCTTCAACTCCTGATTATCTTCCAGAAAATAATGAAACTGCGTCGTATCCAGCGATTGTATCAACAAAGTATTGTTCTTTACCTTCAGTTTCTCGCCCTGATATGTGACATCTCCATTCGTTCCCCAGATACATTTTTCCATGCTGTAATCCTTTACACATCCCGATGTTTTCAGGATCTGCTCTACGCCGCCATCCCCATTCTGCGTGAACAACACATAATCTTTGATCCCGGCTTTTTCAAAAAAATAATCAGTCCCATTCATAACAGTGACCACATTGTTCAGACCACTCGCAACAAAAACCGCTGCCAGAATTGTGAACAATAACAGGATCACATTCATCGTCTTTTTCCGTTTGATATCCCGCTTTAAGATATTCCAGTACATAAATCTGCCCCTTTCCTTGTTTATGGCTCAATCATAACAGGGAAATTATTAAATAATCCTTAAAAAAGAAAAATGCAGGAATCACCTACATTTTTCTAAGTACAATCGTAACTGCAAAGCCTGTTTCCGGCGTCTTCGCATAGATATCTCCATCCATCTTGTGAAGCAGTTCCTTACAGATATATAAGCCCAATCCGCTTCCGCGTACACCTGCATGATTACTTCCACGATAAAACGCATCAAAAATATGTGGCAGTTCCTCTTCTTTGAGACCATCCCCGGAGTTTTCAACCGTAATCAGGCTGTGGTCTTCTTCCTCGGAAAAAGAAATATGCACGTATTTTCCATCGCCATATTTGATTGCATTCTCCAGCACGTTTTGTCCCACTTCAACTGCACGGTCCAGATCGCCATATAGCAGATAATCTGCAAAGGACTCCATCTGAAAGTCTGTATGTAAATCCGCGAATTTTTCTTTGTAATAAAGTTTCAACGCCTGCATCATCTGCGACAGATAAAACTCCCCCTGATGCACGTCCAGCTTCAGGAAATCTTCCCGTGCCGCTTTCGAGATCTCGCCTACATATTTCTTAATTGTCTCTGTGTTTTTGCGAATCCCGCCAATCGCCTGCTGCCTTTTTTCTTCATTTTCATACAGATTTTCCTCCAGTGCCTGCGAGTATAATTCAATCGCCGAAAGCGGTGTGCGTATATCATGCGACAACGACAATAAGAGTGTCTTCTTCTCTTTCTCCAGCTCCAGTCTTCTTAACTTATCCGCCTCCAGCTTTTCCCGCAACATATCCAGACTCCACAGGAATTTTCCGAAGAAACGGCTTTTTTCTGCCTTGATTGGTACAGACAGATTCCCTTTTGCAAGTTCTGTTGTTAGTCCTTCCATCGACGCAAACGGGCGAACCAGTTTTCTTCCGAGCAGTATCAGAAATGCCGCTGTACAGATCCACAACGCGCCCAGCACCAGATCCAGTTTCCATATACTTCCGTACTGCACCGTGCGTCTGTAACAAAACCGATACAGCTTGCCCTGCACTTCCTCCACACGGTATTCTTCGTTGCACACTTCCTGCGCATCAAAAATGCTTACCCGTGTAAGTGTCGGATAATCTGACAACTTAATCTGTTCCAAAGGAATTCCTGTTTCCAGCTCCTGTACACATCGTGCCACATCCACCCGGTACGAATATTCATCCTTGGATTTTAGAGCTTGTACCACGAAAAGGTTACAAATCCCTATCAGACAGATTTCCAACAACAAGAAAATTATTACAAATCTACGATATTTATTCAAACCGATACCCCGTTCCCCATTCCGTGATAATATGCTCCGGATGTTTTGGATCTTTCTCTATTTTCTGTCTGAGCCACTTAATATGTACTGTCAGTGTCTGCATCTCCGATTCACTGTCGCTGCCCCAGATCGTGCGGAACAAATATTCCTTTTTCAGTGTCACGCCTTTATTTTCCATCAGTAATTTTAATAGCTCAAATTCCTTCGCTGTGGAATCAACCTTTTGATCTGCGACATAAATCGTCTGTGTCGCCGTATTCAGGCGGATCGTTCCGGAGATCAATTCCTCCTGTGCGTATTTGCGTTTGAAGATACCATGAATCTTCGCGAGCAGAATATCCATATCGTAAGGCTTTTCAATGTAATCGTCAGCACCCAGATTCAAGCCTTTTAATTTGTCGTTCTTTTCTGTCTTGGCACTCACGATCAGAATATGTGCATTGGATGTCTCTCGAATCTTGGAGCAGACTGCAAAGCCATCCATCCCCGGCAGCATCAGATCTAAGATTATAAGCTTCGCTCCGTATCGTTCAAAAAGCTCCAATGCAGCCTCGCCATCCTTTGCAACGCTCACAATATAATTTTCTTTCCGCAGAAAATCCGAAAGCAGCTCGCCGATTTCATGATTATCCTCTACTATAATGATATCTAACATATATACCTCTACTTCTGCTTCACATCCACATCTCCACTCGATGTTACAATCTTGCACAGATAGTCGGAATCCGCATCTCCATCCGGAACATCCACAGCTCCGCTATTGGTTTTCGTCTCAAACCGATATGCGCGTCCCGCTGTAATCTCCATATCGACATCACCGCTCGATGTTGTGATATCGAATTTCTCGGCATCACCGCTCTCCAGATCTATGTCTCCGCTGGACGTCGACATACGCAAGCTTTCTGCGGTTATATCCTGCATCTCAATATCTCCACTATTAGCTCCAAGTTCTATCTGCTTTGCTGTTGCATTTTCCAGATCAATATCTCCGGAAGAAGATGTTGCCATAATGGAATCCGGGGCATTTATATTCTTCATATATAGATCTCCACTGGATGCAGATACATTTACAGTTTCTGCATTCACATCCTGAATTGTAACATATCCGCTCAAGGTTGTTACAGAGATTTCTTTGTATTCCGCATCTGCCAGATACAACCGTGCCGCCGTATCTTTTCCAAATCCCAGTGATACAATCGCCTTATGTTTTCCCTTGTCGTCCGTTGTGAATTTCAGCACACGGTCCTTCACATCCACACGACTCGTCCAATCGTCCGTATCATAATACTCCACATAATTCTTACCGGTCTTTGATTTGCAGATCTCGATATCCATGCTGCTTGCCCCGGCTATCTCTATTTTATCAAATGCATCCGCAATCTGCACGGTTTTCTTCTCGGCATGAAGTGCTTTCATCGTGGTCAGATCGACCGCTCCATTCGGAAACTTAAATCCACCTATTGCAATTCCGATAAATCCTATAATCACACCGATACCGACTAGCACGGAACCAATGATGACCGCTTTTTTAGTTTTGCTCATATCTTAGCCCTCCTTTACGAACTTTCTTTTGATGCCGCTCACAGCTGCCTTACACAGATTCCAGAATCCCACCGTTACCGGCTTCACTGCGACAAAGAACAGAATCGTAAGTCCGACACCTGCGAATCCGCACCCAAGCATAAATACCGCTGCCGGAACATTGCTGATCATCAGGAATGGAACCACAGCTAAAACTCCCGCAATTCCCGCGACTGCTGCTGATATGACTACTGCATAAAATGTAATCAATAGTGAAAATACAACAACTAACATACTTAATACCAGAATTCCGGCTGTAAGCAGAAGCGGCACCCAGACCGGAGAACCAAGTACAATCAGAACAATCTCCCATGCACGCAGGCGATGCGTCGGTTTGATCTTCTGCTTAACGATTTTGCTAAGTGGCGTATCTTCCAGAATCTGATCCACCGCGTCATCCGGTGTATCCATCATGGCAACCGCCTCTTCCTCCGTCATGCCATCTTCCATCCGGTCATCGATCATCTCACTGTAATAAGCGATGAACCGCTCCATATCTTCCGTCGGCATCTTCGGAATCCGCACCCGGATTGCCGACAAATATTCCTGTTTATTCATGGTCTTGTGCCTCCTTCATAGGTTCTTCCCGAACGATAAACCGATAGATGGATTCCAGTTCCTTCCATTCCTCCTGAAACTCATCGATTCGCGCCCGTCCTGCGTCTGTAATATGATAATATTTCCGAAGTCGTCCGTTATGCTCCACCGATTGTACCGTCAGATACGCATTTGCTTCCAGACGTCTCAAGATCGGATACAGCGTCGACTCAGAAATCGTCACATACGGTTTCATATCTTTGATGATCTGATATCCATAGGAATCTTCATCTTTGATTGCCGCCAGCACGCATACATCCAACATGCCTCGTTTTAATTGAATATCCATATGTATACCTCCTTATGTCGTATACTATATAACGTATAGTATTATATGTCAAGTAGTATTTTAATCTTGAACATAAAAAAGAGAACCTGAAAATTCAGGTTCTCAAATATCCGTTCAACTATTTTATCATATTAAAATTAACGCTAATAAGATACACAATACAGCCAGCAAACACATTATTATACCTATAAACGTAAAATATATGTCCTTTCGCCCTTCTAAACGATTATTACATAAATCGTATGCCTCATGCATGGATCTGGAATATGAAAGTGTATATTTTTTTCCAATTGGGTATTTTTTTACCTTAAAATCCTGTCCTAACACAATTCTTTTCTTACATAGCTCATATGGATCATAATACTCAACAATCAGCCTTCCATAGCCATGCATCGCTGTAGCATAACCATTCACTACATCGACAACCGTCCCTTCTATCTGCATATCCTCCATATTGTTCTCACGAATTCGAATTTTCCTCTTTATTTTCCGGAATTGCAGCAATGCAATCCCGCCTAACAACAAAATCGTTGCCTCAATAAATACCCATTCTGATTTACCATGTATATCTGGAATATATCCAAGTTCCATCATTTTTCTTATCATACTGACTATAACTACCAGAAACGATAAAATCTCAAATAATAGTATCCAGTATATTCTCTGCGGATCTTTTTTCAACCGGTATTTTGGATTCACATCCAACACCATTTTGTCAAATTCAGAACCAATCCCTCCCATTTGATTTACCATATCCATAATGGGATCAACCGATCCATCACGTTCTCTTTGTTTGCGTGATCGGATCATCCATATTGTAATAATAATAGCAAATAACATTACCAGAAGGAAAAATCCTGTTTTAATGAAATAAAATACACTCATACTTCATCCTTCTGATATTCTTATTCAAAATACTTCATCATTTCTGCCAGTTCATCCGACACCTTGCTGACATGTCCGGTTGCCGTGTTCATCTGGTCGATTGCTTCGGCAATACTTGTCACATTCGCAGATACTTCCTCGTTACTTGCCGCATTTTCTTCGGAAATCGCACTGAGGTCAGTAATATTGGCTATGATGGACTGCTTGATACCATCAAGCTGCTTTGACTTCTCGCTGATCCGCGTTACTGCCACAATATTGTCACTAATCGTCTTGCTGAGTGTTGCAAAGCTGCTGCATGTTGCAGAGATATCATCCTGCTCTTTTCTGAGCAATGTCTGTACATCATGTACCATACTCACACACTCATTTGATTTCGCAAAGATATTATCAGCCACCTGTTTGATCGTATCCACACCCTCGGCACTCTGCTCTGCCAGCTTCTTGATCTCACTTGCCACAACCGCAAATCCGCTTCCCGACTGTCCGGCACGTGCTGCTTCGATTGATGCATTTAACGCAAGCAGACTTGTCTGTCCGGTAATATCCATAATCAGGTTGACTGCCTCATTGATTGACAGAATCGCCTGGTTTGTCTCTTCAATCTGATTTGTGATCCGCTCAATAATCTCTGCCGACTGGTTTGAGCTGTCCAGTACAGTCTCCATGGACTTGGTTGCTGTGCTGTTCGCCTTGCCCATCTGCTCAGAATTTGCACTTAATACCTGCACATCATTATCGATATCCGTGATTGCATTTCCCATCTCGATGGACTTCGCATTGACATCCTGCACATTATCTGCCAGTGTCACCGCGGTCACAGACAATTCCTCCATCGCCTGACTGATCTGTCCGGCACCCTCATTACTGAAATCAGCGCGCTCATTCAGGGAAGATGTATCCTGCTGCAGATTCACAACATGATCATTTACACTTGTTACAATATTATTCAGTTTTTCCTTAAGTATCTTTGAGGAATCAATCAACGTGTCAATCTCCGCAATTGCCGAAGAGCCTTCCACGTCTTCTGAAATACTTCCGTTCGCAATCCGTTCAATATGTGCTGTTGTCTTCGCCAGTGACTTCCGGATCTTCAACGCAAGGAGAATCAGGGCACCCAGGTATAGAATGCCTATCGCCGCAGAGATCAGTAACAATGTACGCACAAGTCCCTTCTTTGCTGCGTTGACAGTCGCTGTTTTCTCGCCGGCAAATCCCATACCGATCACATCACCGGCATCGGAATACACCGGTGTGTAGTATACATAGTAATCTGCACCTGCAATCTGTACACCATCTGCGTGGTAATCCTTGCCCGCCTGGACAGTTTTCCAGATTGCAGCATCTGCCTTTGTTCCCTCCGGACGGTTTCCATTCTCATCAACAACCGAAGTGATGTATCGTTCATCTCCTTCAAAAAATGTAAGCTCGATATTGTCCTTTTTCAATGAATCGATAAACTCGTAGCTGACATCGTCCCTGCATAAGATGTCTTCGCGGACATCCCACTCAAAGTATTTCTCTACCGAAACCGCACATGCCTTTAGTCTTGCATATGTACTGTCTTCAAGTTCCTGTTCCATTTTTCTTGTAGAATAAATTGTCAGAATCAGAATTGCCGTGAGCAGCGGAACGCTGCCGATCAGGATAATCACCCATAAGATATTTAATCGTTTTCCTTTTGTATTTTTGATAGTTCCCATACATTTTCGGAAGATATAAAATCTCCCCTCCCCCTTTTCTATGTAATATGTCACCACGCGCCATCGCTTTTGATATGCACGCGCTTCTGCATGCTACATGTATTTTCTATTTATTATACTCGATTTTCCAAATGGGTTCTATCAAATATTTGAGGTTTTCATGGCAGTTACTTGTGTCTCTCCTCATTTGCAAGATGGATTGATGAGATCCTCCCCTTCGCTTCGCTCTATCTATACGGATTATCTGCGAATCTAGCACATGAACCTCCTCTTCGCTCCGCTTCGAGTCGGTCATCTGCTAGATTCCTATGAATTTGCAGGCATGAAAAAAGAGTCCTGCAAGTAAACTTGCGGACTCTTTTCCACACCTGCAATTCGCAGATAATCCTATCTCTTTGAAAACTGCGGTGCACGACGAGCTGCTTTCAAGCCGTACTTCTTTCTTTCCTTCATACGAGGATCTCTTGTAAGGTATCCTGCCTTCTTGAGTGCTGGTCTGTACTCAGCGTCTGCCTCGAGGAGTGCTCTGGAGATACCATGTCTGATAGCACCAGCCTGACCTGTAAATCCGCCACCCTTAACATTTACAAGTACATCGAACTTTCCTTCTGTACCTGTTGCTGCAAATGGCTGCTTAACGATGAGCTTCAATGTATCAAGACCGAAATACTCATCCATGTCTTTCTTATTAATAGTTACCTTACCAGTTCCTGGTACAAGGTAAACTCTTGCGATACTGCTTTTTCTTCTACCTGTTCCGTAAAATCTATTACTATTCTTAGCCACGAACGTTTCCTCCCTTATTAATACTTAATCTCTAATACTTCTGGCTTCTGAGCCTGCTGCTTGTGCTCTGGTCCAGCGTAAACATAAAGCTTCTTGATCATCTGTCTTCCGAGAGGTCCCTTTGGAAGCATGCCCTTAACTGCAAGGTAGATAACATCCTCTGGCTTCTTAGCCATCTTCTCTTTGAGAGTCTGCTCTTTCATACCGCCAACGTAATCAGAATGGTGATAGTAAACCTTCTGATCCATCTTCTTACCTGTTACTTTGATCTTATCAGCATTTACAACTACGATATAGTCACCTGTATCGATGTGTGGTGTAAATGTCGGCTTGTTCTTTCCTCTTAAAATGCTTGCGATCTCTGATGATAAACGACCTAATGTATGTCCTGTAGCATCTACTACATACCACTTTCTTTCAATGTTTGATGGGCTTGCCATAAAGCTCTTCATTGTGGTGTTCCTCCTTAAAATTATTCGAATTGTCCTGCATCATACCCATGCTTTCAAGCCGAAATGTCCGAAACAGCCTGTCCGCACAGTGCCGAATGCGTACTGTACATTGCTTCAAAAGAGTATTCCATGAATCCCGGGGCTATTGGGACGCACTTCACCTGTCTTTTGTCACATTTAGGTATTATATTATACGTGTCCGCGTGTGTCAACGTTTTTTTCAAGAAATGCGTAAATTTTCTACAAATATTCAATTCCAACCAACTGCAGTCCACACGCTTCCGCTTTCGGACCTGCTGCCGCGCGGTCCTTCGCATCGAGAATCTCCTTCACATGCTCCGGCGGATACATGTTCATCCCGCATTTAAGCAATGTACCCATGATGATCCGCACCATATTATATAGGAAACCGGTTCCGCGGATCGTCATGATGATCATCTTGCCCTCTGTGCGGAAGGAGATCTCTGTGACCGTGCGCACCGTGGATTCCACCTGTGTCCGCGGCGTGCAGAATGATTTGAAATCATGTTCGCCAACCAGATATGCCGCTGCCTGCTCCATCTTCGCGATATCAACATGGAAATAACAAAACTTCGAGTAAAGCCGCACAAGCGGATTCGGGAACTTGTCATTCCAGATGCGATACTCATACGTCTTGATCGTATCGCAGAACCGCGGGTGAAAATCATCCGCCACCTGACACGATTCCTGAATCCGGATATCGTCCGGCAACCGCTGGTTTAACGCGAAGCTGATCTTCTCCGGCGGAATCCGTGTCTCCGTATCAAAGACCGCCACATTTCCCAGTGCATGCACACCGGAATCTGTCCGGCTTGCGCCAATGATCTTGATATCTTCCTGCAACAGCTTCGACAGTTCGCGATTCAGGACTTCCTCAATCGTGATTCCGTTGTCCTGAATCTGCCAGCCACAATAATTTGTCCCGTCATACGCGACGATTAATTTGATTCGTTTCATGGAGCGAATCTCCTTTCTCTTATATTGTGAAATACACTATTCTATCTCACTACTATATATCATTCAGTAACTATCATCTACTTATCTATCCTACGTTTTAGAACTTCACAATCAACACCACCGACGCAATAACGATCGCCAGCATGCACACATACGCGACCATATCGCGTCTCTCATACACGAGTGGATGCAGCTTCGTCCGTCCTTTGCCGCCCGTATAGCAGCGGCTGTCCATCGCATCGCCCAGATGTCCGGCACGCGAGATTGCATTCTGGAAAAGCGGCAGGATCACTGTCCGAAGCTTCTTTAAACGCACGACCGGATTTCCCTTCTTGAAGTCCGCGCCACGCGCCATCTGCGCCTTCATGATCCGGTCTAACTCTCCAAATAATATCGGTACAAATCGTAGCGCGATCGTGATTCCCATTGCCACACCGCCGCTTAAATGCATGCACTTCTCCATACCGTCCGTCAGTCTCGTCGGTGTCGTCGTATACATCAACAGGCTTGACATCAGAATCAACAACAACATCCGCCAGAACACGAATCCGGCTTTGATCAGTCCCTCCTTCGTGATCGTGAGCACGCCAAGCTTTACCAACGTCGTTCCATGCATGGTAAATGCATTTAATATACTGCAAATTAAGATGAAAATGAACACGCCCTTCGTTCCGCGTATCATCTTGCGCATCGGCACCCGGCTGCTCGCCCACACACCGGCAAATACTGTCGTAAGAAACAGAAACAACGGCAGATTCCGATCCAGCAACAGCAGGATAATATATATAATTGTAAATCGAATTTTGACACGGGGATCTATCCGGTGGATCATCGAATCCACGCTATGGTACTGTCCCCATGTGATATCCTTCATCATGTTCCTACCTCTTTTAGACATTCTTATACTACAATATCTATATACGAAATCATCTTCCAACCGCATCCACGATTGCCTGCACCGTCTCCGCAAGCTGCGTATGCTTACATGATACCGGAAGTCCCATGATGCGCAGGCGGATCAACAACTGCATGCAGCCCGGAAGCTCGCAGATTGCTTCTGCCAGCGTATCTTCGGATAAACGTCCAGTGCTTCTGTCTCTCATCTGTTCGCCATTCATTTTCGAATGCTTATCCCTCGTCATATGCTCCATCTCGCGCAGCCACAACCGGTAAAATACATCCGACGGTGCTCCCTGCTCCAAGATTTTCCCATCCCTCAGATACAATACCTGCTCCGCGTCCTCCACAACTGCGTCTGCATCGTGACTGACTACAACCACTGTAATTCCCGCATCCCGGTGTAACGCACGCAGGATCTGCAGCATCTTTTTCTTTCCAACCGGATCAAGCCCTGCCAACGGTTCATCTAAGATCAGGTAATCCGGTTGCATTGCAATCACGCCCGCCAATGCAACACGCCGCTTCTGCCCACCCGACAGCTTATCCATCGGCAGATCATAGACATCCTGCGGCAACCCGACAAACTGAATCGCCTCATACGCACGTTTCTCCGCTTCAACCTCGCTGATGCCGACATTCCGCGGTCCAAATACTACATCCTCATAAACATTTTTCGCAAACAACTGCTGCTCTGGATATTGGAAGATGAACCCGATTTTCTTACGCAATGCTGCAATATCCGCAGAAGTATCCGTCACTTCCATTCCATCCACATAAATGCTTCCATCCGTCGGTGAAATGAGCGCCGGAATCATCTGCAAAAGCGTCGATTTTCCAGCCCCCGAAGGTCCAATGATTGCCGTATAGCTGCCCTTCTCAATAGAACAACATACATCATTCAAAATCGATTTCTTTCCATATGATAGGTTCACATGTTGAAATACAATCGCCTGCGACAACACTTTCGCTTTCTTATCCACGGATGCAGGCTCCATTGTCTTTTCCTTCAGAAATGCATACGGATGTTCCTTGTATATGCGTTCCGCAATCGCTTCCACGGAAAATAAATCCTTCGTCCGCACGCACCCACGCTCCGCAAGAGCATGTGCAAGCAGCACGGTCATCGGCAGTTCCAATCCAAACTCACGCAGCCTCTCCGGTTGCGAGAAAAGCGCTTCCCGGCTGCCCTTCATAGCAAGCCTTCCCTGATGCATCACGTAAATCCAATCTGCCAGCAGAAGTTCCTCCATCAGATGTGTAATGAGAATAATCGTGATTCCCTGCTTCTGCAGCTCTTTCATCAGCTGCAGCACATCCCGCCTGGATTTTGGATCGAGCATACTGGTTGCCTCATCAAGCACGATATACCGCGGCTTCATTGCAAGCACGCCTGCAATCGCAACCTTCTGTTTTCCACCTCCGGATAGCTCTTCGATGCGCATGGATGCCGCAAGCCCTACCTGTGCAAGTGCATCCTCCACCCGCTTCACCAGTTCCTTGTGCGGCACGCTAATATTCTCCGCACCAAAAGCGACATCCTCTTCCACTACACTACCAATCAGCTGATCGTCAGGATTTTGGAACACCATGCCAACCATCTTCCGGATCGGAATGATATTTTCCTCCTGCATTGCATCGAGTCCGCCGATGAGAACCGTACCTTCAATCGGAAGCAACAGGCGGTTTAAGATCTTTGCAAATGTGCTTTTTCCGCTTCCATTCACCCCTGCCACAACGATAAATTCACCTTCTCCTGCATCAAAATTGATTCCGCGGATGGCGTTTACCATCTCCGTCAGATTTCCTTCGTCATCCCGGTCAAAATATTCAAATGTGAGATCTCTGATTTTTATCATGATATCCTATATTCCTGATTGTTTTTCATATTCGCAATAACTATCTTATAACATATCCATTACTATACCATTTTTTCTATGTATGTCGCAATTTTTTCTCAAAAGAATAAAGAAATTTTCACATATTAACACGGAAACATCCATACAATATTTTTTCGTTAAATAAAAATGATTTTTCAGCTTTTCTATGTTATAATTTGTATGAATCTGCTATTATTGTACGAAATGTATGGAATATAGCATTTTCAGACTATTTGTCAGTTATATCTGACATTTATTTTACACACATTGGGAGGGTACATATGGATTTTTCTAATTTTACAAACATTAACGCACGAATTACCGCTTGGGGCGGTATCAAGCAGACTGCATTTAACAAGAAAAAATACGCAGCCGCTGAAGCATCATGGAATTTGCTTTCACCACAGGAGATTGCAATGCTTGACCAGCAGATTCCATATGGCGTGGAAGCGTTCTCTTTCGTTGCAACACCGACAGCAATTCTCGTCTATGAGGCGAAGACGGTGCGCGTAATTCCGATTCGCGATATCATGTGGATCTATGGAAATGTAGTTAAACAGACGATGAATTTTATTCCGACAAGCAAATTTCATACCTTATATCTGCTCGCACGAGATGGTGGAACTTATTCACTTGGCCAGATCACAACCGGTGGTTTCTCCAAGAAAGCGCCGCTTGATGAAGCAGTCGCCCAACTGCAGAACCTGTTATTCCCTTACAGAAAGGGAATTGTATATGGATATTCCGATGAAATCGCGAACTATTTCCAGGGGAACTTCGCCGGAGCTGTCCAGATGGTTGACGCGAAATCTATGGAGCCTTAGACCCACGTCAGGTATTCCATATGCCGGTCTGATTGACAGTCAATGCAATCTCACATAACAGATAAAAAAGGATTAGCTGTATCTATACAGTCAATCCTTTTTCTTTTATATTCATATATTCTCATCAATTATTGCATCGTCTGTATCGGCGGATTCGAGCAAATCACACTAATGAATCGTCGTACTTCCGACGAATTCCGTCGTATCATCCAGATAGGTATAGCCTTCGCCCGCCTCATACTGAATCAGGCAACCAGAGTTATAATACTGCGCAAACAGCACCTTTCCTTCCCCACCATACACAACAATCACGCCCGGACAACCAAATTGTCCGTAGAACGAATCACAATTCATTCCAAGCGGCTCATCCTCGTCGCCCGTAAAATTCAGGAAACGATAGTCGCTTCCATTCTCCGCATTCAATTCTTCCAACACCTTTTGTGCAAAATAATACTCCAACGCATTTGCATCGGTAATGCCATTTGCACTTTTATTCTGTGCCCGGCTGATCATATAATTCGTGAGTACACCACATCGCTGTGCATTCCCTTCGTCATCCGTATATGTCTTATCTAGATTCATCTCATGATCTTCCGCATAACTGGAAAGCATGCCTGTCTCAACCGCCGAGACAATCGTCCGAAGTTCCTCCATCGCATTTGATGCTCTGGCTTTCCTAATGTAACGAATAACCGTCAGACCGATTGCACCCGCGAGCACCGCCATGATTGCAATTGCAATAATCAATTCAACCAGTGTGAAACCTGCATTGTCTGAATTATTTCTCCATTTTTTCATACCCCTACCCCGCATATATCAAACTTTTCATAACTAAAGTCATCATATCATCATATGCACGGCAAGGCAAACGTATTTCCATAAAATGCTTGACGAAAAATTACAATTCTCCGCCTATTACAATCCCTTTGGCATCTGTCCCATGTCCGATCTGCTTCGTGACCGCAATCGGCATTGTTTTTCTCACATACTTCTTCACAAGTTGCACGATATCCGGCGTACACTGCTTTGCTTCCATCTCCGTAAATGTTCCAAGCAGGATGCCCGCAATCTGCTCAAATACACCAATCTGCTGCAACTGACTCAGATAGGTTTCCATGCGCCCCACTGTCCCGGATCGGCTCTCCAGAAGCAGAATCTTCCCATTCAGATCTGGCATATACGCCGTCCCAGACAGCTTTAAGAAACAACGGATATTTCCTCCGACAATGATTCCATGCATCCCCGTCCCCTGTACATAATGATAATCGATCCGGTACAACGCATCACCACCCTCACACAGGACATCTCGCACATCCGTCATCTGTTGCTCCCGCTCCTTGTAGAGCACATTTCGTATCTGATACAACACACCTGTCTGTCCGGTCTTCGCATAGATTGCATTCAATACGGTCGTCAGGTCACTATACCCCCAGAACTGTTTGTTCGTCTTCGCAATCACACTGTAATCCAGATACGGCAGGATTCCATTCGCGATATCCCCACCGGATATGTCGCAGATTGCGTCAATCGTATCATCCTTATAAAAATCCATCACTGCCTTCGCACGTTCCTCTGCGGTTCCGCTCGCCACGCCGTCACTCGCATACAGAAACGGGCTGAACGCACTCTCAATTCCCATATCCGCCAGCGTCCGATGCAATTCCTCTATCTCATTTTCGTATATCCGCTTGATTCCATCCGAGCAACAAACAATTCCAATTTTCATAGGTGTTTTAATAATAACTGCCTCCCTTACCAATTCGTCTGTACAAATGCTTCCGCTTCTTCCTTCGTCATGTGACAGTCCTCCATCAATTTCTGCACAGCTAGTGTCTTGTCGCCCGCTAATTTCTTGACCAGTTGAACGATGGATTTCTGACTCTCCTGAAGTTTCGTCTCTGCTTCTCCAAGTTTCGTCTCTGCTTCTCCAAGCTTTGTCTCTGCTTCTCCAAGTTTCTCTTCCGCTTTCGCCAGATTTTCTTCCGCTGCTTTTGTCTTCGCACGTTCTTCCTGTATGTTCATAGCCTCCATATTCTCAAACCAATTTCCCATCTGACTGCCTCCGATCATCTTTTTCAAACAATCCGTCGCCTCTTTTACGGACACCTGCATCTTCATGAACAGTGACCAAAATGCATTCACGATAATCTGAACGATACTTTCCGACGCCTTGTCTACGATTCCACGGATTTCTTCTTGATTGGAATTGATGAAATCGTTAAAATCCTGCGGCGTCTGTATCCGGTTGATCATCATCAGAAGCGACATTTCATCCTCATGAATCAACAGCTGCTCATTCGTATATTGATGCACATTCACCAGCCGGTACGTGAAATTCGGGATATATGACGCAAATATCTCATTCATAAATATCCGCTCACTCACGTTCATCGCCGCCGTCCACTCCCCGGTTCCCTCATAGTACACAATCGGGAATATCGGTGGATATCGAAAATCCTTACCTGAACATAAGCCAAGATTTTTGTCCTTCATTGTCTTGGCATAGTCGTCCCAGATGCACACCATGTACCGCAGCAACTGCATACTCACATTATAATCGACTTTACTTTTATGTTCAATAAGCGACACCAAATATATCGGTACATCCTGCTTCAATTCCGGTATGCGAATCCTCTTCACAGTGTCTGCCTCGAACTCCACGCCAAGATACATATAATACCGATCCGTCACATCCTCGATGTCCTCCGGCTGTACGTTCGATAAGATATCCAGTCCTGCATAATCCCGCAGAAACTGGGCACAAAGCACATGATTCTTGAACACCTCTTTGTTGTTCACATCCCGAACCTGTCCGATGTGGATTTCTTCCTTCTTGGGTGCATTTCCATGTCCTGCTTCCCCGACTGCCGTCTCTGCCACATCTGTATTCAATTTTTCTGCCATTAAAACGCCTCCTATTTTGCCGCACCATCCACACAGCTCGTCAGCGGCATAGTTGTGCCTTATTATTCTCTCCGGGATATTTGTATTGATATATCAGAATTTTGTCGACACAAAAACCATAACATACCCACAAAAGCCTTGTAAAGAGTAAAATTTGAACATTTAGAAAAAGCACGTAGGAATGCGACATGGCGAGCAGAAAAAATATTTTTCCTTTTTATTAGAAAATGGAAAACCTGAAATTTGACCTCTTAGCTTCTGATCAATTATCAGTTATTTGTAAAATTCTTGATCTGTGTTATTTATCATGATAAAATATCAACCATACAAAGGGGCTTTTTACAAAATAATTATATACCATCCTCATGAGAAAGGAGAACGAATGAATCGAAAAGAAACTACCATAATCCCTGTTAACTATTTTATTCTTAAGTTAATTAACGATCTCAATTTACAATCTCTAATAAAAATGACTTATTATAAACCCTATTTTGAAGCAAAGCATTATGATTTCTATGAACAATGGGCGACAGTTATAGAATATTATTTACGTCCCTTTAAACGTCTACAAAAGCCTGAATATCCATTTACTTGCTACTCTGATTTAAAAAAGATTTTAAAGGATACGTTCGAATTACATAATTCTCACCCAACTTTGAACTACACCATAAAACTCAATAAAACCATCTTGCTCTTTACAAAACTACAAATTTATTATTCAAATGTTGAAGGAGAGTACTCTATAAACTCAAGAAAATGTAACCATATCATTGCATTATGCAAGGAAATCAAGAAATTAAGAGAATGCTTTTGTCGCCGCGCTAAACATAATCATTTAGCATATGTACTTAAATAGGTGCATTATACAAAGAACCCAGAAGCTTTTACACTTCTGTGTTCTGCTTTTTTATTTTCTCTTTTAAAACCAATTACTTTCTGGCTCCACAAGAGCAAGTCCAGTAACCTTCCTCATCATGATGAACAGTGTGTGTTTTTGCAGGAATTACTTCTGTGTAGGGATCCTTTGTTTTTACCCAAGCTTGTGTAGAGCCACAGGACCTACCACCACAAGGATGAGCAAGTAAGTCTTCATTGCTGAAGAAGATCTGCTTGCATATGCGGCATTCAACAGCAGGAGCATAGTATCCCTGCTCAGGATAATCAATTCTCTGCTCAGGAGTGTCAACCACCGTCTCATCCCAGGCATCTTTGGTTTTTACCCAAACATTGTAATTGTGCTGATGCTGAGTTGTAGGAGCCTCTGTCGTTGCTGGAGTAGATGGCTTCGTGCTTGGTGTTGAGTTGCTATTACCACCATTGTCAGATCCACTGTTTCCTGAGTTACTACCATTGTTACTTGGCTTTGGTGCTGTACTCTGTCCGCTGCTAGCACTTCCACTATTATTACTGTGGTTTGTACTTGGCTTTGTGGACTCTGTCGCGTTTGGCTTCTTCTCTTCAGTAGTCTCTTCAGCTTTCTTCTTTCCACCGCCAATTTCTGTTGTGGCTGGTACTGCTTCCGGTCGGCTGTCTTCATTTGCTACTACTTCCAGAGTTGCCTCAGTCGTTGCTTCTTCAGTTATAACCTCAGCAACCTCAGTTGTCAAACCGCTGAAGTCAGCTGCATCGCTTCCGGTTGCCTGATCAGCACTTCCAGTCTGATTTCCGCACCCGGTTAGGAGCATGGCTGCAACTACGATTGAAATCCAAATACTTCTCTTCCCTATCTTTTTCATCTACTTATACCTCTCCTTTATCCCCTTATTTTACATTTTTTTATTTTATTTATAAAGATACTTTGAGTATACACGTGGGGGATGGATATACTTTTTTTATTACTTTTTGCGAAATATTGTTTCCATTTGCAAAAATAGGTTTTTATTTGCAAGCTAAAATTGCAAAAAGTGCCTTATTTTTACACATATTTATATTATAGCAACTTTCCCCTAAGAAATCTATTTCTATTATCAATTAATCCTTCCTCACTTCTAACCGCCTCGACTTGCACACGGTTAAATTTCGGATTATTACTGACTGCTCAGCTAACTTTTTCTTTCCATACGCTTCATGACCAATAAAGAACATAGTGCTGACATCAGCAATATGTTCTTTATTGCTATTTTATTATTTCAGTTCATCATATTCTTTTCCATATTAGACTTTCTCCTCCCACATTAAACCATTTTACTGACATCAGTAAAATGGTCTATTCCTCGATCAATATTTCTGAATATGGCTTCGGGTGTGGCGAAAGATATAATTATACACCAGATATGGGATTCCTCTAATTTGAACAATAAATAAGCATACAGATCGCGCATCGATATTCGTAGCATATACATATGTTTGGAATTTAGTGGTTCTTAATGTTCTGTTTCATATACAGCAATGCCTGAACACGATGTTCAGGCAAGCCATCACTGAGCCACGGATGGCGAATTGATGGCGTTTGCGTGCGTATATAATAACTATATCAGAACATTTAGAACTACTTAATTCCAATACATCGTATATGCATGAATATCGATGCACGATCTGTATGCTATTTTATCTTTGATTAGGGGAATCCCTTATCCAGCATAATTATATCCGGGGAATTAAACAAAAAAATAAACGGGCTGCCTTTCGACAACCCGTCTGGTTTTATATAGATTAAACTAACTCAAGAATAACCTTCATAGCACCGTCACCACGACGCTCGCCAATCTTAACGATACGTGTGTAACCACCCTTGCGGCTAGCATACTTTGCAGCATACTCGTCGAAGAGCTTAGCTGTAAGGTCTACCTTCTTTGTAGCAGCTTTCTTTCCTGCAGCATCTGTAGGAACCTCAACTACCGGGTAGAGAACCTTAAGCATCTGACGTCTAGCGTGCAGTCTGGAAGGCTGATCCTTCTTAACTGTCTTCTCAACTTCGTCGTACTGTGTAACCTTCTTACCATCTACAACTTCCTTGATACGCTTGCCATCTTTGTCCTTCTTAGCAACCTTAGCAGTTACCTTGATCTCGTCGAAGTTATCCTTCTCCTTAACAGCAAGTGTGATAAGGTGCTCAGCGATCTTACGAACTTCCTTCGCTCTAGCCTCTGTTGTCTCAATCTTTCCATGATAGAGAAGCTGTGTTACCTGATTACGAAGTAATGCGATTCTCTGATCAGACTTTTTACCAAGTTTTCTATACATTGCCATTTTAATTTTCCTCCTTACCCTTTCGGGTCTTCACTTTGCTTACTAATCCTTCGGCTTAAGTGGATATTATTCATCACCAGTACGAAGCGACAAACCAAGTTCTTTTAATTTAGCATAAACTTCATCGAGAGACTTACGACCAAGGTTACGAACCTTCATCATATCGTCCGGAGTCTTATTTGTCAATTCTTCAACTGTATTAATACCTGCTCTCTTCAAGCAGTTATAAGAACGAACGGAAAGCTCCAGTTCGTCGATACTCATCTCAAGTACCTTTTCCTTCTGATCGTCTTCCTTCTCTACCATAACGTCAACAGACTTAGCATTCTCTGAAAGATCGATGAAGAGATTCAAATGCTCACTGAGCACCTTTGCTGCAAGGCTGACTGCCTCATCTGGTGCCAATGTACCATTTGTAAATACATCAAGTGTAAGCTTGTCATAATCTGTAACCTGTCCGACACGTGTGTTCTGAACTGTCAGATTTACACGCTCCACAGGTGTATAGATAGAATCAACAGCGATTGCATCAATAGATGAATCAAGACCTTTGTTCTTGTCAGATCCAACGTAACCTCTGCCGTTTGTGATCAGAAGCTCCATCTCCAACTTTGCTTCCGGACCGCTCAAATTTGCGATTACCAAATCCGGATTCAAAATCTCAAGATCTGCATCTACCTGAATATCACCAGCCGTCACAACCTTATCACCTGAAGCATCAATATATGCAACCTTAGGCTCATTTGTTGTAGAATTGTTCTTGATGCAGAGATCCTTGATATTCATCACGATCTCTGTCACATCTTCCTTTACACCTGGAAGAGATGAGAACTCATGCAGAACGCCCTTAATCTTAACCTGACTAACTGCAGTTCCCGGAAGAGATGATAACATAATTCTACGAAGAGAATTACCAAGTGTAATACCATAGCCTCTTTCCAATGGCTCTACTACAAACTTACCATATTTGTTATCGTCTGAAATCTCTGCGATTTCAATTCTAGGTTTTTCAAATTCAAACACTACTGACCCTCCTTCTGGATAACTGGTGTTACTTAGCTACAAACCCTTTACTTACGCGAATTACTTAGAGTACAACTCGACGATAAGTGTATCGTTTACAGGTACGTCAATCTGCTCTCTGAGTGGAAGCTCCTTAACAGTTCCTGTCAATGTCTCAACGTCTGACTCCATCCAAGCTGGAGTAACAACGCCTGCGTTTGCCTCTACGATATTCTTAAATCCCTGAAGAGACTTGCTCTTCTCTTTGATTTCAATCTTATCACCAGCACTGATTCTGTATGAAGGAATATTTACGCACTTGCCATTAACCAATACATGCTTGTGATCAACGATCTGTCTGGCCTCACGTCTTGTTCTTGCAAATCCCATACGGAAAACTACGTTATCCAGTCTGGACTCAAGAAGGATCATAAGGTTTGGTCCTGTAAGACCTGGCATACGCTCTGCCTTTACATACAAGTTACGGAAAGGCTTCTCAAGCATACCATAAATAAACTTAGCCTTCTGCTTCTCACGAAGCTGTAATCCGTACTCACTTACTTTTCTGTTTGCTCTAGTCAATTTTCTTCTTGACTTCTTATTTACACCGAGAACGACTGGATCCATATCTAAGGATCTACATCTCTTGAGAATAGGTGTTCTATCTACTGCCATTATCATGTACCTCCTTATTATTAGACTCTTCTTCTCTTTGGTGGACGACATCCGTTATGTGGAACTGGAGTTACGTCTCTGATACTTAATACTTCCAAACCGCAGGCTGCGAGTGCACGGATAGCTGCCTCTCTACCTGAACCTGGTCCCTTAACCATAACATCTACTGACTTCAATCCATAAGGAAGAGCTGCCTTTGTAGCTGTCTCTGCTGCCATCTGTGCAGCATATGGTGTAGACTTTCTGGAACCTCTGAATCCAAGTCCACCTGCACTTGCCCAAGATAATGCATTACCTTCGGCATCTGTCAATGTAACGATTGTATTGTTAAAAGATGACTGAATATGAGCCTGTCCACGATCAACATTCTTTCTAACACGCTTCTTAGCCACTTTCTTAGTAGTAACTTTCTTAGCCATTAACCTGAACCTCCATTACTTCTTCTTATTTGCTACTGTTTTCTTAGGACCCTTACGAGTTCTTGCATTTGTCTTTGTCTTCTGTCCACGAACAGGTAATCCTCTTCTGTGACGGATACCACGGTAGCAACCGATTTCCTGTAAACGCTTAATGTTAAGAGCTACTTCTCTACGCAGATCACCTTCTACGACCTGAGTTTCGTTGATAACTTCGCTGAGTCTCTTAACCTCATCGTCAGTCAGATCACGAACTCTAGTGTCCGGATTTACGTTTGCTTCTTTCAGAATTCTTGTAGCTGATGTTCTTCCTATACCATAGATATAGGTAAGTCCGATTTCGATTCGCTTTTCTCTTGGTAAATCAACACCTGAAATACGAGCCATTCTTGTTATACCTCCGTAAAATAACTTAATGAAACAATTTTTGACACATGCTATGTGTCCAGCCGCTTTTATCAACTCCAGCCAAGAGCTGATGTCCGTTGTCGTCCACCCGAATACCGGCGTGGCGTCAATCGAAGTTGGTATGTAATGTGGAATACCATTACACGCACAAATACAAGGCATAGTTATAGATGGGCTATCATCCTACATACCTTGTTCCAACTGTCCTGTCAGATTGTAAGACCTAATGTCTAACAATGACCCATGTTCTATCATAAATGGCATTTATGACATACGCGAACATGAATTAACCCTGACGCTGTTTGTGCTTTGGATTTTCGCAGATTATACGAATACTGCCTTTTCTTTTAATGACTTTGCACTTATCGCAAATTGGTTTAACTGATGCTCTAACCTTCATTAAAATACTCTCCTTTCCAAAAAGTCCGCTACGAAAACCTATGATACCATTTTCCATAGCGAAATGCAAGTGAAAATGTAAATTTATTTTGCTCTCCAGGTGATTCTTCCTTTTGTAAGATCATATGGAGATAAAACCACGGTTACTTTGTCGCCCGGAAGGATTTTAATGTAATTCATTCTGAGCTTTCCACTGATATGGGCAAGTACCTTCAACCCATTCTCTAATTCTACCTTTTGAAAGATCGTATGGTGACAGCTCTAATGTTACTTTATCTCCCGGCAGGATCTTGATAAAGTTCATTCTCAGCTTTCCGCTGATGTGAGCTAATACCTGATGTCCATTCTCAAGTTCTACCTGAAACATTGCGTTTGGAAGCTTCTCCAATACGGTTCCTTCCATTTCGATTTCGTCTGCCTTTGGCATATCATATCCTCCTTAATTTATTGATCTATATTATAATTCCAATCCCTCTGCACGTGATAAGATCTCTGGATCTCCCTCAGTTATCAGTACTGTATTTTCATAATGTGCGGAACGTGAGCCATCCATGGTAACGACTGTCCAGTCATCATTCAGCCAGCCAACCTGATAGCTTCCAATGTTGATCATCGGTTCAATCGCTATGACCATCCCCGGTTTTAACTTCGGGCCTTTGAACAGCTTCGGGTAATTCGGCACATTTGGTTCCTCATGGAGATGTGCGCCGACACCGTGTCCAACCAGATCACGGACAGCAGAATACCCTCTTTTCGTAACATACCCAAAAACCGCTTTGGATATATCATTTATATGATTGCCCGCCCGGCACTGTGCAAGCCCTTCAAAAAAGCTTTGCTTCGTTACCTCGATCAATTGCACCGATTCGGAATCGATCGTTCCGACACCATACGTTCTTGCAGCATCCGAGTGATATCCTTTGTATATAACTCCGGCATCGAGGCTTACGATATCGCCTTCCTGCAAAATCCGTTCTTTAGACGGTATGCCGTGTACAACCTCATCATTGACTGAGACACAGATGGACGCCGGATAGCCCTGATAATTCAGGAACGATGGTTCGCATCCGCAGCTTCGGATAAAATCCTCACCGCACTTGTCTATCTCATATGTGGATATGCCCGGTTTTATAATTTTCTTCAATTCCTCATGCGTTTTGGCGAGAATCTCTCCCGCCTTACGCATAAGCTCTATCTCATGTTCTGTTTTGATTATGATCGCCATTTTGAACTCCGATACAGATATTAACCTAAAATAGCTACAATCGCATCAAATACGTCCTTCATATCCTTTGTTCCGTCTACCTCTGCGATGACGCCCTTCTTTGTATAGAAGTCGATCAGTGGCTGTGTCTGCTCATGGTAAACCTTCAAACGGTTCAGGACTGTCTCCGGCTTGTCGTCGTCACGAAGGATCAGGTCTGCACCACAAGTATCGCACTTACCCTCAACCTTAGTTGGGTTGTATACGATATGATAGGTTGCACCACATCCTACACATGCGCGTCTGCCGGACATTCTATTTACAATGTTTTCATCTGGGACTTCCACGTTGACTGCATAGTCGATCTTCTCGCCATTTGCAGCAAGAGCAGCGTCAAGTGCCTCTGCCTGCGGAATGGTTCTTGGGAATCCGTCAAGGATGTAACCGTTCTTGCAGTCATCTGCCTTGAAACGATCCATGATCAGGTCTACAACCAGCTCATCTGGAACAAGTAATCCCTTGTCCATGTATTCCTTTGCCTTTGCGCCAAGCTCTGTACCGTTCTTGATATTGGCACGGAAGATATCTCCAGTCGAAATGTGTGGAATTCCGTACTTCTCAGCTAACATCTTTGCCTGCGTTCCCTTACCTGCACCAGGTGCGCCTAACATAATAATCTTCAAATTATTGTCCCTCCATACTTTTCTTTTCTATGCTTTTTGTTTCCGCAAAATTTATTTCCCTATAACTAGGAATAGGAATGTACCCATAGGATACACTCCTGCTTCCTTTTATTGACATTAATCATTCAAGAATCCTGAATAATTTCGTACAATCATCTTAGACTCGATCTGATCAATCGTCTCAAGAACTACACCTACGATAATGATGAGTGAGGTTCCGCCGAACGATACGTCCGCACCAAACATTCCGTTGAAGAAGATTGGGATGACCGCAACGATCAACAGACCAACCGCACCGATAAATACGATGTAATTCAGTATTTTATTTAAGTAATCCTGTGTCGGCTTACCAGGACGGATACCTGGAATAAATCCACCGCTCTTCTTTAAGTTGTTCGCTACTTCCATCGGGTTAAATGTTACCGATGTATAGAAATATGCGAAGAATACAACCAACAGGATGTATATAATCAGACCTACACTTGCCCATGGATATGCAGGGTTAAACCAGTAATTCGAATTCATACCTCTTAAAATCTTTGCCCATACACCGCTGGTGTTGATATTAAACAAATTCACAACAACCATTGGTACGGAAAGAATGGAAGAAGCGAAGATAACCGGGATAACGCTTGATGTGTTGACCTTCAGAGGAATATGACTCTGCTGTCCGCCCATCATTCTTCTTCCCTGTACCTTCTGTGCATGCTGTACCGGAATCTTTCTGACTCCGCCCTGTAACAAAACAACCAAAATTGTTGTTACAAGTATAACCGCCAGAATAATCGCACCTGCGATTACCTGATCTACAATATCCTGACCCTTCATGAACTTTGTATATAAGTCCGAAAAATCACTTGGCATTCTGGATACGATGTTTATCAACAGGATAATAGAAATACCGTTGCCAACACCTTTTTCCGTCACACGCTCACCAAGCCACATAACAAAGGCACTACCTGTTGTCAATGTAATGATAACAAGCAGATATCCAAGTGGTCCGGTTACTGTCATATAATGTCCACGGTCGAAACCAATGACAAGTCCGAGACTCTCGATTACTGCTAAAAAGATTGTTACATATCTTGTGATAGCTGTAATCTTCTTTCTTCCGTCCTCACCATCCTTCTGCATCTCCTCCAATGCTGGAATCGCAATAGTAAGAAGCTGGATGATAATGGAAGAAGTAATATATGGTGTTACATTCAATGCAAAAATAGACATCTGTGTGAAGGAACCACCGGTGAACGAGCTCAGGAAGCTGTTTGCATCACCGAGCGCGCTCTCCAAATATTCCTTGATTGCGACTGTATTCAGTCCCGGTACCGGGATCAACGAACCAAAACGGATGACTATCAGGACAAAGAATGTAAAGAGTAATCCCATACGGATCTCTTTGACCTTAAAAGCGTCACGTAAGGTTTTGAACATACTAAATCACCTCTGCTTTTCCACCAAGAGCTTCGATCTTCTCTGCAGCGGCCTTACTGAATGCATTCGCCTTAACAGTAAGCTTTTTAGTCAACTCTCCATTTCCTAAAATCTTAACACCATCTCTAGGGTTCTTTACAACACCTGCCTCGATCAATGAAGCTACAGATACTTCTGCACCATCTTCAAATCTCTCGAGAACTGAAAGGTTGATTGCAACGATTTCCTTATGATTTCTGCTTGTGAATCCTCTCTTAGGGATTCTTCTGTAAAGTGGCATCTGTCCACCTTCAAAGCCTGGTCTTGGAGCTCCAGAACGAGCCTTCTGACCCTTGTGGCCCTTACCGGCAGTCTTACCATTTCCTGAACCATGTCCACGGCCTCTTCTGAAGCTATCGCTTGATACAGCGCCTTCAGCTGGCTTTAAACTTGATAAATTCATGACTGTTCCTCCTTCTAACAAAATTAAGCTTCTTCTACTTTTACTAAGTGACGAACCTGCTGTACCATTCCCATTGTAGCATCATTGTTTGGAAGTTCAACAGTCTTATGCATCTTTGTAAGACCAAGTGCTTTCACAGTTGCTCTATGCTTAGGAATTGCACCAATTGGTGACTTTACTAATGTTACTTTTACCTTATCTGCCATCTCAAATTACCTCCTTAGTTAAGAATCTCGTCTAAAGACTTACCACGGAGTTTTGCAATCTCTTCTGGGGACTTAATTGCCTTAAGGCCCTCGATTGTAGCAAGAACAACATTCTGCTTGTTGTTAGAGCCGAGAGACTTTGTACGGATGTTCTTGTATCCTGCAAGCTCCAATACCTTACGAGCAGGACCACCAGCGATGATACCAGTACCTTCTGGTGAAGACTTCAGCAGAACGCTTGCGCTGCCGAACTTACCTGTATAATCATATGGAATACTTCCATTCTCATTGATATCAACTTTTACAAGTTTCTTGATTGCATCCTCTTTTGCCTTGCGGATTGCCTCAGGGACCTCAGCTGCCTTACCTAAGCCGGCACCTACGTGTCCGTTCTTATCTCCGACAACTACAAGAGCAGCAAATCTCATGTTACGTCCACCTTTTACAACCTTGGTGACACGCTTAATGTTTACTACGCTATCTTCCAATTCTAAATTAGAAGCATCGATAATTTCACGTTTCATGTGTTGTTCTCCTCCCTATTAGAATTCAAGACCAGCTTCTCTAGCAGCATCTGCTAAAGCCTGAATCTTACCCTGATATATAAAACCGCCTCTGTCAAAGACTACTTCCTTGATGCCTGCGTCAAGTGCCTTCTGTGCAATTACCTTGCCAAGATAAGCAGCTGCTGCTACATCATTTGTCTTCTCTAACTGATCCTTTACGTCCTTCTGAACTGTTGAAGCTGACACTAAAGTGTTACCAACTGTATCGTCAATAATCTGAGCGTACATATGATTATTACTTCTGAATACAGCAAGTCTTGGTCTTTCAGCAGTGCCGCTAAAACGGTTACGAACTCTTAAATGCTTCTTAATACGAATAGCACTTCTTGATTCCTTTTTAATCATATCTTTTCACTCCCTTATTATTTCTTACCAGTCTTACCAACTTTACGTCTGATAACTTCATCAACGTACTTGATACCCTTGCCCTTATATGGTTCTGGGGCTCTCTTCTCACGGATTTCGGCAGCATACTGGCCAACCTTTTCCTTGTCGATACCGCTAACAGTGATCTTGTTACCATCAACAGTTGTTGTGATTCCATCTGGATCAACCATCTCAACTGGATGTGAGTAACCAAGTGCAAGGTTCAGCTTGTTACCCTGCTTAGCTGCTCTGTAACCAACACCATTAACTTCCAAAACCTTTGTATAACCCTCAGTTACACCGATTACCATGTTGTGAATGAGAGTTCTTGTAAGACCATGAAGTGAACGCATCTTCTTCAAGTCGTTTGGTCTGTTTACGAGGATCTCTTCGCCTTCCTGCTTGATCTCCATCTCTGCTGGAAGTACTCTCTCAAGAGTTCCCTTTGGTCCCTTTACAGTCACCTTATTATTTTCTGCTATCTCAACAGTTACGCCTGCCGGAATAGCGATAGGCATTCTTCCGATTCGTGACATTTCGCCTTGTCCTCCTTAATTATTCTCTTGTGGAAAATCCCGACTTACCATACGAAAGCCAGTACTTCTCCACCAACATTCTCTTTTCTAGCTTCCTTATCTGTTAATACACCCTTATTTGTAGAGATGATTGCTGTACCGAGGCCACCGAGTACCTTTGGAAGCTCATCCTTTGATGCATATACACGAAGACCAGGCTTAGAGATTCTCTTAAGACCTGTAAGGATCTTCTCGTTCTTGTTTGCACCATACTTAAGTGTAATCTTGATTGTCTTGAAGTTTCCTTCCTCAACAACGTCAACTGCCTTGACATAACCTTCCTTGAGGAGAATGTCTGCAATCGCCAGCTTCATCTTAGAAGCAGGTATATCTACTGTATCATGTTTTGCAGTATTTGCGTTACGGATTCTTGTAAGCATATCTGCAATTGGATCGCTCATTGACATAGCTTTGTTTCCTCCTTATTCTTCTTCACTCTTACCAGCTTGACTTCTTAACGCCTGGTATCTGTCCCTTGTATGCTAACTCACGGAAACATACTCTACAAATTCCATATTTTCTCAAAACTGAATGTGGACGACCACAAATCTTGCAACGAGTGTACTCTCTGGTAGAAAACTTCTGA